>FUWD013023784.1_pt1 | contig 11238 bp, 9 predicted proteins | sample 1063281 | NCBI WGS metagenome assembly FUWD01 (sample SAMEA79048168, study PRJEB19326) | metagenome | biome: marine
AGAGGGGGATTTTCTCACTTCTCACTTCTCACTTCTCACTTCTCACTTCTCACTTCTCACTTCTCACTTCTCACTTCTCACTTCTCACTTCTCACTTCTCACTTCTCACTTCTGCCCCTGTCTCAAACCCTTCCTCAATCGTCTTCACCGCGAGATCATAGTCGCCTTCAGTTGCCACGCGGCCGTCCTTGAGGATAATGACCGAGTCGGGCTTGATGAGCTCGATAAGTTTCGGGGAATGGGTGATATAGATTTTCGTCGCTTCGTTCGGAAGATGTGATGTAAGGAACTCCGCAATCCGTTTCACGGCGTCCGTGTCGGTCCCGGTGTCGATTTCGTCGAAGATCGCGAGCGAAGGTGAGAGGACCGCGGCTTGGATCGCCTCGATCTTCTTGCGTTCGCCTCCGGAAAAACCGTCATGAATGGAGCGGGTCAGGAATTCTTCCCCGAGCCCGATCTCTTCGGCGAGTACGCGTAATTCATGATGAAGTGTGACGGGATCCTTCTTTCCGTCGAGCGCGACACGCAAGAGCTCCTCGACGGATACGCCGGGGATTGGGAGGGGGGACTGGAAGGAAAGGAATATTCCGAGTTTTGCACGCTTGTCCGCGGACAAAGGCTTTAGGTCCGCGTCTCCGAATGTCATTACGGAACCATCGGAAAGGACGACGTCCGTCCGTCCCATGATTGCCGCAGCCAAGGTCGACTTCCCCGATCCATTCGGTCCGAGGACGACATACGTTTTTCCAGGTTCAAAATCAAGCGCAATAGCGTGAAGTATTTCCTTAACGCCGATACTGGCGGTGAGATTCCGTAGAGTCAACATAATTGAATCTTGATTGATATCATTAGAGTCACAAAGCACAGTTGACAAGGACCAAACAAAGCACAAATTTCCAAAACACAAACAGAGAGTCTATCCAGGCAATTCCATCGGGGCAAGATTTCGTTTTGCGTTTTGTGCTTCGTGTTCCGTTTGGATTTTGTTCTCCGGGTTTTGTACTTTGTCGGATACCATTCGATTGATTGTCATTCCCGACAGCGTCTTCTCTATTTCAACCTCAAGTCTACGCAGCACGTCGTTCGTCTGACAGTGGGAGGGGAAGTCGCAGGGGAGAGTCCCTTTGCCGCCCGGGGAGGAAAAGGTCCGGACCGGACCGTCGAGCGATTTGAGTATTTCCCAGACTGAAACGTCGTTCCGGGAAAGCGCGTAGCCCCCTTCGACGCCTTTGGTGGATTCGACGATGCCGGCCTTTCGGAGTTTCTGAAGAATCTTCTCCAGGAAATCTTCGGGAATCCGTTCATGTTCCGCGAGTTCGCGCGCCGAAATGGGCCCGTCCGCTTCCGCGAGGCTGACCGCCGCCCTGAGGCCGTAATATGCCTTTTTTGATATCTTCATCAAAGTAAGACTAATTTAGTCCTATTTAAGCATGGGGATGGAAAAATGTAAAGGAAAAGCCCGTGACTGGTTCGTCACGGGCATTCGGAGGTAATCGTCGTTCGATGGATGGTTGGTACTTTCTCGTTATGAGTCTTTGGTCGTTCGCGTACATTTTCATCCTTTCTTCGGGATAATCCCCGTAGGTTTCTTCCGTCGCGACCAGAAAAGAAGGAACGAACATAGCAAACCAGAGAAAAAGATATTCATTCAAGTTTCTTGCAAGCGGCAATATGCCCGCTAGGAAAGCTGATCCAATAGTTGTCAGAAAAATCACCTCAAGCCGTTTTGATGCGGGAAGTGACCTGAACATGTTCAATTTTGAATGAATGATGTGGTTCATGGGTGTTTTTCTCCTGTTCCGTTAGAGGTTAATTTGTCTTTTTGCCTCAGTCAATTTCACTTCTTCTTCAGCTAGTGATTCTTCGATCTTCGCGATTTCTAAGCTTAGTTTATCTTTGCGGGCTTGCAGACCTTTCATTCGCTGAGTGATCTTCTCGTAGTCGCTTTCCGTGATAATAGTTATCTTTTAACGAAGGCTTCCGAGTGGATCGCCCCGGAGAGGGGAGAGTAGTATGGCGAGTTCAGGTCGTACGCTCAGCCGGTCCGCTTTTCCAGCCAGTACTCGGGAAACTCGCGCTCCTTGCGTTGAGCAAGTTTCAGGAGTGGTAGGAGGACGCCGTAACTCAGGACCAAGAAAATAAAGATTGGACCAAAGAATAACCATATTAATGCAGCCTCTATGATTCCAATTTTCGTCCCAAATAATGGTACAAGTGCCCATCTGGCATAACCAAGGAGGGGATGGGCGCGGAAGCACCGAGAGAGCCCCATATCATCAGGTTGAAGATCAGGATAATCATCGGTCCAAAGCCGATGAAGACCGCGATGAACGCCGGAATCATAAGCGGTACCATAGATTTTCTTTCCCAGCGGGAAATTCTAGTCAACATGTTGATGGCGTATTTTTTCATTTCTATCTTTGTCAGAGGTTATTAAAGGTCATTCTTTCGCTTTTATGATATATAATTGTAAATATGTGGCAATCAGTCTTGTATATTATTCCTTATAATAAGGAAACAGCCATTAAATTTGATAATAAAAGTGACGAAAATCATTGACACTTTATAATAATTCTTGTATACTGGAAACATGAAAGAACTTGAGAAAAATCTCCTGAAGACAGGGTTGAGCGAGAAAGCGATCGTCGTCTATTTCGCGATTTTGGCTATCGGAAAAGGGAACGTCTCGGTGATCGCGCGCAAGGCCGGGCTTAAAAGGACGAGCCTGTACCAGTACCTCGAGGAACTGCTTGGTCGGGACTTCCTCTATCAGACCGTGAAGGGAAGGCGCGTGGAATACGCCGCGGCAAGCCCGAAGAAGCTCCTCTCTTCGTTTGAGAAGGAGAGGCGTGAACTTGATCGGAAACGGGCGAGCGTGGAAGCGGCCATTCCCGAACTCGAGGCGCTCTATTCGAAATCGTTCCGTAAGCCGCAGGTGACGTTCTATGAGGGCAAGGAGCGAATCTTGGAAGCGTATCGGGAAATGGTCGATACCAATCAGGACGTGTATACGTTGTTCTCGCTCGATCATTTCTTTACCGTTTTCACCAAGGAAGAGAATCATGAGCTGTTGACTCAGCTGAAGGCGAGCGGCGTGACGCTCTATGATCTCATTGAGCGCCCGGAAGTGGAAACGGACCGGACGTGGATGAAGAAATACGAATCATTCGTGAAGCAGAAGGTGCTTCCCGAGGAGCTCCGGTTCGAATCCGATTTGCTGGTTACCGGTGACCGTCTGTTTCTCGTGTCGTTCGAGAACCTCGTCGCTGTCATCATCACCGACCATGCGATTGCCGATATGCAGCGTCGATTTCTGAAATTTATCTGGAAACGAGTGTAGATTTTCAATGTATGGGTGTGCGGTTACATCTGTCATCCCGAACGTAGTCGAGGGATCCGTTTTGTCTATTGCACAGATTCCTCGACTCGCAGACTCGCTCGGAATGACATGCGGTTGATTCTTTTCCTTTTGGACGATACCATTCCGATATGGAAGAGAACTTCTGGGAAAAATTGAAAAGACCGTTTTTCGCGTTGGCGCCGATGGACGACGTGACCGATTTTCCGTTTCGGACCATGCTCGCGCGACACGGGAAGCCCGATGTCTGCTGGACCGAGTTCGTGTCCGCGGACGGCCTTGTGCATCCGGACGGCCTCCGGGCGCTTTTGCCGAAGCTCGAATATGACGGCGAAACGGAGCGGCCCATCGTGGCGCAGCTCTTTTCCGCATCGCCCGGGAAAATGCGGCAGGCCGCGTATCTTATTGCCGATCTCGGATTCGACGGGGTGGACATCAATATGGGGTGTCCCGACAAGGCGATCAACAAACAGGGAGCCGGCGCGGCGCTCATCCAGGATCCGACTCTAGCAAAAGAACTTATCATTGCGGCAAAGGAAGGCGTGGCTTCCCATCATCGGCCGATTCCGGTTTCGGTAAAGACACGAATCGGCTGGAGCAAGGATGAACTTGAAACCTGGATACCCGAACTCCTCTCCGCGTCACCCGCGGCGATTACGGTGCATGCACGGACGCGCAAGGAACTGTCGCTCGTGCCGGCGCGCTGGGACCGGATTGCCCGGGCGGTCGAGATTGCGAAGGGGACCGGCGCACTTATCATCGGCAACGGTGACGTTATTGATCTCGCGGATGGCCGGGCGAAGGCGAAAGAAACCGGTGCGGACGGCATCATGATCGGTCGTGCCGCGCTCGGAAACCCATGGGTGTTCAATGCGAACAAAAAAGATATCCGCGTGGAAGAAAAACTGCTGGCACTCGTTGAGCATTCCAAACTCTTCGAACAGTTCTACGGGGAGGGTCACCATTTCGATGTGATGCGAAAATTTTCCAAGGCGTATGTCGGAGGTTTCGACCATGCGAAGGATCTCCGTATCGCACTCATGAATTCCAAAAACGCCGCCGACACGGAGCGGATCGTTTCGGAGTTTCTCAAGTAGGGTTTCTTGGCGCGCATCCGATGAAGCATAGCGGGACGAAGACTGTTGACGGATAATATGGTACAATACATACATTGATTGCATGAGCCGTCCATTTTGTATACGTTGGTCTTTATGAGACATAATTAACCAGGTAAACTGGAACATATGTGCGGAGAAATTGTCGGAGGCGACCGAGTGAGGATATGTCTTGTGGATGATGATGCGGACTTCTGTGAGATTTATTCGAGATCACTGGAAAAGGAGGGTTTCCATGTGTCGGTGGCGAATGACGGTGAGCACGGCCTCGAACTGATTCGAATGGAATCTCCATCGATTATACTGCTCGACCTGCAAATGCCGGTTAAGAACGGGTTCGACGTGTTGCGGGAGTTGGCATTGGATATGTCGGCATCGAAAATCCCCGTTATTGTCCTGAGCAACAATGATCAGGAAACATCTTTTGCTGTCGTCGGAGACTATAAGATAAAGTTTTTTCTTGTGAAAGCCCTTACGACTCCGAAGGAGGTTGTCGGGATTATTCGTGAGATTCTCTCGAACTGATGTCGGGAAAAAAAGTATCGTGTGGCGCGTCGTCGCGGGCGATTCATCCGGGGTTAGGGAGGCTGAGCGGACAATTTCAAGTCGCAGTCTGCTTGAATACCCTATCAGGACCCGCATTCGGGAATGTCACATCATCTGAGCCGTGATGGGCTCCTCGGGTGACGCGGTGAAACGTTTACTATCGGGTTTGATTTTAGAATTTTCGGGCGTAGCATATATGGAAGAGTCTCCTTTCGGACAAACAGATAGCGTTGCGATCAACTCCCTTGAGTCCGTGACTCCGGCTGATGGTTTGCCGAGCGTCTATTTTAATGATAAGAAAAAAATCGTCACAGTGAACGGTTTGCAGGTTGTTTATAATGCCGGAAAATTGAATGAGGCTCGGGCATTGAACGGGGTCACTTTCGATATTCACGCCGAGGAATACATCGTGATTTTTGGACATTCGGGATGCGGAAAATCCACCGTACTCAATACCATTGCCGGACTTGAGATTCCATCCGCGGGAGATGTCGTTGTCGATGACCGGAACCTGTCTACGCTTTCATCGGACGATCTCGCCGACTTCCACCGGAATCAGGTCGGAATGATTTTTCAAAGTTACAACCTGATTCCGACGTTGAGCGTGCTGGATAATGTCGTGTTGCCTTTGGTTTTTGAAAGTAGGAGTGTGAGTGAACGAAAAGAGATAGGGAGAGATATTCTTCGGAAGCTTGGTATAGGGAATCTGGAAAAGAGATTCCCTCAGGAACTTTCCGGCGGCCAACAGCAGCGGGTAGGTATTGCACGGGCGCTGGTAAACGACCCTCCCATTATCCTTGCCGATGAAGCTGTCGGAAATCTGGATAGTCAATCGGCAAAGAACGTGCTGGAAATTCTTGATGCGTTGAATCTGGAAAATAAGAAGACGATTATTGCCGTCACGCATAATCCGGAACATCTCTTTTATGCCGACCGCGTATTTTATATGCGGGATGGAAAGTTGATCAAGATAGAGACGAACAAGAACAGACGTCGTGATCCCGAAGAGTCGAAAAAAATAGAGATAACGAAGGAGAGAACGGAATTGGACCTTCTCATGCAGGCTTACCCAGACCTTTCCACGATGCAGCTGCACATGATGCTTGCACCTTTTAAGGCGAAAATGCTTGTTTCGTATTTTCTCAACAAATTCGAGTCCAGAGAGATCTTTGATATGGAAAAGCTTGTCGAAAGGCATTTATTGGGACAGTCGGATGATCAGTCGTTTCTTGAAAAGATGACGACTTCGCCTCAGGAGGGAGGCCTTGGAATAACCCATCCGTTAGCCGAGAAATTCCTTGAGACCATAAATGAAGTGGTCGAGAAGTCCGAGATGATCAAGCAGCAAGGAGAGCATCTGAAGGCCGGACACCCCGATCCAATTAGGAGGGTGATTGATAAGATGCGGCACTCGCTCATGGAGGAATATGAAGGGACGTTGCGACTGGAAGAAGTGGAAGCCCTGAACAAGGGGATCGAGTATAGGATTCTGAGCAAGATAAGCAGGCAGGAATTCATGGAATATCTTGACCGACCGTTTGCCGATGGTGGCGTAGGACTCAAGTGGAAAACTGCGAAAAAGATGAGTAGGAAGCTGGAGATGATTATGTTGGTTGAGTTCGGTGCGTAGGATATTATGGTAATTGAAGAGGCATGTACATAGTAGATAACATAAAACTTGCGACTCGCACGTTTCGGACGCGAAAACTTCGAACGTTTCTTACCGTCTTGGGTATAAGCGTCGGTATCGGCGCCATTCTCTTTTTGGTGTCTCTCGGATACGGAATGCAGCGAGTTTTGCTTGAAAAAATAACCCGTTTGGATGCGTTGCTCGCATTGGACGTGAATACACCTGATACTTCCATCGTGCAGTTGGACGACGCCCTGATTGGCGATCTTTCCGCCTTGCCTCACGTGACCGAGGTAAGTCCGCTACGAAATGTCCTTTCGAATTGCAAATACGGTGATATTTCGAGTCAGGTAAACTTTTCCGCTGTCGGCGGTGCGTATTTCAGGCTTGGCGGAGTCGAGCTAGTGGCTGGTAAGGCATATGAGAACGATAATGAAAATTCGATCATCCTTTCTCTCGGTGCCCTGACATCCCTGGGAATCCCCGATGCGGAGAGCGCTCTTGGGAAAGAAATGGACATTACGTTGATACTGTCGTCGCAGGCGCAAGGAGTGGAAGCGAAAGAAGACAGTCTCGTTATCGGAAGCGATTCGGTACACCTTGAGCAGCCGTTCGTCGTCTCTGGAATAGTCGACGATGAATCAAACAGTTTCGGCTTCCTTCCGGTCAGATGGACCGATGAACTTGGAATCGAAGCATACGATAATGTCAAGGTAAAGGTAGAAGATCAGGCATATTTGGAAGAGACTCGGGCAGCCTTACTCGAAAAGGGTCTTTCGGTTTTGGCTCTCTCCGATACGATCGATCAGGCAAACAAGATTTTTTCGGTCATTCAAATCGTATTGGCTTTGTTCGGGCTGGTCGCTTTGGCAGTATCGGCGATCGGAATGTTCAATACGATGACTATCGCTCTGTTGGAACGAACGAATGAAATCGGAATCATGAAAGCAATCGGTGCTTCAAACCGCGATATCAGACTTCTCTTCCTGGTCGAGTCGATTCTCATTGGTTTTTTTGGGGGCTTGGGCGGGGTGCTGATCGGTATCGGCGGGACAGGCGGGGTCAATATGGTTTTTAATGTTTTGGCGGCGCGTCTCGGAGGACAATCGATGAATATTTTTTATACGCCGATGTGGTTCGTGATGTTCATCATGGGTTTCTCTTTACTTATCGGATTTTTGACCGGAGTTTATCCTTCTCAGCGAGCCTCCAGTCTGAATCCTCTGGTCGCTTTGCGATACAAATAGTGGTATATTTAGTGGTATATTGTAAAGGGATATCTTTCAGGAAATAATGATTTTTACGTTTATCAAAAAATATTCGTTAAGGAGCGCATGTCTGCGTGGTTGTTTATTGGTGGCGGCGATGTCGTTCTCTTTTTGTTTTTTCGTGCCGACCGTTGCCGCGGTTGTCCCGGTCATCTCGAACGTGACCGTTTCCAATATCACGTCCCAGGGCGCGACGGTCTCCTGGACGACGGACATTCCCTCGAGCTCTCTTGTCGATTTCGGTCCGACGACCGCGTACGGGACGACCGCCGGCGATCCGGATGAGCTCGTGACGAGCCATACAGTCGTCCTCATGGGTTTACTTCCGTCGACGACGCATCATTTCCGGGTCCGTTCGTCGAACGGCGGCGATGAGCGGATATCGGCCGGTTATACGGTGACGACGACCGCCGCGCCGGTTATAAGTGACGTTCGAATAGAATCGGTGACGGACAATCAGGCGGTCATTTCGTTCCAGACCGACACGGACGCGTATCCGCTCGTGGCGTACGGTCTGACTGACGCATATGGACAGCTGGTCGGTGACGAGGAAAACTTCGGAAAGACGCACCAGATTACGATTTCCGGTCTCACGCCCGGCAGGCAGTATTACTACAAGCCGCGTGTGAGTGATATCTACGGTAACTATACCTTCCATTCCGGCAGTGGCGTATTTACGACGTCCGGTCCTTATCTGATATCTTTTTCGACTACTAAGGTGAACGGCATCTATGGCCCAGGCAGCCAGATTCCGATCGTCGCGACCTTTCAGGAACCGGTCGTCTCCGGGAGTGCGAACGTGACTGTGACCCTCAACACGGGCGTATCCATCGACCTCAACCAGGTGAGCGGCAGTACCGTGTCCGGTATTTACGTGGTCGGATCGACAGGATCGGGACAGAATGTCTCGTCTCTTCTCGTTTCGGAAATCACCTATCAGAATGTTTGTGACGCGGACGGGTTCTGCTACCGGGGGGTCACACTTCCATCGGGGAATATAAACGAGACGTCATCCATCGCAATCGATACGACAGCGCCTGCATTCTCTAATCTTCGGCCACTCCAACAGTGGCCGGAAGCCTTCAATAGTATCACGACGGGGTCGGATATCTCGTATACCGTTTCCGAGACGCTTTCAAGCGGGAGTATCACCTTTCTTCGGACAGGCGGGACGGCCGATCCCGGTTCACCGCGCGTCTGCACGCTCACGGGAAGTGCGCTTTCCGTCGGAGCGCATACGAATTTCAATATGACCGCCTGTTCGGGAGGCGCGCCAGCGCTCGTCGACGGGGCGGTCTATACGATCCGGTTTCAGGGGACCGACCCTCGCGGAAACATCGCGCCGGTCGCGAATCTGACCGGCATGCGTTACGACATCACGTCACCTGTTCTGCGATCATTTACGACACCGACGCCGAATGGGATCTACGGCGCTGGAAGCGCGATCGACGTCATAGCTGGTTTCGATGAGTGGGTGAGCGGGTCCATGCGGGTCATTCTCGATACGGGCGTCGAGGTAACGCTTACGTTTCATGATCTCCCAGGTTCCGTTGATGACGTCATTAAGGGGACTTACACCGTAGGAGGCATCGGTTCCGGGCAGTTCTCGGACGATCTGACGGTTTCGCAGATCACCTACATGAACATCACCGATTCGGCGGGGAACACCCTGACGGGTACCGGTATGGGAGGGATTTCCGGGGAGAATCTCGGCGACAACGCGGACATCGTGGTCGATACGACGATCGCGGACGCGCCGACGGTCGAGTTCATGACCGATCCCGTGAATCTCGCGACCCAATCGAATGTCACCTTGCGCGTCGGCGGTGAGGCGGGGACGACCATCCACTATTCTATCGACGATACGAACGGCGCCACGGCGGCCATTACGGGTGCCGTCCCGATGGATGCCGACGGCCTGACGGACATCGCCGGTATCAATCTCTCGAGTCTGGGACAGGGGACGATCACCGCCCAGGTCCGGCTCGGGAAGACGAACGGGCAGTTCAGCACCTATGCCAACGACACGGCGACCAAGGATACGGTCCGTCCGGCCTGGTGGCATGCCCAATACTATGCCGACAGTTCCTTTTCGACCTTTCTCGGATATGATCCGAGGCTGAGCCCCGGAACCTACTATATGAGACTTTCGTTTTCCGAGGCGCTCGATCCCGCGGTCGTTCCGGATATAAGTATCAATGCCCAGGGGACGGCGAACGACGTTTCCGGGGTTCCGATCGAGCGTGTCAGTTCATCCGTGTATCGCTATGCCCGTACCATCGTCGCCGATCCGGCGGCCGATGGGTCCGTCCGGGAAGACCTATCGCTCGATCTGCTCCGTGACGTGTACGGGAACGATTCGAATCCGAACATAAGCGCCTCGTACGAATACAATGAGGCGGCGTTCACCGATACGATCCGGCCGACGGTGACCGGGAGCGTCTCGCCGGAATATGCCCGGGCCGGGTACGTGAACGTCTCACTCACCTTCAGTGAGGCGATGGATATGACGGTCGCCCCGACGGTCCGGCTCCGCAAGAGCAATGGCTCGTTCCTGACGGTGACCGGATCCTACCAGAACGCGACGGCCTGGTCGGGAACGGTCGAAGTGTTTTCGGGCGATTCCAACGGTCCGGCCGATCTCCAGGTCAGTCTGGCGGAGGATATCGCGGGGAATGTCATGGTGGCCGATGAGGATGTCTTCAGTTTCACCATCGACACAGTCAGTCCTTCCATATCGACCAACATAGGCACCGATGCCGGACCGGTCCGGACCGATACGGTGAACTTGTCCGCGAACGATCCGTCTCCGGCTTCCGGAGTGGTGACACGTTCGTACGGGTTCAGTGGGGATTATGTCTGCAATGAGAGCGACACCTATCCCTACTCTTTCCAAGACGGGGTGAGTTTCGAGATTACCGGAAACGAGACGCGATTCCTCTGCGCCAGGGCGGTCGACCGATCCGGGAACGCGACGTATCAGTTCATCGGTCCGAACCGCCTGAATGTCGACAATACCGCACCCGCCGTCCATTCCGTGACATCCGATACGACGAACGGCTCCTATATGGCGGGCGATATCGTTCAGATACGGGTGAATTTCACGGAACAGGTCACCTCGTCGGGGTCCGTGACGGTATTGCTCGAGACCGGGGCGACGGATCGTTCCTGTACTTTCACTGTCTACGGGAGCGATTATGGGACCTGTGACTATGTCGTGCAGTCAGGCGATACCTCGTCCGACCTGAATCAGATTTCCGTGTCCGGGACGATCGCGGATATCGCCGGAAACGTACTCACCGATTATGACCCGGTATCGGG
>FUWD012908395.1_pt1 | contig 11236 bp, 16 predicted proteins | sample 1063281 | NCBI WGS metagenome assembly FUWD01 (sample SAMEA79048168, study PRJEB19326) | metagenome | biome: marine
CATCTCGTTCGCTACCTTAGGACCGTTATAGTTAGTCGAAAGATCCCCAAAAGAAAGTTTTGGATTTTGAGCCAGAAAACGGGATGTTGAAAGATGATCCACAGGTTTTAAAAAATGAATGGATTTCTGACTGGATTAATCACGGGGGGAGTAACGAATCTTTTGTTTGGCCACGCTTAAATTCAATAATCCATCCCGAAGCCTCAGGATCTCTAGGTGTTGAGGCGATCAAGTGGATTAATGAACGCCGGGCGAATGATAAGCAAGTCCCAAAAGGGCAAAAGAGCCTTAGGCCGTGGCAAGAGTATTGCATCCTTAGAGCCTTGGAGCATGATGCCAATGGAAAACTCTTATGGCAGACGGTACTCATTTCCTCACGCCGTCAGGCAGGTAAATCGGTGATGCTTAGAGAGTTGATGTTGTGGCGCATGCACCAATCTGAACTATTCGGCGAGGAGCAGCTCATACTCCACACCGCCCAGAATCTAGCCGTGGCAAGGGAAATCCAACGGCCAGCCAGACTTTGGGCAATGGATGAAAAATACAAGGTTCGTTTGAGCCACGGCAATGAGGAGATTGAACATCCCGATGGTTCCCGGTGGATGATTCGCGGATCCGAATCCGTCTATGGTTATTCGGTTTCCATGGGCTTAATTGATGAGGCATGGGGCGTGAAACCAGAGGTTGCCGATGATGGCCTTTTGCCTACCATGATTGAGCGCAATTCCTCGCAGCTCTTTTTGGTATCCACGGCTCACGCGGAATCAACCGAATTAATGACAAAGAATCGGCGTGAGGCATTAGAGCAAATGTTTGAGCCGCGTGGCACTCTCATTTTGGAATGGAGCGCACACAAGGATTGTCAACAATTCCTAGAGGATTCATGGAAACAAGCCTCACCACATTGGGATGAAAAGATCAGGGATTTCATTGCCACAAAAGTAGAGGCCGATGGGTTTCGATCTCAATGGCTCAACATCTGGGCAAAATCCAAAGAGGATAAGAATAATTATTTGGTTCCTGCCGATCTATGGGCAGAGGCCGCCATCGATGATTTGCAGATTCCAGAAAACGCCGAATGTGTTATTGCCGTAGATGATTATTTCGGAATGGGCGGATCCCTAGCCGTGGCATGGGCGGATGAAACCAAAAACATCTATGTGACGGGGCAAGTGTTTGAGAGAATGGCTGACGTTTGGGCTATGGCCGCGGAAATAGGATCCACGCGCCAGCAATCCACAATCCTTGCAGGTATCACAATTACAGCCGATCCAAATGTGAACACGATGCCCATTCCCGTTCAAGGGGCTGGCACGAGAGAATCTCGCAGCTCTTTTGCATTGATTCGGGAACTCATAACCGAAAGGCAATTGAAACATTCCAACGGCCACGATTTGAACTCCCAGATTATCGACATGATCGTGAATCCTGCACAGGCTGGCGGTTTGACACCTGCCATCATTGAGCAACGGCGAACCGATCTTGTCAAGGTTGCCGGGTGGGCAATTCAAGCGATCTATCGCAAGAGCGAAAATACACCCGTTATCTACTAGCACAAAAAGCCTTGCAATGCTATAGAATTAATTTTGAATAGCGTTTGGAGAAACCCTTGTCAATTATTGGAAACATTTTCGGCAATTTTGGCACATCGAGATTTGTACGCTCCAATTCAAACATTTTGCTTAATTCGCCTGACGGCTGGATGTCGAACCAAACGATGAACAATTTTTGGTGGGTTGACTCATCCTTGGAAACGCTCCAGCCGTCTGATGACATAAGCAACGTGGCGATTTCATTGCCAGCCGTATCACGCGCCGCCTCTTTAATTGTGGACACTCTTTCGGGATTGCCAATCAATTTGAGGCGAGGGCTTGAAACCTTACCTACTCCCGGTTGGATCGAGGATCCGCAACTTGTTCGCCCAGATGGGCGCGTTATGTCTACCGTTCAACCGGGCAGACTCAACCGCATGGAATTTTATGGCCAATGGATTTTCTCCGCGTTAATTCACGGCAACGGTTTCATTTACATCGATGAGCGCGACATAAACGGCGCACCAAAAGCAGGTTCGATGCACATCATTCACCCAGACTTGATGGATTACGTTCCGGGAACTGGTTACTTTATCCGCGATCCTTTATCCACAGAATGGGAGTATGTGCCAGATGGCAAGTTGCTTCATTTGCGTAATTTTGGCGAACTTGACGAACGCAAATTTGGAATGGGCGTTATCCGCCGCCATGCAGCTAGTTTCCTAACCGCTAAGGAAATGCAACTTTACACACGCGGCGTTTACAAGTCAGGAATTCCAAACGGAATCCTAAAGGTTTCAAACCCTAATCTCACAAGCGAACAAGCCGCCGATCTAAAGGCCAAATGGCTAGAGAATCACGGCAACAAGCGATCCATCGCAATCCTGAACTCATCCACTGATTTCCAGCCGTTAAGCATTTCCCCAGTTGATGCCCAATTGCTCCAAATGTCACAAATGAGCATTAACGATATTGCCCTAGCGTTTGGGATTGATCCTTACATGCTAGGCGGATCTAGTGACTCAAATACTTACGCAAATGTGGAATCTCGAAACATTGCTTTCGTTCAAAATACCCTTTTGCCATGGGTTCGCCGTATTGAGGAAACATTGAACGCCGAAACCTCACGCGGAACCAATGTGAAAATGAATCTTTCAGGATTACTAAGAGCAGACACGGCAACCCGAACCATGGCTTACGCCACGGGCATTGATAAGGGCTGGTATACCGTGGATGAGGTAAGAGCGTTTGAGGATTTGCCACCGTTGCCAGAAAATAGCGAGGTTCCAAATGTCTGAACAATTACTATTTAATGCCGAATTTCGTTTGGCAGAGGATAGCGATGGCCGCACCATTGCCGGGATCGCCGTTCCTTACAACCAGATTTCCTACAATGTGCCAAACGCTGGCGGCGAAAGATTCGCCCAAGGATCTCTAACCAAAACCGCAAAAGACTTAATGGCATCCAGCAAAAAGAAACTAAAGATTTTCAAGAGCCATGAGCATCGAACCGCCATTGGATACGCCACTTTACTTAATCCAGATCACCCAGATGGCTTGTGGATGGAAGCGCGTATTGCGGACACCATCGAGGGCAATGCAGCTCTTGCCGAAATTAACGAGGGCGTTTTAGATTCATTCTCCATTGGTTTCCGCACAATTAAGGATTCTTACATTGACGGCGTTCGCGTAATCAATGAGGCCGCATTGGTTGAGGTTTCCTTAGTGCCACTGCCTGCCTATGATGGCGCGGAATTGGTTTCCGTTCGTCAGGCATTTGAGCCGATTAGATTGCCAGCCATGCCAGCCATTCCGGGATGGATGCGAAAGATCTAACTTTAAGTTATGATTTAAGTGTATGCCGGCACACTCGCTCCGAGCCGTTCCACATGCGTGATAATGTCCATTCGTTCACGCCTGAAAGGAATTAAACGTGAGCAATCTAAACATCGAGGAAATGATCGAGAAGCGCAACGCAGCTGCCGATCACATTGATGAAATCAACGCCGAATTGGCCGAAAACCCAGACAATGCCGAACTAGCCGAACGCGCTGGCGAAATCGTTGCAGAGGTTGAGGCTCTAGATGAGCGCATTGCAACTTTCGTCAAAAACACAGAATCCCGCGCCCGTTTTGAATCAATGGTAGGCGGCCTAAAAATCAAGAAAGATAAGGAAATCAAAATGCAGGAATACCGCACCGCAGGTGAAGCATTTGTTGGTTCCGATGAATTCCGCGCATACAATGGTGGAACATCAGGCCGCGTAAATGTTGAACTACGCGCAACAATCGACACTCTAACCGAACCGGGTTCGGCATGGGTTCGCCCAGATCGCCTAGTTGCACCGGGCGCACGTTTTAGCACACCGCTATTAGATGCGTTCAATCGGATCATCGTATCCAGCAACTCAATCGAATGGGTTACAACTGGCCTAGCACCAGAAGCCGAAATCGTTGCAGAAGGCGATCTAAAGCCAGAAGCAACTTTAATTTCAAGCCTAGATGTTATCAACCTTGACACCGTGGCTCATTGGGTTTCAGCAACTCGTCAGGTTCTAGAGGATGCACCTGCCCTACGTTCATACATCGATTCGATGTTGCTACAAGGTGTCTACAAGAAACTTGATGGCGTGGCTGGCGCAGCTCTTACAGGCGCAACCCTACCTACCGCAACAGGTGCAGATCTAATCTCCGCCGTTCGCGTAGGTATCGGAACCGTTCAAGAGGCTGGATTCGCTCCATCCCTAGTTGTGCTTAATCCATCGGATTACGCCGCAATGGATGTGGACATGCTTTCAAAGACTCTAGATGGCGATCGTATCCGCGCTACTTACTGGGGCTTGGATGTAGTTGCATCCGCACAGGTAACAGCAGGAACCGCCTATGTTGGCGATTTCGCAGCTGGTTCCGCGTTCTTTGATCGCAACGTAGCATCGGTTTATGTAACTGATTCACATGCAGAAAACTTCACAAGCAACATCATCACTATTCTTGGTGAGGCTCGTGCAGCTGCTGTAATCAGCAACGTAAACGCATTTGCCGCCTGTTCAGTAGGCGCATAATCGAAAGGGTGGCCGCTCTTAACGGGGCGGCCATCCATCCACTTAGAGAGGCTCAAAAATGCTTGTAGACATTGCCAAACTCCGTGAGGTGTTGGATGTTGCAATCGAAATCATTTCCGATGAGGAATTGACGGCGGTTGCCGTTGCCGTGGATGAAGCACTTTTGCCATTATTAAAGCCAAACGAGGATCACGAAGCACATGAAAATTGCCGTGAAGCCGCGTTAGGAATGGCCGTTCAGGTGTGGCAATCACGCCACGCACCGGGCGGCCAAATGGTGGGAGCCGATCTAAACATTGTCCAAACTCCTCATCTATTGGGTGCAGGGCTTGTGAGCCGTTTCACGGGCTTACTTACTCCATGCATGCCATACGGTGGAGCCGTGATCGCGTGAGCATGCTAGGCGAGGCAAGGACATACGTTGCAGGGCTTTTGGAGCCATTGGGCGTTAATGTTTACTTAACCGCGCCACAGGCAGGTGTCACGCCACCGGGAATTGTTATCAAGCCATCGAATAATTGGGTGGAACGCCAAACAATTACTCAATGGATGGTTCATCTAGATTTAGAGGTGACGGCTCAACCTGCTGGCACTAACGAATCCGCGATGGATCGCCTTGAAACAATCGTTGGACAAATCATCGGGATTTTCCCAATTAATGGAGCCGTAAGCGCACCGCAAGAAATCAAAGTCGGGCAAGCCGATTTGCTAACTACAACCGTACCGATTTCGGTGCAGGTTTCAGAATAAGGATAAAAAATGCCAGCAATAGCAATCACGGGAAAAGAATTCACCGTAACAGTAGGCGCGGTTGATTACAGCGCACAAATAACCAATGGCTCAATCAATAAGACAGCCAATATCGAAAACATCGAAACCCTAACCGAAACCGTTCCTCTTGCCACAAGTGTGGAAATGACGGCCTCATGCGATTTCTTGTATGACGGAGCAGCTGGTTTCTATGAGGCAATGTGGGATGCAATCGGTGGATCAACCGTTGCAATCACAATCGTTGGAGATACTGGCGAATGGACAGGCAACATGCTTGTAACTAGCCTTTCCGATGAATTCCCGGCAGATGGCGCAAGCACCTGCACCGCGGAATTTAGCGGCACTCTAGCGTTCGCGGCGGCGTAACATGAAACTCGTCATCGGTGTAGATCGTGGCGAGGGCATGGAAACGATTACCACCACGCCACGCGCCATCATTGAATGGGAACGCAAAACAAAATCAAAGATTAGTAATCTATCCAACGGAATCGGCCTAGAGGATCTCGCCATGCTGGCGTGGTTCACTCTAGGCTCTCCGGGATCTTTCAATGACTTTATGGACACATTAAAAGATGTGGAACCATTGGCCGATGAAAACCCGAATTTGCCCCATCAGGAAGCCTGACACGGCGAATCGTGGAGATTAGCGCACATACGGGAATCCCATTCGATGCGCTAGTTGATCTCGATGGGGCGATAATCGCCACTTATGTCGACATTTTAAAGAGGTAAAGAATGGCTCAAACGCAGGTTTACGGCGTTCGGGAAACCCTTGCCGAAATTAAAAAATTAGATGAGGCTCTTTACTGGCAATGTGTCACGGAAATTAAAGCCGCCACCAAACCGCTAGTGGGAGCCATCGGAATCGAATTCGGATTTGGCGCGCCTTTATCTGGCATGAATAACAATGGCCGATTGGGTTGGAAGCCGCCAAAAGTGAATTCAAAGTTTGGTGGCAAAAAACAAAAAGATGCCGATGAATGGGGATTGGTAAAGATTGTCATTTCGGGAGCAGCTGCACAAATGGCAGATTTGGCGGCGAACTCTTACAACGGCATGACAACCAGACAGTATGCATGGAAAAACACAAAGCGAACTCACAAAGTAAATGGGCAGGGAACCGCAATGGTTGCCAATCTCCCGGGAAAGCCATCGCGATTTGTTTATCCAGTAGTTGAATCTTTTATGCCAATGACAACGAGAGCAATCCTGAAAGCAATCGAGGAAGCAAGTAAGATTGTTAATAAGAATTTAGTTTTAAGGAATGATTAGATGGCCGTAGTAATCCCGATTATTTCGGAATGGAACCCAAAAGGCGTTCAACGTGCCATGGCCGATATTCAAAAGGCTGGTTCAGGTTTCGACAAATTCGCCGTGGGTGTGGAAAAAGCATCTAAAACCGCCGCGATTGCATTGGCAGGATTGGCCTACGCAGGTTTTGAAGCTGCAAAAGCCGCTGGCGAGGATGAACAGGCCGCCGCCGTATTGGCTAAGACTTTACAAAATACCACAGGAGCAACTAAAGGCCAGATTCAGGCAACCGAGGATTGGATTTCAGCGCAAGGCCGTTTGTTAGGAATTACAGACGATGAATTGCGCCCATCACTTGGAAAACTTGTTACCGCCACGGGTGACATCACAAAGGCGCAAGAATTGGCCGCGCTGGCAATGGACATTTCGGCGGCGCGTGGAACCTCTTTAGATTCAACCTCACAAGCGTTGGCAAAAGCGTATGCAGGAAATTTCACGGCATTAAAGAAACTCATCCCGGGTATAGATGAAGCCGCACTAAAATCAGGCGATTGGGCAACCGTTCAAGCCGCTCTCAATGATGTAGTAGGTGGAGCAGCTGCAACCGCCGCGGATACCGCCGCCGGGCAATACAAAATCCTTACTACCCAAATGCAAGAGGCTAAGGAATCCATCGGGGCAGGATTGCTCCCAGTTATGGGGCAATTGATTCCGCTATTGGTTTCCATGGCTGGATTCATTCAGGATAATTCAACAGCATTTGTCATTATCGGTGGAGTTATTGCCACAGTATCCGCCGCAATCATTGCCGCCAATTTCGCCATCAAGGCTTACACACTTGGAACCCAATTGGCAACGGCGGCTCAATGGTTATTTAATGCAGCTCTTTCCGCGAACCCAATCGGGCTAGTGGTTTTGGCTATTGCCGCGCTTTCGGCCGCTCTTGTGATTGCTTACAACAAATCCGAGGCTTTTAGAAACGTGGTTCAACAAGTTTGGGAATGGCTCAAAACCGTAGGCGAATTTATCAAGAATGTTTTAGTGGGTTATTTTGATCTATGGATTACGGCCATTCAAAAGGTTATTGGATTCGTTACCCAGTTAGTGGACAAATTCAACCTTTTAGACAAGTTTAAAGGCCTATTTGGCGGCAATACAACACTATCGGGAACAATTACCCAATCCAGCACATCAGGCCGTCAGGGTTCCTCTAGTGGCTCCGTGTATGTATCCGAGGAGCAGATCGCCCGAGGCATTGGCCGAATCTTGCAAAATTCGGATCAACGTAACGGCGGCAGTTTGGCATTCTCATAATGTCCCAAATAACTAGCATCACAATCGGGGCAACCGCCGTTGCCTTGAAAGACATTGAATACGCCATTCAGGTTACACATGGCCGCTCTAGTGTCACCGATGCGCCTAACGCCTCTACCGCTAGCCTGACTTTCATTGGGCGCGATGAACTTATGCCTAGTGGCGTGGCCGTGGCTCAAATGCTCAACATCAAGGCACACGGAAAAGACAGATTCACCGGGCGGATTACCGATCTAACCGTTACGCATATTGAGGATGGATTCGCACGAATTCAGATTCAAGCCATTGGCAAGGTTTCCCGATTGGGAACTAAAACAGTTGGTTTCGATTCTTATCCACAAGAAAACGCACATGGCCGCGCTCTTTCAATCATGCAGGTTTCAGGTGAGGATTACCGCGTTGAGGGTGGCTATGACATCGAACTAAACGCCAGAACTTTAAACGATGAAAACATTTTGCAGCTCTTGTCAGAGATTGCCGATGATTGTGGCGCGGCCATTATTGACACGCCAGATGGAAAGATCCTTGTCCAGTTTTATGATTCCCGTGGCTCAAATGATTATTACGAAAAATGGGAGGATCAAGGCAACTCTAAGTGGAGCCAGCAAACGCTCCGTTGGGTTGATCGTCAGGCAATCTCACCTACGGCAGGAACACCGCTCCCATTAGAGGCCGATACCGTGATTTATGAGCCAATCTGGCGCACTGGTTCATCGGCAATCATTAACAAAGTAACGCTAGGTTATGACGGCGGAAATGTTTACACGGTGCAAGATACAGGCTCCCAAACCGATTATGGGTTGCGAACTCTTAGCCGCGATACCGAAATCCATGATTTAGCATCGGCAACTTTACGCGCCGGGCAGCTGCTCAACCGTCAATCTCAACCACGTTGGAGCATGGGGCAAGTCGAAATAGTGATGGATTTTGTCACCGACACGATCAAGCGCGATAAATTACTGGCCTTAACTTGTGGAAATCGCGTAGTTATTGATTCTTTACCTAAACCATCGCCATATTCCACATGGGTGGGAGTTGTCGAGGGATGGGGCGAAACTTACACGGGCTATCAAAATGGTGAGGGAACCCATCGTTTAACTCTTGCCCTATCGGATCCATTTGCCTCATACGCTGGCATCACATGGAACGCAGTGCCAATTACCTATAAATGGAATACAATTAACACAAGTGTGATTTGGGCTAACGCCATCACCCAAGAAAATCTAGTCTAGGAGCAACATGGCATCAACCGCTAGTGGATGGCAATACGCCGTTCCAAACGATACTTTAGTGGCGTGGCCAGCCGTTTCTCAGGCCGTGGCCGATAAACTTGAAACTCATTTACCAAAACCCGCTGGATCCGTTGTTGTTGCAAATGCTACATTTAGCGGCGCAACAACCTATTCCGCAAACAATGTTTTCAGCGCGGCATTTGATAATTATTTAGTGGTATTAAGCGGCTTCAGTGTTGCAAGTTTGGGCAATATTGAAATGCGTATGCGAGTAGGAGGTGTGGATACTTCCTCAAGTGATTACAGATATGGCCGAATGTATGTCGGCGCTTTAGGTTTGCAGGCTTTCGGCTCTACAAATGCGGCGGTGTCTACAACTTGGCCAGTAGGACAGGCCGCATCGGGGTTGAACAATAATTGTGCAACTTTTGAAATAAAAGCGCCATTTTTATCAACTAACACAAGTTACACAAGTTTATCAGCAGGAAATTTGCTAGATATAAACGGCGGAGTAATGACTTTATCCACCTCTTATACAGGTTTTACCCTTTTAAATTCGTCAGGTGGCAACATTTCAGGAACCATTCGCATCTATGGATTAAGGAATACGGCATGAACGATTTGATTGCAGTTGAAACAGACGCTTTGACAAACAAAACAATTGAACGTCAAATGACTGATGATGAAATTACGCAATACAAAAAAGATATAGAAGCCGCTAAAAAGGCAGAATCCGATGCGTTAGCAGCTCAACAAGCGCGTGAAGCATCAATTCGCAAAATGGCCGAAGCATCGGGATTAACCGAAGCGGAAATCGAAGCACTCTTTTAAATGAATCTTTTGGTTTGGTTTGGCACATCGCCACTCGCATCATTTGCGCGAACTTTCGCAGCTGGTGTCCTAGGGTGGGTAATCCTTAACGCCGATACCTTGGACATCCATCCAGCGTTAATCATTGGACTAGTGTCTGCCTTGCCTGTCCTCATTTCATGGCTCAACCCTGCCGATCCTAGATTTGGCACAGTTGAAACGGAATCCGATGGAACCGATTAAAAACGCGGTTATTACTTTTCCTTATGGCGCGAAATACCGAAACGGCAAAACACATCAAGGCGTGGATTTTCGCGCATCTACTGGAACGCCTTTTGTTGCTATGGTTCCGGGCGTTGTGGTTCATGCTGGCCGCCATGTTTTCAAAAAGGGATGGGGAATAAGTTTCGGAAAACATGTCATTATTGACAATGACAAATTCAAAGATGGTTCACCGGGCTATTGGGCAATCTATGCTCATTTAAGCCAAACAAATGTTTCCGTGGGACAGCGCGTAATTGCTGGCCAATTGCTAGGATTAACAGGAAACACGGGAAACAGCACCGCGCCTCACTTACACGTTGGAGTAAGCAAATCGCGGACATGGAACCCGTTAAAGTTTGTGAACCCAGAGAAATGGATTAAGGCATGATTGTTAAGGTTGCATCAGACAAAGACAAGCAATCCATTCCGGGCAACAATGCCGAAAAAATGAGGATCAACGGCAACACCTCATGGAAACCAGCATCACGCACTAAAAGAATGATGATGGAAACCACAATTCAATTTGAGCTGCCATCTACGGGATTACCAAATGTCATTCGGGTTCGATTCTGCCGATTCCCAAACACCGAAAAAGCCGATTACACAGGCCATTTCTCGTATCCAGTGCATCCCGGAATGGCTGGCAAAACCGTTTGGATCACATTGGCTCATTCAATCTTGTTTACTCGTTCCATGAATGTGGCCGTGTATGTGGATCACGATGGAGCATCGCCAGTAGTGCTTGACGGTAGGCAATTCAAGGCCAATTAATGACTCTTATTATCGCTGGCCAATATGCAGCTGCTCTCATTGCCATTCTTACCCTTTTGGGCATGTTTGTTAAATGGGTGGTAGTCAAGCCGATTAAGTCATACATCGATCACGCAACCTATCCAATCCAGCCAAATTCCAATGGTGGGAAATCCTTGCCCGATTTGATCGAAACCGTGTCGGAGATAAAAACCATGGTTCATAGGCATATAACGGTCCTAAGGTAGCGA
>FUWD013191817.1_pt1 | contig 11236 bp, 10 predicted proteins | sample 1063281 | NCBI WGS metagenome assembly FUWD01 (sample SAMEA79048168, study PRJEB19326) | metagenome | biome: marine
CACCAAATCAGCAATATTGCAGGNTGCTCGGGTTCCCCGCCGCCGGCAGCCGGCCGCCATCCTGCCGGCTGCCGGCCGGCCAGCCTCCGGCCCCTCCGCAGCTGCTCTGCGCTACCCTCCAAAATGTTTTAAAAAATGTTTATAAAACATTTTACGGAACGTTTTATAGAAAGTTCTATAAAATGCTTTATAAAACGATTTATACCCTGGTGGACGCTCAGCGATGCTATCCCCACTTCTTTCCTCTCCTCAGTCCTCACGCATCTTCATCAGGCTTGTGAGCGCATCGCCGACTGTGCTGGCTGGCGTGAGGCCCAACGCATCAGCGGGAAGACAAAATCTTGCAACGCCATACAAACAATATTAATATTACAATCATTACCTTGCCGCCAGGGGTGCTTCTCGTGCTCCCTTCTCTCTCTTTGCTCCCGTTGCTCTTCTCTCTCTCCCCTGGGTGTGAAGAAGAAGAAGAAGAAGAAGAAGAAGAAGAAGAAGAAGAAGAAGAAGAAGGAGGAGGAGGAAAAAAGAAAGAGAAAATAAAGCCCCTCCTCTCGTCGTTTCCGGAAAGGGAGCGAAGAAACTCAAATATCAGAAACCTCAGGCAGACGGACGAAGCACTCTCGACCGCGTGAGAGAGCGAGGAAAGAAAAGGTCTCGGCAGTTGCTGGCTGCTTGGAACTTGTTTGGCCAGCAGTTTGTGAGCGAGTTCAATTACGACATTTTTTCTCTCCCCTTTGGAAGCCTGTCCGGCTTGAGCTACAAGTCCATCTGGACGCTCTACGCCAGATCCGGGGGCCCGTACCACCACGGACTCGAAAAAATAAAAACATTCGACAGAGAACTGTTGAGAAAGCACTGCCAAGGGGGCTTCAGCTATTCGGCAGAGATCAAGAGGGAGGTGGGAGATCCCCTCCGAGACGACTCCGCCCGGACCTGCAAATCAATCAGATCCTTTGACATTCGTTCCAGCTACGGGTACGCGTGCAGCACGTTAAATTCTGTGAAAGGGTTCTGCACGAGTTACTCGTTGCAGCCGCCGCCGCCGCCGACGTCAGACGACGACAGTTTCCGCGAACAAAAATTAATCAGGTGCGATCGGTTCGCCAGGTTCGAGTCGTTCGAGTTCCTCAGCGTGTTTTACACGATCCGCCTGTTGGAGACGGCCTCGCCGAGAGTCAAGATCAAAACTGTCTACTCAAATTTTCACCAGTTCGGAGTGTTCGTCCTCAACAAGTTTCCAGTCGATTTGACGGTCGTCACTGACGAAGGCCACTTGAGACTCTTCAACATGGACGGGTCCTTCGCGCACGGCTGTCGAGCAGGCTGCCCGGACGAAAAGTCGTACGTCGGAGACAAAAGTCGAGAAGAGTTGGAAATGGCCTCGCAGCTCAGAGACGACTGCATCCAGAAGTGGTGCAAAAACATGAACGAAAAAATGAAAAACAACTCGTTTTCAATTTACAAGGTGGTGACCGACTGCCACGACTCTGACTACTCGCCGAAAAACCTCAAACTGCAGTTCGAATCTTGGCCGGAATTGCGTTCGCTGACGTCCGGCTACCTCAAGAAGAACGAGTTGTCTGCCGGCGACCTGCTCGGGTGCAGTCGGGAAATGAACTATCTCGCTCTCGTCGAAGGGCGCGTCGTTGCCGACAAAGAGGCGACGCCAGCCTCGGGTCTCAAGCCTCTCCTCGTTCTTCGGGAAGCCGCCGCCGGCGAAAAGAAAAACTGGAGTCGTTCCGGCAACACTATGGGAGAAACCTTGGTTTCGAGAGACACTCTCGAGTGGCTGACGAAAAACTGTCAATTTAAAGTTGAGAAAGTTAAAAAAATTTGGCTCTTTAAAAAGTGCAACTTGTTCGGTCGAGTTTTCGATCGGCTGGTCAAACAGAGAGCTCTGGACGAAACTGGCAAAACAAAAAAAGAATTTCTCAAGAGCCTGGTCAACCACTGTTCCGGTTATTTCGGACTCAACGAAAATAATCAAATCAATCAGAAAGCAAATCGCCTGGTGCTAAAGCTGGGCAGAAAATTTGACATGTTTAAAACCGAAATCGTCGAAGCCGAACCTGTCGAAAATCAAAACATTTTAATTCTCAGAACTTTCACCGGCAGCAGCAACGCCCACAACACTCTCAGACCTCAAAACTCGGCTCTGCCAATTTACTGTCTCATCGTCGAGTTCGGAAAGATGAGACTGAGCCAAGCCATGTGTCACTTTGAGAGGTTCCTGCACCCCGAAAAATTTAGATTCGCTTACTCCAACGTCGACAATTTGATTGTGGTCCTTTCCGAAGATGCCCTCGAAGAAGCGGCAGCAGACGACGACGCAGCCAATCGGCCTTCGAAAACCCAATTTCTCACCCAACAGTCGGTCCTTTTCGGCCCGGATCCCGGCCAACTGAAAGTCGAGTTTGAATTCACCTCCGCCGACAACTGGAAGTTTGTCACCGGCTGCTGCCAGAACTACGCCGTGCTAGCCGACAAATGCGACGGGCTCCACAGGAACAACTGTCTCAATTCGATTTCGGCCGAAACGTCCTTTCTCGCCTCGTCGAACATGCTGGAGAAGAGAAAGACGGTCGTCAGGCAAGAGAGGAGAGTGGACAAGATGAGAAATTCAGAGACTACCTTTAAAAATATTGTAATTTGAAAATAATAAAAAAAATTTCGATTCTCAGATTTAAATGAACAAAAAAATATTTCGTTCGGTTGGAATAATCCAGAGACGACCTTTAAAAATATTGCAATTTAAAAATGTATTTATTTTTCATTAATTTATTAATATTTGAACATGAAAAAATTTCGTTTGCTAAAATATTTTAATTTAAAAATAATAAAAATGTATTTATTAATATTTGAACACGAAAAAAATTTGTGTGATTGGTTGGTTTGTAATAATTGAGAAAAAATAGAAATAAAACTCTGTCCAATGTGTATCTTTTGCGTTGCTTATTTCATTACAACGAAAGACTGAAATAAAAATGTTTTTAAAAACTCGTCAGTTTATTTTCGGAAGCAGAGCGAGAGAGGTGCAAAAAGATAGAAAGATGGAAAAGAAAACTAAATTAGACGACTCGGAACTGGAGAGGCAGCTCGGGGTCGTGTTGGACTGGGTGAAGTCGCAGATCGAGAAGCGCGACGTTCCCAGGTTCGTCGACGTCGTCGACTACGCCCACCGAGTTTTAAAATTCACTCGGCTGAGCAGAAAAACGATAACAAACGGACTGAGGCTGCTGGACAGCTACGCGATGAATTCGCCACAAAAGAGACAGAAATTGAGGTCTGACAGAAACCGGCCTATGATTGTCAACTCGATCACCCAGTTGCACGCCGACATCGGATTCTACAGCGTCACCAGAGATTACGAGACCCCTCTCAGGTACAGGTCGGGTTTTCTGGTCTGCAAAAATCCTCTCACCCGATTCATCTTTGTCGAAATTTTAGACGGCGACAGGAAGGCGGCCACCATGGTGAAAGCTTTCAGAAATGTGTTTGCTAAATTTCAAGCCCAGTACCCCGGGGAAAAAATCACCAGCGTCGCCTTCGACAGGGAAAAGAGCGTCACCAGCAATCTGTTTCAAGATTTTCTGAGAAAAAAAAACATACTGTTTCACGCCTTCTTCAACACTTCGTCAAAGAGCAAGATGGCAGAATCGGCAATCAAACTCATCCGGACGACCGTCGCCAGACTCAAGAGCGAAAAAGAAAAGAGGTGGTGGAAGCTGATCGACTCGGCCGTGGCCAGTCTCAACTCCAAGCCGATTCGGATCAACGGAAAATTTTTGAAAGAAAAAAACGGCGTCGATTTCTACGCTCCCAAAGACGTGACGGTCGAAAATTCTGCTCACTTTATCCGGCAGCTGAAAAAGGCCGACGCGAGCTACTTGTTCGGTCAGTTCGAAGTCGACAGCCGGTGGTGCAAGTTCGTCTACAGAGTTGGAGATTTCGTCCGACCCAAGTTGATCGTCACGAGTTCCGAAGTTTTGGGAACAAAGAGGTCGGAGGTGACCCTCGAAGAAGAAACATTTCAAATAAAAAAGTGTCTTGCCTACGTCAGCCGGAGAAACACCATCGAGAAGGCCTACACCTGCGTCGGCTTCAAGACAGAGAGAGAAGAGACTTTCCAGGAAGACGAGATTGCCCTCGCACCTGCCCCCTCGTAATTTTTTCGAAAAAAGAAAAATGAATTTCGAAAATGCCGCTGCCGAACAGAGGATAGACATTCCCTTTCGAGTTTACATTCCGGCCGGATCCTCTCACTTTGAAATCCGAATTCCGGCCAGCCAGAGACACAGGGCATTTTACTTTTCGTACGTTTCGTATTATCCAGACTTTTACTCCAACCAGGCCGCCCTCCTCGACCTCGACACCGACGCCGAGATGGACGAAACTTTCTTTCACTTTGTCCAGTTGAAATGCCAATTCGGAAAAGACGACACTCTGTTTCCCGGAGCCTTGTCGTTGAGGCCGACGGTCGTGACGACGATGTCGCTGGCAACAACTTTCAACAAGTTCTTTGAATTCTACAAGCCGGAGGGGGTCGTGAGTCTGGGAGCTTTTTTCGACTGGGCAGACAAGAGAAAGCCGATGGGAACGAGTCTCGAAAAGTGGGTGGAGGTTGAAATGGCGCAGGACTATTACGGCGAACCTTTCAACCGGACAAAACACTTCAACGCCCTCCCCCTCTCCGCACAGTTGGTGAGCGGGTCCAACAACTACCTCTTTCCCACAAACCTCACAGCCGACAACCTGCCCTTCCTCGTCTACAGGCTCAACCTCGCTCCCAACACCGACGCCTCTTTTGCCAACAGCCTCGCCCTGCAAGACTTTGGGTTCACCGACGCAACCATCGGAAAGCGACAGGGGCCCGGAGCCGGACAGTACAGAATCGAAAACGAAGACGTGGAAACGTACCGGGCCGTCGTCTCGGGCAACCCCATCAGCGTGAGGTTGACCCCCGACGCCAACAAGTTGAGAATAGCACTCAGGGTTCACAACAAAATGTTCCTGTCCGAACAGGTCCAAGTTAAAATAACCAGGAGGGACTCGTACGCCGACGCAAAGTACGAGGCCAAGCTGAAAGCCGCCTTTCTCAAGATGGGAGAAATGGCCAACCTCAGAGTCGGCTTTTCGTTCGACGGCACCAAGAAAACGTTCAAATTTCACTTTCCCGAAAATGCAAATTTGAGAAACCTGACTGTTCTGACTGACAGGGAGCTGTCCCAGAGGCTCGGGTTCGACTTCCGGGCCCAGATGTCTGTCGACAATCCGGAGGGGAAAAAAATCCCAGACACTTCAGACGTGAGAGACGCGAGGGAAAAGTCCATAGCGATTGCCTACGACACCGGCCTCGTCGTCGTGAGCGACGAGAACCAGGCCTCCTGCTCGACGGTCGGGATCAGCGAGAGAGTCATGTGCACGTTGAACGCCACCCACGACGGACAGTTGAAACTTCAACTGGGAGACAAGTGCGACAAGCCCGTCACCACCAAAGCAGCTCGCTTCTTGGACAACGTCGACGGATTCGTCTCTGTCAGGTTCAAGCTGTCGAGGATCGTCGACTCCAACGACCTGGTCGCCCTCGTCTGGAAGCCCGGGTCTTACATTCAGGGAAACTTGAGGTCCTGCTAACTCGAGCGACAATTTCACAACTATTGCATCACACATTAACATTATTTCGATTTTCGAGTGTGGCGAGAGTATAAATAGTTTCGGTCCGGCCCGGAAATCGTCAGTCGCGATGAAGCAGTTGCCGAGATGTCATGTCTGGCAATCTGAGTGAAGTTAAAAAACCACTCCTGCACTATTCAGAACACTGCGAGAGAGCCGAATTAGTCGACGACGACGATCACGAAGCAGCCGACTTGATGGCTGCCGGCCGTCGAAAGAAAAAAGGTTCGAAAAAAAGAAAAGGCACTAAAAAGGGAAGGAGAAAGACCGGCGTCAGACTCGTCAACGGTCGAGTCAACATCAAGGGGACAAAGTTTTCCCCTTCCGAACTGCTCCGGGTAATGTCAAAGGTGGTCGTCAACAAGGCCGCGAACAAACTTCTGGGCAAATCCAAGGGTCGAAAAAAATCGAGAAAGGGAAAGAAAAAAAGCAGGAAGCGTTGAAAGCGTCGAAGAGATGTCGTTGCAAAAGAACAGCAAGAGGGAGGTCGAGTCGGACCGCTTCGACTACCCCGGTCCCGTCAAGTGGATGAACGACGGGGGAAAGCAGAGAATCGTTTCCAACATTTTCCAGAGGCTCGAGCCTTCCTCGAGGGTCGACCCCGTGCCGACGCACATTGACTTTGACCTCAAAGACTTTTTCAACTTTTGGTACATGGGACCCAACACGTACATAGAAGTCAAGGGCCAGTTTCAGTCCTGCACCCCGCAGGACAACACTAAAGAACCCCCCACGCCACAGACAGCCTGGGCCGGGGTGGCCGCCAACGACTCTGCCAACGTCGTCGTCGAGCCCAACTGGTTCGAGTCGATGATAAAGAGAATCGAAGTTCACCACGGAGGGGTCGCCGTCTACACGTCGGACGAGGGGGCGAGCATGTCCCACCTCGTCAACACTTACCTCTACAACTACATGAACAAGGACGTGAAAAAAAACTGTGCCCTCAAGCCTGCCACCCCGGGAACGGCGTTCCGAGCAAAAAGGGTGCCTGGGACATTGGAGAAGACACCGAGTGGCAGAGGTACTCGAAGAGCATCTTCTTGGGCGGCACAAGCCACGTCGTTTTCAACTGGGTGCCGATGCACGTCTTTCCGTTTTTCCAGGGAAAAAATTATCTGGAAAACGAGCCCAAGCTGATGCCGATGCCGGCGCTGAAGCCCATGCTCGTTCGTTTTTATCTGAACGACAACCCGATGTCCGTCTTCAAGAAAAAGGCAAACAACAAAAAACTCTACAGATTTGCTTTGAGCAGCTTCGCTCTCTGTTACGAGCAGGTAAAGCTGAGCACCAACGCCCACAGGATGCTCATGTCCAACAAGGTTCTGGAATTTCCGGGAGTCACTCGCCTGACAAAGAGAGTCACCATCAACACGGGCGACATGTCGTCCGTCACCACCATTCCAAACATCCCCATGCCAGAGTCCATCTTTGTCTTTGCCGTTCCCAAGGAAGTCCCGAACGGGACCTTCCTCTACCAGAACGCCACCACCACAGACGTCTTCTTGGCTCACAACATCACCGGCGTCAAATTTGCCTACGGGAATCAAAACTTTTTCGAGCTGGAACCCCACATCGGAATGATCACCAAGACGCCCATCGAAAATAAGCTGGTGACGGACCTGAGAGATTACCCGCCCTTCGGACTAATGTTTGACGAAGAAAAAATAAATTTCGACGCCGTCAAGGACGGGGCAAAGAACACCCCCTACCCCCACGTCTACGTCAACTTCTGCTGCGACAAGGACGGCTCCAGGCTGCTGCCGATAAACGAAAAGGGAATTCAGGGCTCTGTCCTCAAGAACTTTGTCAACGCCCAAAAAGTAAAGACCTACAACCCGCTAGACTTGACGTTCACGTTCGAGGCGCCCGGGGCAGCGGCCAACGCCACCTACATCGTCTACATGGTGTACACGGACAACTACGTGGTCCTCGACATGCCCAAGACCGGGAGCACGTTCCGCTCGCACTACATTACCACCATTACAAATTAAAATTTAAACAAACATTTGTCTTTGCTTTTCCCCTTTCTTTCGATTCAAATTATTTTTTCCATTCGTTCAAAAAATTTTCCTCCTCTTTTCTTTTCTTTTCTTTCCAACAATTTAGTAAGAAAACAATTTCAAAATCGCGATTTAAAAGTTTGTGCTCGTGTGTAATGGCCAATAAAAAATTGAGATTGAGTCAAAATTTTATTATTCCAAATCAGCTAAAAGGGTGGTAAAAACTGACTCAGATTAAAAGAACAGTTTAAAAATAAGATCAAATCGAATTATTCCAAATCGGAGATTAAAAGAAAAGTTTAAATCGAAATTTTATTATTCCAAATCAGAGATAAAAAGACAGTTTAAAAATTAGATCAAATCGAAATTTTATTATTCCAAATCAGAGATTAAAAGAACAGTTCAAAAATTAGTATTATTCCAAATCAGAGAAAATTTTAGATTAAGTCGAAATTTCATTATTAAAAATTGAGATTGAAAAATTTCACGCGAAATATAAAAATTGGCATTAAATTTGAGATTAAAAAAGTTCATTTAAAAAGATTGCAATTGAGTTAAAAATTGACATTAAAATTGAGACATTATTGAGATGGAAAAAAATGCAAAAATGTAAAATTGAGATTGAAAAAGTTCACATCAAAGGTCGACACGAAATATTTACAGTTAAAAATTATTATCGAGATTGAAGAGAGTGCGAAGAGTTGTTCAAAAAATAACTCAGTGTCTCGGTCTGTCTGCTTTTCTAGATCCGACATTTTTAAAAGTAATAGGTCTCCTCTTCTTCGCCCCCTTCGACTTTTCTCTTTCGGAAAACAAAATTTGTTTCTTTCTTTCTCTCTCGGTCTCGGCAATTTTGGCGACGACAGGGTGAGGTCGAACAACTCCTACTTTCTCTTCTGCCTCGGCCAAACACATAAAGAAATGTTCAATTCGTCTATTTTGAATTTCTGCCAGTTTCCAAAGCCAGTCGACGAAATCCTCAAACTCGAAATCCATTTTGAAATTAAACTGGAACAACCCAAATTTATTTATTTGCACTCGACATTTTCCTTGCTACTTCTGCCGGCGGTCTTCGGCTTTCTCTTTGAAACTTTAACTTTTTCTTTTTTCTTTTCGCTCTCGACCTCAGCGCTCGGGCGCCTCGACTTTGGAACTGGTTCAAAGTCGGAATTCGACGAGTCGGACTCGGAATCTGTCGTAGACGACGCGCAGAAGATCGGAGACGGTTCGGACGACGAGAACGAAGACGACGAGAGAGGCGGAGACGGAGGAGCTTGGGGCGGCGGTTTCCTGGCCAGCAGGCGTTGCTCTCTTTCGAGCTTTTTCTTTTGGAAAAAAGAAGGCGACGGTGACGAGGGAGGTGCCGGGGGTGTCGGCTTGACAGTGGACAGTTCGCGTTTCTGCTGCTGTTGCTGCTGACTGTTGCTGTTGTTGTCGGTGCCACGTCTGAACCAGCGGGTGAGGTTGCATCGTTCTGAAGATCTCGCCCACGTCCGGCTTTGACATTTCCGGCGGGAGAGGCAGCTTGGCCGGAAGCTTCAATGCGGTTGTCTTTTTCTTCCTGCAGACGACTCTCCTCTGAGCCTTCAACCACTTTGACCTCTTTTCCTGTTCGTCTCTCTTCTTGACGGCAACCAGATTGAGCACAGAATAATAAACCGCAGACCTCAGTGTCTTCTGTTCCGAACGAACTTGCTCGAGCATGTCGCTGAGAGCGACGAGGGGAGAAGTTTCCACGTTCTGAGTCTGGAGAGTCAGCAGGCCGGAGTCGAGTTGGCCGAGGTGGTGCTCCCAGCGAACGTCGAAGGCCGAATTCTGCTTGTCGACGACGAGAGCGACGTTCTCGATTTCGGAAAGCGGTATTTCTCCAAAAGTTCTCGTCAGAGACGTCAGCTGCGGCTGCTGCAGCGGCCTTTCTTCGACTTTCAGCTGGGGCGTCATCAGATGGAGGCCGAGTTTGACGTCGGCGGGGGCGGCGACGACCGGTCCGGACTGAGCAGCAAGTCGAGGTTGCGGTTTGAGCTGCTGCTGCTGCTGCTGCTGTGGCGAAAAATCCATCAGGTCGTCGATGGGGAAAAAAACTGGAGAGCTTTTTCCTGCCGAATCCAGCTGCGCCGTGATGTCGTCATACTGGCCGGAAGAAGTTGCACAGAACTCTTCGTACGTCGCTTTCGCAGATGTTGATGTTTTAACCATGGCTTCGCAGAAACGACTGGCGCGAGTTTCTCCTTTATTCTGGCAAAGATAAAAATGAAAAATCGCGCTCCTTTTTCAATCCGGTCCCTCCTCTCTGAGCAGCCGCCGAGACGGACTCGAGCCGGAATGTTTTTTTTGTAAAAATCGAGATCCAGCCGGGCCGAGCTGCACGTCGCCGCGTGGTTCTCGAAGTGCTCGAGCGACTCGAGGCTCTTGAGGCACGAGTTGCAGCAGAAGGGGTGGACAACTCTAACGTGAAATCTGATGACGGAGGGGTCGTTGAAGGTGCACTCGCACCAAACGCAAGAGTAGATGTTTTCCAGTAATTTAATCTTCCACCAAGGTCTGTACATTTCCTAAATATTCCAGCAATATTGTCAATTGTCAATCAGCCCAGGCGAAATCGGAGAAACTACTGACTGGTTCTGATAAAATAAAAATACCAAAATCCGAAACTTCCTCTCCGAATTTCACCCCTCTCGACATCTCCGGTGTGAAACAAAAACGAAACAAATTTCAACCGCCCGTTCAAAACTTTGAATTAATTTAGAATTGATTTATTATGCACAAACGAAAAGAAGAAGATTTCCAATTATTCGAATAAAACACACACACAAAAATAGCAAAGAACTAAATGATTAAAATTATCTCAAATTATGCGAAATGAAATTATTTGAAAAACACAAAAAATAAAGTAGGAGAGCAATTAAAAGAGAGAAAAGATTGATATGATACAAAAGCAATTTTCAAAAATGCAGTTAGTGTAGAAATATTAAAGTAAGTAAGTCAGTCTGTGGGTCTCTCTCCTACGAAAAAAATTAAATTTTATTTCGATTCATTCAAAAAATATTCGGAAAGTAAAAATTATTATTTAAAAATAGATAGCAGATAGTAGAGTGAACTTTCAATTTCAACGAATCTCTGACTCGTCCTTCTTCTGCGAGGCGGACTCGGCGGCTTCGGCAGCAGCAGCAGCAGCAGCAACCCCCTTGCAACTGAGCACCCCCGACTCGAACCCTTTGGCGAAGGCTGTCCTGAACAATTGCATCTCGACGACGGTCCTGAGATACTGCTCGTCCTCCATGTGGGTGTTGTGGTGGTCGGCTCTCATCGTCTGTCCGGTAAACCTCGCCCCGCAGTCCGGGAACATGCACTCGAGCGCGACGTGATTTTTCATCACGTGTTCGTCTCGCTTGACCTCGCTGTTGAAAGACTTCCAGCAACGAGGAAACGGACAAAAAGACGGTTTCGCCTCCGCCCCCCGTCTCGAGTGAGCCGTCTTCATGTGCGCGGAAAAAATTCCACTCCGATGCACACCTTGTGGCAGATCTCGCACTTGAAGGTGTTGCTCGCGCTCGGGCGAACAC
>FUWD013429188.1_pt1 | contig 11230 bp, 4 predicted proteins | sample 1063281 | NCBI WGS metagenome assembly FUWD01 (sample SAMEA79048168, study PRJEB19326) | metagenome | biome: marine
TTCGCCCGGTACACCGGCCAGGAAAGTGCCGATGAACGTCGAAAGATTTTGGCGCAGCCTCCCGACATCCTGCTCACCAATTACGTCATGCTGGAACTTGTCCTGACCCGACCCGATGAGCGTAAGGCCCTTATTCGTGCTGCAAGTGGTCTTCGATTCCTAGCACTCGACGAAGTGCACACCTATCGAGGCCGGCAAGGTGCAGATGTCGGCATGCTTATAAGGCGAGTGCGTGATGCGTGCGCATCGCCGCAACTTCAGGTCATTGGTACATCGGCGACGATGTCCAGTGGTGGAACTATTGACGAGCAGCGAGCCACGGTGTCCGAGGTGGCGACTCGCCTGTTCGGCGCATCGGTCACCCCAGATCACGTTATTGGAGAATTCCTTGAACGGGCCACGACGGATACGCCGACGGATGTAGCCGCATTAACGGCATCAGTATCCGGGTGGGCAGATGGTCAGGGACTATCGAATTACGGAACACTCATTGCCGATCCCTTAGCCGCGTGGGTCGAGACGACCTTCGGACTGGAGCGAGAGGCGGTTACCGAACGACTGGTGCGCCGCAAGCCGGTCACCGTTCCGTCGGCAGCGGCCGATCTGGCCGGTATCACCGGGTGTGAGCTTAATGACTGCCAATCCGCGTTGCAGTCTGTTCTCCTTGCCGGTGCGAATGTGCTGCATCCGGTGACGGACCGGCCACTTTTTGCATTCCGGTTGCACCAGTTCCTCTCCAAGGGTGACACCGTGTACGTCTCCCTTGAGCCCGAGGAGTCTCGCTACATCACGGATGCGTATCAACTTCGTGTCCCCGGCCACCCTGAGAAGGCGTTGCTGCCATTGGGTTTCTGTCGTGAATGTGGGCAGGAGTACGTCGTGGTTGCCAAAGTTGACAAGCACGGTGACACAGTCTTTGTGCCACGTTTGGACACGGATGCCTCAGGCGGTGATGCTGTTACCGGCTACCTATACATCTCGGCTGACCTGCCTTGGCCGACGGACCCTGTTCTTGAGGGTCGACTGCCAGATCATTGGCTTCAGCAAGATGAACGAGGGATCTCCGAGGTACTCCCGCTAAAACGTAAATACCTGCCGGAAGAAGTCTGGATTGCCCCTGATGGAACGAATGTCACCAGCGCCGATGCTGGTATTCGCGCGTGGTTTATGTCCACCCCGTTCGCATTTTGCTTGCGCTGCCGGGTGTCCTACGAAAAAGTGCGAGGCAACGACTACGGAAAACTCGCAACGTTAGATAAAGAGGGTCGATCCTCAGCGGTCACGGTCGTCTCCGCAAGTATCGTGCGTGCGCTTCAGGCGTTGCCTGAAGGCGAGCTCCCGGCCGATGCACGCAAGCTCTTGACATTCGTTGACAACCGGCAAGATGCTTCCCTGCAGGCTGGGCACCTGAATGATTTTGTTCTGGTGGCCCAACTTCGTGGCGCGGTACACCGGGCTGCCGCAAACCATGGTCGCCTCACACATGAAATCGTTGCCCAGCAGGTCGTGGCGGCTATGGGCCTGGAAATGATGGACTTCGCTTCGAACCCGATGGCAAAGTTTGCCGCTAAAGAACAAGCGGAGCGCTCACTTCGACAGGTTATCGAGTACCGGCTCTACACCGACCTAGAGCGTGGCTGGCGCATAACGATGCCCAACCTTGAACAGACTGGCCTGCTTAACATCGATTACATCGATGTTAATGACATTGCCGCAGACACCGACTCGTGGACGGGTGTTCACGTCGAACTGGCAGGACTGCCGGCGGCTAAGCGCGCGGAGCTCCTTAAACTTCTGCTCGATGAAGCACGTCGTGCTTTGTGCATTGACGTCGACTGCTTGACCCCTACGGGATTCGAGACCATAGCGAACCTGTCCCGTCAGCATCTCATTGAACCGTGGGCGCTGGGACTCAGTGAAAATGTCCCAACGGTGGGAACCCTGTACCCAGCGAAGAGTTCCCCGGGCGCACTACGGGGAGATCTATACATGTCGGGGCTTGGAATCTTTGGTCGACATATTCGTAACTCCAAGGGAATTGGCGCCCACCTCACCACCGACGACTCTCACCAAATTATTCGCGACCTCCTCGACATTTTGGCAAACAGTGGGCTTGTTACTCAGGTGGACACTCACAGTGACGGGACAGCCGGCTACCGCATCAAAGCGTCAGCGATTCTCTGGTTACCCGGTGACGGCACCCAAGGTGTGCAGGACGCATTACGCAAGACCCTTGACTCAGAAACCACCGCCCGCGTTAACCCGTTCTTCCGTAACCTCTATCGCGATGTGGCGCGCAGCATGGCTGGGCTGCACGCCAAGGAGCACACCGCTCAGGTGCCGCAGGACAAGCGAATTGAACGGGAGAACGAGTTTCGAGCCGGTACCCTGCCACTGCTCTATTGCTCACCAACGATGGAACTCGGCGTCGACATTTCTAGTCTCAATGCCGTGGGGTTGCGCAACGTGCCGCCAACCCCCGCGAACTACGCCCAACGCTCGGGCCGCGCTGGTCGATCGGGCCAGCCAGCACTCGTGGTGACCTACTGCGCGACGGGCAACTCCCACGACAACTACTACTTCCGGCATTCCCGCGACATGGTTTCAGGTTCAGTTGTTGCCCCACGGCTTGACCTAGCGAATGAGGACCTCGTCCGAACTCACATCCACGCCATCTGGCTGGCTGAAACTGACCAGTCGATGAAGGCTCGTATTACCGACGTCATTGACGCCACCGGAGATAAGCCCGCACTAGAAATTTATCCAGATATTTGGTCGGCGCTCAACGACCCACAGGTCTACAACCGCGCCACTGTTCGCGCCCAACAGGTCATGATCGACGTCCAACGAGCATGGGCTTCAGCGGGAGATGTTGCACCGTGGTGGCACAGTCAATGGGTCAACGACGTCATTATCGCAGCACCTCTCGCAATCGATAATGCATTCGATCGGTGGCGAGAGCTCTACCGGGCCGCGCGAACCGAATACGAAGAGCAGCACAAGCTGGCTATCGACCCGAAAGCTTCAATGGGTAGTCGTAAATCGGCTACTCGACGGGAGAACGATGCACGTAATCAACTCAACCTGCTCCAAAACGAGGAGAGCGAACTGGGGCAAACTGACTTTTACTCCTACCGCTATCTTGCCTCTGAAGGTTTCTTGCCAGGCTATTCGTTCCCTCGACTCCCCCTCGCCGCGTACGTGCCGGGCACCCGAACCTCGGCACGGGACGGTGGAGAGTACATCCAGCGGCCAAGATTTCTGGCAATTAGTGAATTCGGTCCTGGTGCTCTGATCTACCATGAGGGTGCTCGTTACGAGGTGACCCGCATTCAGTTGCCTCGCGCCAGCGGCACCGACCCGCAAGCCGTTGACACTGAGGAGGCATATCGTTGTCAAGCGTGTGGCTATCACCATCCGATTGCGGTCGGGACTGACGTCTGTGACTCATGCGGTACGCAATTGGGGGCCAAGTCCTATGGACTGCTGCGGCTACAAACCGTGTTCACCCGTCGCCGCGAGCGCATCTCAAGTGACGAGGAGGAGCGACGCAAGTCCGGATTTGAACTTGAGATTTCCTACCGCTTCCAAAGTCATGGCGACCGTCCCGGTCACACCACGGCAGAAGCGACCGTTGATGGCTTACCAGTTCTCTCTCTCGTGTACGCGGACAGCGCCACAATTCGTGTCGCAAACGTTGGACGCCGCCGGCGCAAACATCCCCAAGACCGGGGTTTCTGGCTTGATGTGACACAAGGTAGGTGGCTCTCGGAGAAGGGCAAGACCGACACTCCCGTGGACGCAGACAGTCTTGACTCTTTTGAGGACGCGAATAAGCCAAAGAAGGTCATTCCCTACGTGGAGGACCGACGCAATATCCTGATAACTCGACTCGCTGCCGCCACCGACACGGCCACGGCGGTCACCCTGCGGTACGCCCTTGAACGTGGTGCGGAGGCCCTATTCCAACTTGAGGACACCGAACTCGATAGCGAGATGCTCCCCGATCTTGACGGGCGCGGTCGAGTCTTGTTCACGGAATCAGCCGAAGGGGGTGCCGGAGCCCTACGCCGACTTGTCGCGGAGCCGAGCGCTCTTGCTCACGTGGCAGCTAAAGCGTTGGAGATTTGCCACTTCGATCCGGAGACCGGCGCGGATCTTGATCACGGGCCCGGTACCACCGAGCGCTGTGAGCAGGCCTGCTACGACTGTCTACTGTCCTACCGCAACCAACTCGACCACACGAATATTGATCGGCACACCATTCGAGATGTATTGCTCAGATTGACAACTGCGACTGTTACGGCGGGAGCGGGTGGCAAAAACCGATCCACGCAACGCAAGATCCTCGAAAACATGTCCGATTCCTCTCTTGAACGTAAATTCGTAACGTGGCTCGACGAACATGGGTACCGACTACCGGACCGAGCACAGGTCACCGTGGATGACGCTAAGGCACGGCTTGATCTTGTATTCGATATTGCGGGTAGCCCCGTGGCGGTGTTTGTCGACGGCCCCGTTCACGATTCGAGCAGGCAAGCGGAGCGGGATCAATCGGTGCAGGGTCGCCTCGAAGATCTCGGTTGGATGGTCATTCGGGTGAGGTACGACGACGACTGGCCAACTGTGGTGGGCGAGTATCCATCAGTTTTTGGCAGAGTCGCTTAGTGCATTGGGGGGTTGTCACGATTCGATAGCGCCACTTCACCACCGGGAATCCGAACGAGATTAGGGTGCGTCGGCTTGAGTTGCGTTAATTACGAAGTCGGTGCTCGCTGATAGCGTGGGCGCACGACGAAGGGGTGGGGGCTGAGGTGACGATGGATTTTGCGGCAGGTGCGCTGGTGCGCGCTCGCGGTCGTGAATGGGTTGTTCTCCCCGAAAGTCAATCGGAGTTCCTCGTTCTGCGCCCCCTTGGTGGAGGTACAGATGACGTAGCGGGCGTGTTCCCGGCATATGAAACCGTAACGCCGGCGACCTTCCCACCTCCGACGGTGGCTGACCTCGGTGATGCCAACTCAGCCGGTCTACTCCGCACGGCATTACGTATCGGATTTCGGTCAAGTGCCGGGCCCTTTCGCTGCCTTGCGGGTATTGCTGTGGAGCCACGCGCCTACCAATTTGTGCCACTCATGTTGGCACTGCGGCAGGAGACTGTACGCATCCTCATTTCCGACGATGTCGGTATTGGCAAGACCATTGAGGCGGGTCTGATCGCGGCAGAACTCATCGAACAGGGTGATGCCAAGCGACTAGCGATTCTATGCAGCCCAGCACTCGCCGAACAGTGGCAGCGTGAATTGCGTGAAAAGTTCACGATTGACACGGAACTTGTCTTGACGAGCACGGTCAAGCGACTCGAGCGTGGCCTGCTGATGAACGAGTCCCTGTTTACAAAGTATCCGTTCGTCGTGGTGTCGACCGACTTTATCAAGTCCGATTTGCGCCGGGCAGAGTTCCTCAACCAATGCCCCGAACTCGTCATTGTGGATGAAGCACATACGTCTGTGTCCGATGACACCCAGGCCGGGCGTCGATCCACCCATCAACGCTACGAGTTGTTGCGCGCCCTCGCTAAAGACCCTAAGCGCCACCTGATCCTCGTCACCGCAACCCCTCACTCCGGCAAGGAGGCGGGGTTTCGCAATCTACTGGGCCTCTTGGATCCAAAACTCGCCACGATTGACCTTGACGAGGCCGACGGCCGCACGCTGCTCGCGAAGCATTTCGTGCAGCGTCGCCGCGCAGATATTCGCACCTTTCTCAACGAGGAAACCGCCTTCCCCAAGGATCGCCAAACACTCGAGGCCCCCTACACCTTGACCCCGCAGTACCGTGCGCTGTTTGACAAGGTCCTGGTCTACGCCCGGGAGCAGGTTCAAAGTACCGATGGCGGACCAACACGTCAGCGGGTGCGCTGGTGGTCCGCGTTGGCTCTCCTTAGAGCCCTATCAAGTTCACCGGCAGCGGCAGCCGCCACACTGCGCACCCGCGCCGCCGCGATTGAAGCCACCAACGTTGAAGAAGCTGACGCCCTTGGTCGAGCGAGTGTGCTTGACGCCGCGGATGACGAGGCGATCGAATCGATCGACGTCATCCCTGGCGCAGATGACGATCCGGACACCGATCAATCGCCCAGACGGCGACGGCTGCTCTCCTTTGCCCGAGACGCCGACGCTCTCGCCGGACCCACCCAAGATGCAAAACTTGCTGTCCTGTTCACCCAGGTAAAGGCCCTGCTCAACGACGGCTTCGATCCGATTGTGTTCTGTCGGTTCATTGACACGGCCGAGTATGTCGCGCAGCACCTAAGTGCTGAAATGAAGAAGGGGGTGACCGTCGCTGCTGTCACCGGAACACTCCCACCCTCTGAGCGCACCCAGCGCATTCGCGACCTTATCGACACCGACGGGCGGCATGTCCTCGTGGCGACCGATTGTCTCTCCGAGGGTGTCAACCTGCAGGAGGGCTTCCAAGCTGTCATTCATTACGACCTCGCGTGGAATCCGACCCGTCATGAACAACGTGAAGGTCGCGTTGACCGGTTCGGACAAAAAGCGGACATCGTCCGGGCCGTCACGATTTTTGGCACCGATACTCGCATTGACGGCATTGTCCTTGAGGTGTTAATTCGCAAGCACCGCGAGATTGCCAAGGCCACGGGTGTGTCTGTCCCCGTCCCCGATTCCTCTGACACAGTCGTGCAGGCACTTCTTGAGGGCCTACTCCTGCGCGGGCAGGACCCAGACCAACTCGTTCTTGATCTTGGCACGGTAGCCCAGACCGAGAACCTGCACCGGGAGTGGGAGTCCGCGGCCGAGCAGGAGAAGGCCAGCCGCACCAAGTACGCCCAACGCGCCATTCACCCGGAAGAGGTTGCAGCGGAGGTCGCCGACATTCGTCGGGCTCTGGGCAGCCATGCAGATATTGAGTCCTTCACCTCCGAGGCACTGCGCGCCCTCGGTGCGTCGGTCACCACCACCTCGGACGGGTTCACCGCCATCACCACCACATTGCAACCTGGCATCAAAGACGCCCTGCCGGCCCGTCACGTGGAACCATTGCCCTTCCACCGCGCATTGCCCATTGACCGCGGTCACGCATTGCTTTCGCGCACCGACCCGGCTGTTGGGGTGGTAGCCCAGTACGTCCTTGACGCAGCTTTAGACCCCATCGGCAGCGATGATCAGCGGCCCGCGAAACGCGCCGGTGTCATGCGCACCGATGAGGTCACGACCCGCACCACGTTGCTACTGATCAGGTTTCGGTTCCACGTCGAGTTGCCACTCTTAAACGGGGCTATTCGCCCGCTGGTGGTTGAGGACGCTCGGCTAATCGGGTTTGAGGGTTCCCCTGGTCAGGCGACGTGGCTGGACGAGGCTGCGGTGGAACGCCTCGTCCTCGCAGCACCCGGAGGTAACGTCCCGCAGGATTTAGCCCGCACCGCGGCCAGCAAAGTCCTCGACAATCTGCAGGTGCTAAGTCAGCATCTCGATACCCTCGCCGATGAGCGTGCCGGGCAGGTCCTCGAGTCCCACCGACGTGCACGCGCCGGTGCTGGGGCGACCCGGCGCGGACTCAAGGTCACCGCCCAAAAGCCGGTCGATATCCTCGGGGCTTACGTCTATCTACCGCTAGCCGGAGCATGAACACCGACTTCGCGTGCATCCGTGTCGTCGGCGGACTGCTCCCACCGGATCTCCTCGGCCGGGTGCTCGCCGGTGACAAAGATCTTGGCGGCATCACGCCTTCGGAGTACCACCTGCCAGCAGGGGAGGGGCCGCGCGAGGCTGCCAACCGCTCATGGAGTTATCTCCTGGGTGCTTGGGCGGCTTACCGTCAGGCCCTGGCGAAACTCCCCCAAGGTGACGCCGCGGTTGGGCTGACGCGGGAGAAGTGGCTGACCGTGCTGTTTAAGGAACTCGACTACGGCCGACTTCAACCCACACCCGCCGGTGGGTTGCGCGTCGATGACAAAGCGTTTCCCGTCTCCCACCTGTGGGGGAGCACCCCACTGCACCTGCTCGGCTGGAATGTTGAACTTGATAAACGAACTAAGGGGGTGCCCGGGGCTGCCGAACGCGCGCCCCAGGCCATGGTGCAGGAGTTGCTCAACCGCAGTCACGATTACCTGTGGGCGATGCTGTCCAATGGCCGCACCCTGCGACTGCTGCGCGACTCCACCAGTTTTGCCGGGCAGGCCTACGTCGAGTTTGATCTCGAAACGATGTTTGACGGTGAGATTTTCAGCGACTTCGTGTTGCTTTACCTACTACTTCACCAATCCCGGGTGGAGACACCGACCGACGGTGTCCTCACCGACTGCTGGCTGGAGAAGTGGCGCACAAATGCCGCGGAGTCCGGCACCCGGGCGTTGGGTCTACTCCGGGACGGTGTCAAAGACGCCATCGAAGCCCTCGGTACTGGTTTTCTCCAATATCCCGGTAATGACCTGAACCAGCGCATCGCCGGCGGCCAGATTTCGGTGCAGGACTACCACCGCGCGCTCCTTCGGCTGCTCTACCGAATGCTGTTCCTGTTTGTCACCGAGGATCGCGGCTTCCTCCTTGATCCGGGAGCCGACATCACGGCGGCCCAGCGTTACCGCGACTACTTCTCCACCCAGCGGCTACGCGCCCTTGCCCGCAAACGCCGCGGTGGGCGTCACGGTGACCTGTGGCAGGCCCAGCAATTAGTGATCACTGCTCTTGGTCAGGTGGGCGGTCGTCCGCAGATCGCTCTCCCCGGTCTCGGTGGCTTGTTCAACCCCGAACACGTTGACGTGGTGATGGGTCAAAACTTAGCAAATAGTGCACTGCTCACTGCCATTCGAAAGCTCGCTGTTGTACATCCGAAGAACTCCCCACCCCGACTCGTCGACTACCGCAACCTTGGCGCCGAGGAACTCGGCAGTATCTACGAGAGCCTGCTCGAACTCGTCCCCCGACATGACCAAGTGGATCGTACCTTCACCCTGGAACTGCTCGCCGGCAGTGAACGCAAGACCACCGGCTCCTACTACACGCCGAGTAGCCTCATTGATCTTGTTCTTGACGAGGCTCTTGATCCGTTACTTGACGAGGCGGAGAAAGCAACCCACCCGGAGCAGGCGCTACTCGCGATGACGGTTTGCGACCCAGCTTGCGGCTCGGGACATTTTCTTGTTGCTGCCGCCCGGCGAATAGCCAGCCGCCTCGCGACGGTGCGAACCGGGGAACGTGACCCGACCCCGACCGATGTGCAACAGGCTCTGCATGAGGTGGTTGCCCGGTGCATCTACGGGATCGACCTGAATCCGATGGCCGCGGAACTCGCGAAGGTGAGCCTGTGGCTGGAGGCAATGCAAGGTGGCCGGCCACTGTCCTTCCTTGACGCGCATATCAAGGTCGGTAATGCCCTTCTCGGCGTGACGCCCGCACTCCTTGATGGCGGCCTACCCGACGAGGCCTTCACCGCTCTGTCAGGGGATGACAAGAAGTGGACGGCGAGCCTGCGCAAACGCAATAAGAATGAGCGGGAAAACACCGCCCAGGGTGAACTCTTCGCCACCATCCAACTCAACCTCACGACGACGAGATTCGCGAGTATCGCCGCAGGCCTGGACGAGGTGAGCGCCACCACCCTGACCGAAGCCCAAGCCATCGCTGACCGCTACCACTCAATGGAGCAGGACCGCGAGTACGCCACAGCGCGACTGGTTGCCGATGCCTGGTGTGCGGCTTTCGCCCAACCGAAGGTACCCAACGCCCCAGCGATCACCCATGCCACCCTGCAGGGGATAGCCGAGAACCCAGAGGCAACGAGCCCGGACATCACCACACTGATCGAGGACTTATCGGCAAGGTTCCGATTCTTCCACTGGCACCTGGAGTACCCGCAGATCTTCCGCACCGACGTCACCGCCACCGACCGGGACCCGATCACCGGCTGGAGTGGGGGGTTCACCTGCATCCTCGGGAATCCGCCGTGGGAGCGGATCAAACTCCAGGAGCAGGAGTTTTTCGCCGCCCGCGACGAAGCCATCGCGAAGGCACCGAACTCGGCAGCGCGCAAGCGGCTGATCGAATCCCTGCGCACCGAGCAACCTGCCCTGTTCGACGAGTGGCGGGCCGCATCACGGGTGGCGGAGGCCAAGAGCCAGTTCCTGCGAACGAGTGGGCGCTATCCGCTCGCTGGCCGAGGCGACATCAACACCTACAGTGTTTTCGCAGAGACGATGAAACTCGGGATCGACCCCGAGGGGCAGGCCGGCATCATTACCCCGACCGGCCTTGCCACCGACGCCACCACCGCCGAGTTCTTCTCGGACCTGTTGCGCAGTGGCCGGGTAGCCGCCTTCGCCGACTTCGAGAATCGCAAGCCGATCTTCGAGGGTGTCGATTCACGCTTCCGCTTCGCCGTCACCTGCATGACCGGCCGCAACCGCACGGCCGAACGGGTCCCCCTCGCTTTCATGCTGCACGATCCCAGCGCCATCCACGGCGCCCGCTTCGAACTCACCAACGAGGAGATCCTCCTGCTCAACCCGAACACCGGCACCCTGCCCGTCTTCGCAACCCGCCGGGACGCGGAGATCACCTTGAAGATCTACCGCAGGTTCCCCATCCTGATCAAGGACGGTGACCCGAACGGCAACCCGTGGGGACTGAAGTTCACAACAATGTTCCACATGGCAAGCGACTCACACCTCTTCCGCACCCGCGAGGAACTTGAGGCCGAAGGCTGGGGTTGTACAGGGCAACGTGTTCGTGCACCCTGACTCTCTCTCTCTCTCGGAACAGCAGCCCGATACCTCCCGCTCTACGAGGCCAAGATGATGAACCTCTATGACCACCGCTTCGCCACCTACGAGGGGGCGACCGGCATGAGCCTGCCCGCCGTCACCGACGCCCAACACGACGAGCCAGGCTACGAGCCGCTGCCCCGTTACTGGGTGGCCGAGGACGAGGTCACCAAGGCCCTCGGCGACACGTGGACGAGCAGCTACCTCTTCGGCTGGCGTTGGATAACCGCAGCGACGAATGAACGCACCTTTGTCTCCGGGAACTTCCCACTTGCCGGTGCAGGTGGGAGGACCCCATTTCTCGGTCCAGGTTATTTGAGAGTTTTGAATTGTGAATGCACGTGCATTTGGCAGCATACTCGTTGGGCGTGAGGTATCCCAGTTTTGAGTGCCGGTGGTACTGGTTGTAGTCCTCCTTCCAGTCGGTGATGATCGCGCGAGCTTCAT
>FUWD013399525.1_pt1 | contig 11220 bp, 12 predicted proteins | sample 1063281 | NCBI WGS metagenome assembly FUWD01 (sample SAMEA79048168, study PRJEB19326) | metagenome | biome: marine
TTCTTGGGTTCCAACGAAGTCTTTCAAGAACTGTCCCGCACTCAACATCCCGCCCAAGACTTCTCCGGGCTTCACGTTGGCAATGTCAGCGACGTCGGAGGCAAGAATTGCTCGGAGCTCCGGGGGGAGAGGCATATGCCAGACCAGCTCGCCGACTCTGTTGGCAGCGTCTTGGACTTCCGCCACGGCACTATCCGTTCCCATCAGTCCCGCATACCGTTCTCCCAAAGCGATTCTGGCAGCTCCGGTCAAGGTGGCAGCATCGAGAATCAGGTCGGGGGAGAGGGCGCTGGCCGCTTGCAAACCATCGGCCATCACCAAACGGCCCTCAGCGTCGGTGTTGAGGATCTCCACCGTTTTGCCCCCTTTGATGGTGATGACGTCGTTGGGCCGTGAGGCTGAGCCACTGGGCATGTTTTCGGCCAAACACAAATAGGTCGTGATTGCTGCGGGGGACCCCAAGTGCGCCGCGGCGAGGGTAGCGGCTGCCATCACGGCAGCTCCGGTCATGTCGTATTTCATGCCGACCATGGCGGTGGGGGATTTCAGCGACAAACCGCCGGAGTCAAAAGTTATGCCTTTTCCGACTAACGCAACGTGGCGCGAGGGGTTGGCAGGTTCATATCGCAGAATCATTAACCGCGGAGGGTTAATGGATCCTTTTCCGACGGAGCTAATACCGCCATAGCCTTCACTCTCGAGGCGGTGTTCATCGAGAATTTCTATCGAAAGCGGCGCGTCCTTCGCTTGCGCTTCAATTTCTGAGACAAAACTGATCGGGTTGAGCAGATTCGGGGGCATCGCGACAAGGTCTCGCACCAACCACACCGCCTCGCATCCAGCCATCACCCGCGAAAGGTTGGGGGCAGGAAGTTCCCCGAGAACCGCGATGGAAGGACGGTTGTCTTTCTGCTCCCCGCCTATCTTGGTAACGCGGTGACTTCCGAGCACGGCGCCCTCGACGATGGCTTCCATCTCGGCTGGCGTTGAATACGGCAAGGCGAATACCAGGCGAACACCTGAGGACATGCTTTGCGCAGCAAACCCGGCAGCTAAGCGCAACCGGTCAGCGTCTGGGGTGCCTTCCCCTAATCCCACGAGCAAGACACTGGAGGCGCCTATTGCCTGTGGAGAAGGGATTCGCCATGTGCTGTCCGAGGAACCATCGGCATCAATGTGCCCGAGAGCTAAGGAGAGACCTTCTCGTAACTCATGGTTGAGGGCTCCTGCCACAAGGGACGGTCCCTCCTTTGATTTCGATATTCCGACCACCAAAACGTCGGAGGTTGCGAGGTCGTCCAGGGAGGGCAAGAAAGTGGGTGCGTCGGGTGTCATGTCTTCATGGTAGCCACAACCGGCTTAACGCTGTGGGCGAAGAAGCAGGGGCTACCAATACCTCTGAACTAGTCTGAGAACATGTTTAGTGATGAGCTTTTCCGGGAGGCCATGGAGCTTTCTGACGTGCCCCGAGGGCTTCCCCTGGTGGCTGGGTTGACAGGCTTCGCCGACGCCGGAGGCGTGGTCACACAGGTTAATCGATATGTTCTGAGTTCCTTGGAATCCGAAAGGGTTGGGGCGTTTAATAATGACCTCTTGATGGATTACCGGGCGAGGCGTCCGATTTTCCAGTTTGAGGAAACAGCCTTGACGTCCTATGAACCTCCGCGGTTAAGTCTTGACCTCGTCAGGGACGAACTCGGTTCTCCCTTCTTGTTTTTATCCGGGTATGAGCCAGATTTCCGGTGGGAGCAGATGTCGCGCACCCTTCTCGGTCTAATCGGTGAGTTAGAAGTGTCGACGAGTAGCTGGGTCCATGCAATCCCCATGCCTGTTCCTCACACGAGGAGCCTCGGAGTGACCGTCAGCGGTAATCGGGAGGACATTACGGATGCTCTCTCGGTGTGGCGTCCGACCACCGGGGTTCCCGGCACGCTCATGCACCTGATCGAGTATCGCTTGCAAGAGCAAGACCACCCCACCGCAGGGTTCGTCGTCCTGGTGCCTCACTATCTGGCGGACACAGAATTTCCTGACGCTGCAGTAACAGCCTTGCAAAGCGTGACGAAAGCCACTGGCCTCGTGTTTCCGACCGATGTGCTCCGAGAGTCGGGTCGGGAGTTTTTGACCGGAATTGCTAAACAGGTGGGCGACAACCAAGAATTAGAGAAGCTTGTGGAAACCCTGGAACGCCGGCACGATTCTTATATGCAGGACAATGCCGTGCCTTCGCCCATGATGGGTGCCGACGGGGAAGTCCCCAGCGCCGACGCTATCGCCGCTGAACTGCAGAACTTCCTAGCCAAGCAATACCCGTCGGACACGGACACCGCGCCGGAATAACGCTGCCACGCCAGAGAGGCCAGGTGAACCTTCACGCCTCAAGGCCGTGTCATACTAGGTTCAAAGCCCTGTGGGGTTCTTCTATCGCAAGGTGGGAGGACTTGACAAGGGTTTTCTTACTGCCCGTCATCAGGAGTGGAGCAGGTTGACCATGGCACAAAACACGTTCGAGCCGAACGCTGACTCCTTAGCGAGCAAGAAAGACGCCCCTCGCAAAGATGGTTTCCTGAGCCGTTTGACAGGGCGCTCCCGTCAACAAGCCCCCGAACCCCAGAAAGCACCCGCCACGCCTGTGACCCCTCCTGCAAAGAAGACTGCTCCCACTCCCGAGAAAGCCGCAGTAACCAAAACTCCAGTAAAGAGGCCCGTAGCTGCGAAGCCAGCCGCCGCTAAGATACCGCTAAGACTGCTACCGCGAAGACTGCTACCGCGAAGACTGCTACCGCGAAGAAACCTGCCGCAACCAAGGCTTCATCGAAGCCGGCTGCGAGCGCAAAGCCAGCAGTTAAGAAGCCCGCAGCGAAGGCTGCCGCGCCGAAAAAGGCCGCCGCCAAGGCTGCGGAATCTGAAGAGACTCCCGGTGCCCCCCGTCAGGGCGTCGAATTAGAAAAGGACGTCGTCGCGGAAAAGCTCGGCGCCGAAGTCATCGCTGGGCTTGCAGAGGTCGCTGACGACGATGACGACGACGAAGACGACACGCCGGCAGTCATATTGCCCAAGGGAGCGCTCGTTCTCTCCAGTAGCGATGATGACGACGCTCCGACCATTTCGACGATGATTACGGGAGCGACGGCGGACCCCGTCAAGGACTACCTCAAGCAAATTGGGAAGGTCGCCCTTCTCAACGCCGAGCAAGAAGTTGAGCTCGCGTTGCGCATCGAAGCTGGCCTCTTCTCCGAAGAAAAGCTTTCCAATCTCACGACTTCCCAAAAGACCACGAAGCTCTCTCGTGAGCTTCACGAAATCGCAAAAGATGGGCATCGGGCGAAGAACCACCTCCTGGGCGCCAACCTGCGACTCGTTGTGTCTCTCGCTAAGCGCTACACCGGGCGAGGGATGCAGTTTTTGGATCTTATTCAAGAGGGAAACTTGGGTCTGATACGCGCGGTGGAAAAGTTCGACTACACCAAGGGCTTCAAATTTTCCACCTACGCCACTTGGTGGATTCGTCAGGCGATCACGCGCGCCATGGCAGATCAGGCGCGCACCATCCGTATCCCCGTCCACATGGTGGAAGTTATTAACAAGTTGGCACGTGTTCAACGTCAAATGCTTCAAGATCTTGGCCGCGAACCCACGCCCGAGGAGCTCGCTCGCGAACTCGATATGACCCCAGAAAAAGTTGTTGAGGTTCAAAAGTACGGGCGTGAACCTATCTCTCTTCACACGCCTCTGGGCGAGGACGGCGATAGCGAGTTCGGTGACCTCATTGAGGACACCGAGGCAGTTGTCCCTGCGGACGCCGTGGGCTTCACCATGTTGCAGCGCCAGCTGGAGTCGCTTCTTGATTCTCTCTCTGAAAGAGAGGCCGGCGTGATTCGGATGCGCTTTGGACTCGGAGATGGAATGCCCAAAACTTTGGACCAAATTGGGGACACCTTCGGTGTCACACGGGAACGAATTCGTCAAATCGAATCCAAGACCATGGCCAAACTGCGCCACCCCTCGCGGTCTCAGGCTCTGCGCGACTATCTAGAGTAAATCGATGGGGCTCATCATTGCGTTCGGAGTCGCAAAAGTTGTGCGCTTTCTTACGCGTTTGCGCGGCGGAGGCTCAGCCTTTCCCGGGCTGGTTGTGTTGCGCCTGCTGCCCCACGTCTTGGAACGAACGTTGGGTGGCCTTCCTCGGGGTGTCATCTTTGTCACAGGCTCTAATGGAAAATCCACCACCACGACAATGTTGGCCGGCATTTTGAGGGCCCACGGGCTGAAAGTTTTCACTAATTCTGCGGGGGGAAACCTTCCTCAAGGATTGGCCTCTGCACTGGTGGGGAGCGCGTCGCTCAGGGGTAGGCTTCCTGCAGACATCGCGGTTCTCGAGGTTGATGAGGCCTATGGGACACACATTGCGCACTTGATTCAGCCTAGGTGGGTCGTTATTACCAATATTCAGGTTGACCAGCTGAACCGTTTTGGCGAACCAGAAGCTGTCTACCGGATGCTTCGTGATCTTTCCCGCATGGTTTCCGCCGGGGTTCTGGTCAATGGGGGAGACCCCAATGCGCACGCTTTGGGGTCTGAGCTTGAAGCGGAGGGATTTCGAGTGGAACACATGGCGGTCAGCGCTGAGGCCTCTGCGTCGGCAGCTCATGGCCTCGTTCCGGCTCCGTTGTTTTTTGAGCGTCTCGCCGTTTCGCTCAGCAAGCCAGTACTTTCTGTTGTCTCTGTCGCGGGGGCTCAGGTCGACCTCGATTTTCGCGGGCCGGTATTTGCGTTGCGTATGCCCCAGCCTGGCTTGCACTACGCCGTGGACACCGGCCTTGCCGCAGCGATGGCCTCTGTCGTTCTTGACGATGGCTTCAAGCCTGAAACGGCAATAGCGGCGTTAGAAGTGTTAACGCCCGTCTATGGCCGCGGAGAGACCATCACCTACAAAGGTCGCGATATTGCGCTCATCATGATGAAGAACCTTCCCAGCTTGCAGGCCAACCTCGACGCGGTGACCCACCCCCTAGAAAACGTGTGGATTTCCGTGGATGAGGGAACCCCTGACCCTTCCTGGATTTTTGACACAGACACGAGTGCGCTTTCTTCGGTATCTGTTCTTAGCGGCACCAAAGCGTGGCAGTGGGTTTCACTTCTGGAGCATCGAGGTATTCCCTACGGGCACGTGGTCGAAGACACGAAGGCCGCGCTGGAGAGGTTTGTGGCGGAGGCGCCTCCCTCCGCCGGGCCGTTAAACGCGATCGTGAACTACGAGCAGATGATGCGCATCCGGCGCCTGGCCGGCTATAAGGAGCTTGAGGGCACCCGATGAGCGCGTTCACTCTTGTCCGTCTTTTGCCGCTAAGCCTCGGTCTGAATGGTTCTGCCGCGAACGCCGAAATACTTGCGCTGTCCCTGGAACACAGTGGCCATGACGCACACATCGTGGATGTCCACCGCGTAGGCGATGCGCCCGCCGAGGTGGACGCGGTGTGCGTGGGGAGTGGATCAGCGTCCAGTATGCGCCCCGCTGCAGCCCAGCTCATCCCTCTCCTTGGCCTCGTGAACCTGTGGCGCGCCCAAGGAGCCTTTTTTTCTGGCGGTCGGAACCGGATGGGACCTACTGGGGGTCTCGGTGACAACCCCGGAGGGTGAGGTGTTGCCTGGTGCGGGCATTTTCCCGTCAGAAGCCGACCATCAGTCCACCCGGTTTTCTGGAGAGGTGGCTGGTGTTGACTTCCGAGGGCGACCTAGCGCGGGCTATGTCAACCAGGTCGGAGCGGTGACCCTTCATGAAGGGGGGAAATCTCTGATGAGGGTCGAGGGACCGCAATCGGGCTACCCCCGCGAGGAAGGCCTCATCGCGAAAGGACTCTTGGGGACTCGTTTGGGGGGACCTGCTTTGGCACTTAATCCCCACTGGTGTGACGATATCTCCCAGAACGTGCTCGAAAAACGCGGCGAAAGCCGCCACACCGCGGAGTTTCATAATCGTGTGGCAAACGCTGCCGCTCAGGCGAGGACGGGCATAGAGCGTCGCCTGGGAATTAGTCGCGGCTAAACCGACGCTCCACATCGGGACCCATTGAGGCCACGATTTCATCCCCAATGGTTCCCGCCCACTGCGCCCAGTCTTCCGCTCTCGGAGTCCCCTTGCGGGGCTCGCCCCAGAGCGTAATCGTGTCTCCGACCGCAGCCCGGGAACCGCGGGGCAGGCTCACCACAACGTGATCCACCTCAACATATCGCAGGGCAAGTTTCTCAGAATCTCGAGAGACCCACCCTGTGTTCTCGGGAATGGTGAGGAGCCCGTCGCCAAAGCCCATCCCCACACGGGCAGTCTGGGCCTTCTGGTCGATCTCCACGATAAGAGCGCGCGGGACCATAACGGGTTCGAAACCTAAATCTGTAGCGCTTCGATCGCTAAAGGGGCTCACACCGTAAGCGCTAATCCCCACCCGCACAATGTCGAGTCTGGATTCTGGGATGTCTGTGGCAGCCGCTGACGCGGCGATATGCAGCATGGTGGGGCGCAGCCCGAGCCCGCGGGCGCGCTCGACAGCGGAATGAAAAAGCTCCAGGGCCGCCTTGGTATCCGCAATCGATGTGTCAGCCAGGTGAGACCAGATTCCCACAACCCGCACAGTGCCGGTCTTTTCAAGTTCCCCGGCTCGCTCACACAGCGCTGGCCAGAGTTCGGCCAGAGCGCCGTTGCGGTGGAGCCCTGTATCAATTTTGAGATGTATGGAAGTTGCGGCGCCGGGTGCTTCGCGTTCAAGCTTCTCTAGCTGCCAGAGGGCAGAAATTCCTAGGTCAAGGGACGCCTCGCGTGCGAGGGTGAAATCATCGCTTGGCGAGAGCAGCCAAGCCAACAGCAGAGCGTCTGAGGCATGAGGTCTCAGTCGGTGCCCGGTGTCAATATCGAGCACGGCGAGACAGTCTGCTCCTGCAGCCATGGCGGCTTGGGCCATCTCTTTTTCGCCGTGACCATACGCGTCAGATTTGACGGCAATCATGAGCTGGGCATCGTGAGCGAGCGTCGTCTGCGCGTGGCGAACGTTGCGGGCAAACGCAGCACATGAAATTTCGACCCAACAGGTGGGCGTTACGTCCACTGGCGCACCACCCGGGGGGCGAGATGGGCAAGTAGTGCCCCACTGGAGCGACCCGACCAGAGCGACCATTGGTCAAGAGAGGGGCTCTCGCCCCAGATGGTGGCAACATCACCGATGGCGACAGCGGCCTGGCCAACATCGAGAACACACTGGTCCATGGCGATCCGACCGGCGATCGGAAAGAGCTCGCCGCCAAGGGAAATGTGGGCACCGGGAGAAGCAGTCCTGGCGACACCATCGGAGAAGCCCGCGCTTACCAGCACCAACGTGGTGTCACTCGTGGTCCGATATTCATAACCGTAAGAGACTGCGGTGTTAGCTTTTACCCTTTTGACCGAAATAATGTCTGCTTGAAAGCTGATGAGAGCCTGCGGGGCCTTATCCCACCACCGCGTGAGAGAGCCGGAGCTTCCTGTTGACACGGGTAGAGCGCACTGTGCGTTATGGGCGGGGGACACCAAGGCACTTTGAAATCCCACCTCAGCTGCGATCCGACTCGTCGCCTTCACTCCAAAGCCATAGGCATCGGCACGTAAGTCAATAACGTCGTGCTGAGAAACAAGGCTTGCGAGGTGCTTGGTGACCGCCTCGGTGGCAAGGAGCGCTCTGCGCATCGAAGCTGGTCCGTCTAGCTGGAGCGCTCAGAGCGCAGACGGTCCGTTTCATCGTGCCACGCAAGAATGCTCGTTCCGAGGGTCTCTCGGTGCTTTGCCGCGTGGTGTCCGCAGAACAGCAATTCGCCGGATTCCAACGTGACTCGCACGTAGGCTTGCGCGCCGCAACTATCGCACGTGTCCGCAAAACCCAACGTCACACTTGTCTCGCTGGGGGCTTCGGTCGTTTCCGGTGAGGCGTAAGACATCGGTTCTCCTTGGGGGGTTTCTTAGTCAGTAGTTTATTCCACCACGTCTGACCGAGATTGTTGACCGTGACGCTCCCAGTTTCGCCCTGCGCGTATGAGGTGCAACCGGCGAGGGCATCCACCGTGGTCGGTGACTCCGCCTAAAATAGGGACGGAAAACGAACCACCCTAAGGACAAAATTCTGTGCCTAGTAACGATTACTCCGCTCGACACCTGACCGTTCTCGAGGGTTTGGAGGCGGTACGCAAAAGACCGGGCATGTACATCGGTTCGACCGACTCGCGCGGCCTGATGCATTGCCTGTGGGAAGTCATTGATAACTGCGTTGACGAAGCAGTGGCAGGTCACGGGTCCGACATATCCGTTGTCCTGCACTCTGATGGGAGTGTTTCTGTCGCGGACGAAGGCCGAGGAGTGCCCGTCGATATCGAACCGAGGACGGGACTGACCGGCGTTGAACTCGTCTTCACCAAACTCCACGCCGGCGGAAAATTTGGGGCAGGCTCTTATGCCACCTCGGGTGGTCTCCACGGTGTCGGGGCCTCTGTCGTCAACGCATTGTCCGAACGCCTTGATGTTGAAGTAGATCGCGAGGGAAAGACCTGGGCTATGTCTTTCCATCGGGGAGAACCTGGCGAATTTGCTGATTCAGGCGAGGCTTCACCCTCCTCCGTCTTTACTCCATTTGTTAAACAAAGTGTCCTGAAAATTGTGGGGTCCACCAAAAAAGGTGTCACAGGCACGAGGGTTCGGTTCTGGCCGGACCCCCAAATCTTTGGCAAAAAAACTTTGTTCGCCCCTGAAGAGCTCGCCGACAGGGCCCGCCAAACGGCTTTCTTAGTCCCCAATCTCTCCATTCATCTCGATGACCACACCGGCGACACCCCGTCACACACCACGTTTTCCGCTGTCGGCGGACTCACTGACTTTCTCGGATTTTTAGCCCCGGACGCCGCCGTGGTCGGGCCGTGGTACTTCAGCGGAGAAGGAGAGTTTGAAGAAACAGTTCCTGTTCTCGATGACACCGGAAAAATGCTGTCGCAAGATGTTGTGCGTCAGGTTCACGTGGACGTTGTCATGCAGTGGGGCACAGGCTATGACACGGTGAATAAGAGTTTTGTGAACATCATCCAAACCCCGAAGGGGGGCACACACCAGCAGGGCTTTGACGCCGGTTTGGTGAAGACTCTGCGCGCAGAAATAGACAAAAATGCCCGCAAGCTCAAGGTCGGCAAGGACAAAGTTGAGAAAGACGACATGGTGGCGGGCCTGACTGTCATCGTGGCCGTTCGGGTGCCGGAGCCCCAGTTTGAAGGACAAACCAAAGAAGTGTTGGGGACGCCCGGGGTGAAGTCCATTGTTCAGGCGGTGATCTCATCTGGGTTGAACGACAAATTCGCCTCCCCAAAACGCGAAGACAAAGCTTTCTCCACGCTGCTGCAGGAAAAAATTGTGGCGGAAATGAAAACGCGGGTGTCTGCGAGGGCGCTGAAGGATACCCAACGGCGCAAAAACGCGCTGGAGGCGTCGACGCTTCCCACCAAGCTCGTCGATTGCCGCAGTAAAGAAACCGAGGGCAGTGAACTATTCATCGTCGAGGGTGATTCGGCACTGGGCACCGCGAAGCTTGCCCGCGACAGTGAACACCAGGCTCTTTTGCCTATTCGAGGCAAGATACTCAATACCCAGAAAGCATCCGTTCAGGACATGTTGGACAACGCTGAATGCGCCGCCATCATTCAGGTCGTCGGGGCCGGTTCAGGACGAACCTTTGATGTGAGTCAGGCTCGCTACGGCAAAATCATCATTATGTCTGACGCTGACGTTGATGGCGCTCACATTCGCACGTTGCTGCTCACGCTGTTTTTCCGATATATGCGGCCATTGGTTGACGCAGGTCGCGTTTATGCAGCGGTACCTCCTCTCCATCGCGTCGTTGTCAATGCCCGAGGCCGAGCGCCCTCAGAAATCCTTTACACCTATTCAGAGGACGAGCTAAAAAGCCTCTTGAAAGCTCTCGAAGCCGCGGGGAAGACCTACCGCGAGCCCCTGCAACGCTATAAAGGCCTGGGGGAAATGGACGCTGACCAGTTGGCCGAGACCACGATGAATCGTGAGCATCGCACTCTTCGGCGGGTACGAGTTAGCGACGCCGAAGCGGCATCAACGGTCTTTGAGCTACTGATGGGTAATGATGTCGCCCCACGGAGGGACTTCATCATTCAGGGTCCTGGGCTGGCGAGAGAACGCATCGACGTTTAGAAAATTTGCACGCCTAACGCCGCATAAGACTCCTCCACGAGTGACCCTGAGCCATCGCGCTTGGATATCTCTTCGGGGAGCTCCATAGCGTGACCACGGGCTCCCAGCGCTTGCGGGGAGGTGCCCACGAACGCGCCGACAAGCACATCTTCCCCCTTCAAGAAAGAGTGAGCTCGAACTCCCGAGGTAGCTCTACCTTTGGTGGGGAAGTCCTTGAGGACGCTCCGCTTGACCCTCGCGGACTCTGTTCCGGGCAGAACCGCAGTGGAACCCGAAATCGTGATGACGTGTGCAGTTTCTCGCTTCACCGCGCCAGCAAAAATCACCCGGTCGTCTTCGGGCAGTGAGATTCCAGCTACTCCCGACGCGGCGAGGCCCTGCGGGCGCACCTCCGCAGCAGAGAAGGTCAATAGTTGGCCGGCAGAAGTGACAAGAACGATGTGGTGGCTGTCGGGGGCAAGCGAAGCTCCTGCGACCTGGTCGCCGGCTTTGAGAGCGATGAGGGGGTAGTGGGTCTTGTCGCCGAGGTCACCCAGCGAGACTCGTTTGACCACCCCTCGAGTGGTTCCGACCATGATGATGCTGGAGTTATCAAGCGCAAACACCCCCACAATCGCTCCGTCGTCCTTGCTGAGCCCCAGATAGTCCGACAGGACAATTCCCTCGCCCCACTGAGGTTTCACGGCCTGAGCTTCAGGCACATCAGAAGGGTGAAACATGTGGAGCACGCCGGTGCTGGTGAGTGCTCCTAGGCGTCCTCGCATACTCGTGGAAACCTGAGCCATCACCGCGTCGTGGGCGCGTCTCTTGGCGGGAACGCCCCCCGAACCGCCGGACCAGGACACTCGGCTTGCCTTACCGGAGGCGCTAATAACAACAACACAGGCCGTATCGGCAATCGCCAGATCCTTGTGGATCTGTGTGGAGCGAACTACGGTGGGTGTGTCCAGAAATGACGCTGCGTCGGGGAGGTGCCGTACTTGTCAGCCATGTCT
>FUWD013430259.1_pt4 | contig 11217 bp, 19 predicted proteins | sample 1063281 | NCBI WGS metagenome assembly FUWD01 (sample SAMEA79048168, study PRJEB19326) | metagenome | biome: marine
CGAGGTGGTTAAGATCCTCACCAATTGGAAAGGGGCTAACAAATGACGCTCACCCACGAGACCGAACCACCCGATCGCTCAGTGGCAGAGGCTAGCGCGAATACATTTACGAAACCAAAAGAGGAGAATAGAATGACACGGGATGAACTAAATCGATCACTTATTGACGCGAGCGCGCAGGGCGACGCTGAGGAAGTGAAATTGCTCATAAAGCTTGGCGCTGACGTCAACGTACATAACGACTACGCCGTCCGGTTGGCGAGCTATCACGGACAAACGGGGGTCGTGGAATTGCTCCTGGAGGCGGGGGCTGACATACACGCATTGGACGACCATGCGCTGCGATCTGCGAGCGAGCGCGGCCACGCCAAGGTCGTGGAATTGCTCCTAGATGCGGGGGCTAATATCCACGCAAGGGACGACTACGCCATCCGGTTGGCGAGCTTTAACGGCCACGCCGAGGTCGTTAAATTGCTACTAGATGCAGGGGCTAATATCCACGCATGGGGCGACTACGCGCTACGTATGGCGAGCGAGTACGGCTACGACGAGGTGGTTAAGATCCTAACCGACTGGAAAGGGGCTAACAAATGACGCTCACCCACGAGACCGAACCGCCCGAAGACATGGACGAGGGAATAAATGATCAAATCATGCAAGATTCACTCTACGAAGAGTGTTACCACGGCCTTAACCGCAGCAACAAAAAGCTACGCGGGGCACTGATTGCCGTCATGGATATTTTATACGACGACTTTGTCGAAGACCTTAAGACGCAGGCTGGAGAGGCGAAAGCCGAAGCAATGCACGATGACGGGTTGATATGAACCGCACTGTCATAGGTATTGACCCAGGGCTAAAGGGTGGTGTTTGCGCGCTGGTAGACGGCTCTATTGACCGCCTAGAATCTATGCCGCTGCGCGGGTCCATCGTAAACGTTCCCGCCTTGGTGTCGATATTTCGCCAGTACAAGAGGCGGCATGTAGTTATTGAGGCGGTAGGACTTAGGCCAAGCCAAGCGGGAGTCGTAACTATGGTCGCCAATTGGGCGCGACTGTTGGCGGCTGCCGAAGTCCTCGGCATTGAGCCGGAAATCGTGCAGCCGAAGACGTGGCAAAGGGACGTCACAGACAAAGAAAAGTTGGCAGCATTCCCCAAGGTCAAACGTAGGAGGGAGTTAATACGACAATATTGCGAATTTGCGCAACGTACCTACCCGAAGGCATCGCTTATGCCCCAAGGTAAACGGGCTATCCAAGACGGCCTAGCTGCTGCGCTGCTCATTGCGCGCTGGAAGGATCACGACATTGTTTCACGCTCTCGGGGCATCGCCACTGCTGATGCGCTTATGGGTATTTTTGGGATGGTAAGGGTTAATAATGACACCAAATAACAAACAGGAATGGTTTACGGCTCATCTAATTCAGGTTTTTATTGCCGCGAGCCTAGCCGGCGACGCCGAGGAAGTGCGGCAACTCATAAAGCTTGGCGTTGACGTCCATGCAAATAATGACGCTGCTTTAGACGCCGCAAGCTTCTGTGGGCACTCGGAAACCGTGGGGGTGCTTGTGGCTGCTGGTGCTAACGTGAATGCAAACGACGGCAGCGCCTTGGGGTATGCCAGCGCGGTGGGGCACATGGAGACGGTACAGTTGCTATTGAAAGCAGGTGCCAAAGTTCATGACGTTGAAGATAACGCGCTGGATTTAGCGAAACTAAAGGGGCAAGATGCTATTGCGAAAATCCTGACGGATTGGATGGAGGCAAGCCGCTACCCATGACCGGGCACAATCCCAGATGGTGCCATGACCGCAAACGGCAGTTTAGTTGGGTTAAAATTATAAGTAGCCGTGCAGTTGGGCAAATCTCCGTCCCTGTCAGCAAATTCAATGAGGCAAATATGTACGAGATCTCCGACTGTTGGCAGGGTGTCCACTGTCGCCGTGCCGTTAAAATCCCCCGAGCCGTCAGAGTCAAAATACCACCCACGGGTCCACAGGCTGGGCGATGGGAGATCCCACAAAATATCACTCCCTAAATTAAAACCAAAGTTCGTCCCGCCGATAAAGAAAATCGCCATCTTCTTTGTCCCCGCTGGTGTCGCCGCCTAGGTTAGGGGCGGTGACAGGTCGCCAGTAAATACCTACGCGAGTACTTGAGCCAGCGTCAGACGCAACCACAGATGGAGCGGAAACCGTGGAATTCCAGCATAAAGTTGCGAATCGCGGCATGTCAACGGTTACGCTACCATACGACTCATACCAGCCTAAATCTAATTCAGCTTCCCCCCTAATATCTGGTATCCACGTATTAGCGATGATCGCCGTGCCCTGTGTGTCGTAGGTTGGGTAACTAGCTAGATGGTATGTGCTGCCCCCTGCCGCTTGGTTGTTCTCAAATTCCCAAAGGCCGGTCCCAGAGTCAAATCCAGTGAAAACGTCCTCTGTTGATAATTCATCAACAAGTGTTGTGGTATTTTGAAAAACGACTATCTGCGCCACTTTTTTATGCGCCAGCGTGTAGACTGGCGACGATGGAGCTGCGGTAGTTTGGCAAACAATGGTAGAAACAACAGGCGTTATCGCGTCCGCTGGGCCGAATAGGTCAAAATTGTCCTTAAATAGTCGCCATGGATCGGCCCAGAAGTCCGTTGTGTAGGTAGTTGGCGTATAGGGTCCAGCGCCTTGGTCAGCTACCTTTTGCTCTGGCTGAAACACCGCGGCAGTTAACTCCACCACCCAAGACCCGCTAATGGGGTAAGAATAGCCCACCCGCACCGTGTAGCGATCATCTTGATACGATGCGCCGCAATCGAAAACACGCGGCGTTGGATCGAAAGGACTCACTGGCGGTCCTGGCAGGACAAATGGCTGGGTTATCTTATTAAGCCGCCAGCCGATACCAAATACGCTATCGGACATGAGAGTGCCCCGACTTCTGCGCAGTTCGGGTATGTACTCAGCAACTAGGGCGCTAGGTGGATTATTTTCTAGCTGGGTCACGCGATGACTCCGGCGGGAATCCATGCGAGGACGCAGCCGCGAGCTGTTGCCGCCTCTGACGTCATCTTACTGTATCCCTCTAGAAATGCTGCGGCAGTGTCGTTGGTGCTCAAAGCGTAGCCTATAGCAGATCGCGGATCGTTAACCAACCGCACAACGCCAGACGGTAGCGCTGCGCCAAGGATCGGCGTTGCGATTCCCCAGCCCAACCCTTCAGCGAATGCCGTAGTTGCGGCAAGCGCAGGAGGCCCAGCGATAGTTATAGTAGCCGCAGTGTAGCCAGATCCACCAGCGCCCACGGCGACAGACACAACGCCACCAGCGGCAAGGATTACCGTTGCAGCGGCACCCGTGCCACCACCAACGGCAGTAAAAACGACCGTCGGGACAGAGGTATATCCCCTGCCGCTGTTGGTTATTTCCACGGCGATCACCGTTTGCAAAGATACTATTGCCGTAGCCGCCATACCAGTTCCACCGCCGCCAGTAAAGGACACGACAGGGACTGCTGCGTACCCTGAGCCTACGTTGGTGACTGCAATTGCCTCAGCTGATGAATCGCCAAGGGTCGCCGTTGCCGTTGCCCCTGTGCCGTCGCCGGTGATGGTCACCGCTGGAGCAACTGCATACTTAGCGCCTGAGAACACCATAGTAACTGCACTGACTACACCCGCCGCAACTGTCGCGGTTGCCGTAGCTATGCGGGGTAGCTGGGGATAGGTCGCGGCAGTCGCTAGGGTCGCCTTGCGCTTCAGTCCATATACGCTAGAGGATGCCACCAGCTCTTGACCGCCTGAAATCCTGATCGATGCCGCGTAACTAACCGCTGCCGAGGCCGAGCCTTGCGGCATAAATAGCGCCGTCGCTAAATGGGTGTCGTCTTCCGTTGGCGTCGGGTCGCCCTCTTCACCTTGTAATACTAAATCCCCGCTAGTGCCTATCCCTGCATATTCTTGCCCCTCAACAAGCGAGAGCCTGTCCCCAGTGTCGCCAGCAATACGGCGCACCCGTACGCGGGTATGACCTGAGATAATGCAGCGCGCAGACGGCGCGAAGGCGTAGCCGGTAAAATGCTCGATGCTAATTCCCTGCTGTACTATCCCCATGGTCAGGCCGTCCGCTATGTCGTCGGCGGTTGGTATTCGCGCCTCGTACAATGGGGCTAGTAGACCGAGTTCATCAGTGCGGCGCAGCCCAATAATGGCAACCGGCGTAAAGGGCTCAATATAGGTCGTCCCAATATCGTCTGACAATAGGATGACATTGATGGCCGTATGTGGTAACTTAGCCCGCGCCGTGGTGCGTACTGCAACCGTTGCGCCGTTACCCTGATTCGATACCACCGCCCCCTTACCTGCTTTTACGGTAGTTGCTAGGCCGTTAAGGGCCGTCGCGGTCATCTTCTGGCCTGGGCGAAACATGATTAAGCGTCCAGGTCGTTAGGGTTCGTGTCGTTACCGGTCACGGTCGCAAAGTCCGAAAGCCCTGGCGTTTCCTTCCATGGTTTTGTACCAATGCCCAGATCAGCAAAGGAGGAAGCTTTGTAGACCTGAGCGACAGAAACGGAAGTGACCGCCCTATACATATGGCCATTGCCGTTACCGTCCTCTTGCACGATCTCGCTATTACGGGTCCAAATGTACTCCCAGCCCTTTTTGGGGCCAGTAGCGATCCCAAAGAATGGCGCGCCGCCGTCCTGCTGCATTATGTCAACAGTAAAGGTCTCATTGGCTCGCACTTCAAAATTAAATATCACCTCAAAGCTGCCGCCGATAGGACGCGAATTGACCCCGGTAAATCTGACTTCGCCAGCGGCAAAGCCCCGAAAGGTTGCATCGTTTACCGTGAAAACTAAACCGCTAAGGGACTTAATGAATTCCGCGCTAAAGTCTTGCGATGGGAAAAAATGCGTCTCCGAAAAGCTCATGATTGGGCTGTCTATGTCCAGCCCCTCAACCCCCTCATCGGTCACGCCAATGACGTTCGGCGCAGCTGTAGCCGCCGGAAAGTAGGTGACTTGGCTTATGGCGTCGGTAATATGGACGGACTCGCCGCCAATGCTTATTTGTAGACGCTGGGCGAAGGGGTCCGGCGTCGCCTCTTCGTCATCTTCGTCCTCGCCGCCGCCTGAGCTCCCGCCACCTGCTGGCACTCGGTAATCGACGCGCAACAAACAACAGTGATACTCCCCTTGTTCAGCCTTGCCATATTCAGTTACGGTCCGCGAGACAACGCGAAAACGCCGATCTTCCGACATAAAATCGCCGCGCAGAGGGCCAAGCCCTAAGCATTTCCACGGCTCACGCAGGCCATGGATGATAAATTCACGGGTCAGACTTAGCCCATCATTACTGTCTGTTATCTCTCTATTGTGGCGGTGCATTTCCGCAACGTAAACTTGCCGCCTAATACCGTTACTATCTGTATACGTCGGCCCCGTCCTGCCGCCGCTGCTGGCGTTTAGGGAAAGCGTCGTAGTGAGGGATAGGGGAAAATTAGCCATTACGCAGATGCTGCGCTAACGGCATAAGTTAGGGTGATGGTATCACTTGCTGCCACCGTTTGCGGCGCTGATAGTACAGCGGTGGAAAATAGGGTGCCCGTGGTGCCGCTCTTTGTGTTGATGCTATTTAGGAATAGACCGCGAATAACTGCCCCAGTCGTAAATGTGAACACTGCCGCGCTGGCCCCGTTGCTTATCGATTGGGTAGCCGCTGCTGCTGGCGTCCATGTCTGCCGCTCTGTCTCAGTATATGCCACATATTCGATCCACTCGGGATGACTGGCCATGGTATCAGAGGCGGTGAGCCGCACGTAGGAGACATTATCAATTAGGCCAAGATACCACGCAGTGACGCGAGTCACGTCTTTTAGCGTAACGCCTAACAGATGATTAAGCCCCACGTTGGTGACGGCGTTTTTTACGCGCTCTTGCCACTTGGTGGCGCCGTCTGCGCCGTGGCATGTTATTAGGTACTCGCCCTGAAATTTGATCATATTTAGCCCGCCGGTACGCCACCATTTAGGAGGCTCTTAATTTGTGAAAGTAAATTGGTTTGCTGTTGGGATTCTTTCAGTATGGAGAGGTCAGTGCGAGAGGATGAATCATTGCGCCCCGCTGCCGCAGCGCTGAACCCGCCAGAAATGTTGACCGTGCTCACGCTGGTACGCACCTGGTCCAGTGCGCGTTGCATCATGTCGCGTGAGAAACTAGTGACCATTTTCCGTCCTCTTGCGATCATCGCCTTGAAATTAGCCGCTGTGGCAGCTGCGTTTTTCTGTATTCGGGCAGATTGCAGCGCGTCAAGCTTTTGTTCCATGGCCAATAGCGCATTGCTTAGTTTGAGCTCTGCCGCTGCCTGCTTGTTTTTTTCTTCGCCCAGCAGTCGGGCAGCTTCGCGAGCTTTTACGGCTGCAGCATTTGCCTTCTCCATTTTAATTAGTGCCAAGTCTAACGAATTCGCCCAGGTGCCACCAGTGAGGGTAATCTGCATGAGAATGCCGTTAACCTCCTCTAGTTCCGTCCGCGCTGCGCTTAAAGCCTCTCCGTCGAATCCCGACAGGGCGCGAAATGCAAAGGATGTTTGCATTTCAAGGAGTGCCTTTTTTGCATTAAGCACAGCGACCTCTACGGTCGTGAGTATGCTACGCATCACACTTTTAAAGACATCGGCAATCTTAGTGGCCATCCCTGGGACACCCTCGCCGGCCATGACCCACGCATTAAACTTCTCAACAATAAGCGAGATGTAATTCGCTATTTTGGGGGCTAGTTGACGAAAGATGCCTTCCACGCCGGAGATAGCGCGGGTCATGGCGTCATTTGCTCGCTCTACGTTGGCCCCTAGTTCACGGGAAAACGTTAGCCCTAATTTCTTGGCCTCAACGCCATTCTTTTTCATGGCCTCGCTGCCAAGAGTCAGGAAATTCATCATATCCAGAGCTTGGCGACCGAAGACACCGTAAGCCTTTGACGCTCGTAAAGCTGGGTCAACCGTGCCTTTCAGTTCGTCGCCTATCGCGCCAAATACTTCTTCAATGGACCCCTTTTCGATCATTTCCAGCGATAAGCCTAGGTCTATGAATGACTTAGTTGCAGTCTCGTTGCCCCGTCTTGCGTCGCCTAGTAAACGGGCTAGACGTTCCGCGCCTTTTTCCACCGCTGTAAATCCAACGCCGGTCAGCTTCGCGGCTAACTGAAACGATGCTAGCGCCTCAGTACTAACGCCTATTTTATCACTGAGCTTGCTCAGTGAGTCGATGACGTCAAATTGCTTTTTGATAAAGTAGACGGCAGCGACAGCGCCTGCCGCAACGACTGCGGCGCCGTACGTAGAAACGGCCGAAGTCAACTTGGCGAGCCCAGAGCCAAACGATTTCAACGACGCCTTTGCCCTACGAATTCCCTTTTCCATCGAACCGCTTGAGGCGGAGAGCATTAGGGAGAGGGAACCGAGGGTAGCCATTAGGTGCCTTTCGCGACGAGTGAATCAAGGAAACCAGCAAGAGCAGCAAGGGAGCGTTGGCGCTTTACCGCCGTAATACTATCTTCGTAATTTATAATGAAGTCTCTCGGTTGCACCGCTGCCCCCTTGCCCTTTGTCGAATTTATTATGGACGCAGTCAATCGGGCCATATTGTAGTCATCTCGTTCAATTCCTATAGGTTCGAGCCTATCAAATGCCATCCATTCCGCGAGTTCCTGGCTGTCCATAGACGCGAGTAGCTGCCCAACCGTCATCCCTAGCCGCAGTGCCAACCGAAAGCAAAAGCGGCGAGTAGGTCGGGCTATTAGTTTCCCGCTAGTTCCTCAACGTCATCATCTGAGAATCCGTTATGTTTCATCGCTGCATCAGCGATACGGGCTAAGACGTCGCCAGACTTTTCGGAAAGTGCTGCCTCTTGCTTGCTGTTAAAGATGAGTTCGCCATCCTCATTGCAAATGCAGAGCACACCAATCGCAGCGCGAAGGCCAGCCATTGACTTACCTCCACTCATAAACCGCGCCTCTAGTTCGTCGCGGCGCTTGCTGGTCATAGTTTTAATATAAATGTCACCGCCCCATTCGGGCACGGGCATACAGACGGACTTAATATCTTCACTGGCTAGAATGGTTTTTGCGTCGAGCATTGCTATCTCACTTTCGTTTAGGTTAGGTTGCTAGGGTTTTAGTGACTACGCCGGATACCTTGATGGTGATCGTTGCTGTCATTCGATCTTCAAATGGTACGGATGGGGTGTGGTCCGTGACGAATCCAGTGAAGGCCCAAGTACTAGCGGTGGAGTCACCGGAGCGCAAGGCGTAGGAAATGGTAATAGTTTCGGCTGCGCCAGACACAGGGACGGCATAGTCTGGGTTAAAGTTAAGGTCTAAACTGACCTCTCCGCCCTCGACTAAGTCGCCTGGAATGTAGGTCATCGACGTAGACGCAAGATGTGACACATCAATACTTACGCGGGATTCATTGGGCGCGCTAAATCCGGTGATTTCACCGGCAAAGCCTGATGTGCCGAAGACAATAGTTGCCCCCGTGCCGTTGTCTGGTGCTGTAGTTGAGGGCATTATTGACTCCTGTTATGGTCATATCGTGTTTTTGAATTATGCAACTGCTATATCGGTCGTAATATCGAGTGAAATGTGCGCGCCAAATTGTGGCATGTCGCTGCCGTTGTTGGCATCGGGTCCGAGCATGCCAAAAGATTCCACCCAGATAGAGGAGAGAAATAGCTGATTTAATGGAGAGGCCGCAATAACGACATTGCCGCGGAAACCGCCGAGCGTTATTCTCGCCCTGTCGAGCAGGGTCAAAACTGAGTCGTAACTATCACCATATATTTCCAGGTCAACAAAAACCTGTGCCTTGGTGGACTGCCCCACCATATGCTTCCATTGATCACCTGAGCTACGCTGCATGATGCAGTACGGCGTTGCCGCCCCTTGAGGAGCGCGAAAGGGGTAGGTTCTGCCTGCCATAGCCGTATTCCATGCGCTGTCAGTGGCTAGGATGGTCCTAATTGCCTCTTCTGGTTGCCCCATCTTATCGCCCCTTCTTTTTATTCGCCCGTGCTACTACCTTCGCAATAGCTGGCCTAGCCGCTTTGATGTAGTTGGCAATTATGGTGACCCTCATACTCTTCCACATTGGCCCAATCTTATTTATTCCTCTCATACTTCCCCGATGCCAGCCGCCAGCCTTCCGCCCTCCGTCTACAATATGGCCATAGTTCGCCGGATTGTTTCGGGTGCCATCGGGCAGAGTGGTAAGTTTTGACCGTGGGCCAATAATGGTGTATGCCGTTTTTTTGCTGCGCCGAGCCTTGGATTTCTTGCCGATGCTACGTGATAACGCGCCGGTACGTTTGCCGCCGCCTAGTGGCAGTGATCTAAGCTCCGCGCGCATCGCCTTAGCAACTGGTGTCATCGCCTTACTCGTCGCAGCTTTCAGGACTGGCTCAACAAATTTGACGGGAAGGCTACCGAGTAGCTTGTCTATTTCCCGTAGCTCCCGCTTAAATTCTTTTTCATTAAATGTAATAGTAATCATTTAGTTCGTGATTTCTTCACAGGTTGCGATGGTCTCAATACGCACCGTGCTGTCATGGTGGAAACCAAGGATACGGTAGATAGCGCCTTTGAAGACAACTTGTGCCTTGGTTGTAATCACTAGATCGTCATCATACCGCCAGCGCACCTCATGGGTAACGGTGCCTTCTGTCTGGAATGCCTGCACCTGTTCGCCGGCTGACTTTGGCCAAATGCTGGCCCATTTCTCGGCAACGGTTGCGAAAGTTTGCGTGACTTCGCCGCTGGCAGATTGCACCTCGGACGCAGTTTGAACCCCTATACGATGTCGATACCGGCCAGCGCGGGGCACTAGATTACCCTAGCCTGCGCCTGGCGCTTCAATTCCTCTTCGATGGCCAACGCTTGCTCTGTCGTTACGCGCTTGTTGATCGCCTCTTTTAAGGGCTTACTATCGAGCGACTCAATGATTTCAATAGCAAGGCCACCCACTGAGCCTAGCTGCTTGCGCTTTTCGTTTTGCTTGCGAGTCTGCCGAGAAAGCAATATCTGTTCAGCGACGCCAACCAATGGGCCGCCAACGCCAAGGGTACGGGCCAGGCCGAGGGCCACAGCCAAAGCGCCGCCACTCCATGCTAAAACTTCAGCCCAAAATCCGACGTCAAGCTGGGACTGCTCCGCTGCCGCGCTATATTCGCCCATTCGCTGGGCAATCTCTCGTGGCGGGATAGTTGGCTCTGGTAAGTCAATTAGTTTTGAATCCGCGCTAGAGGCGATCAGTTGAGCGATGGGGTCATACACGGTGTCGAGGTCAATTAGCCCACTACGCGCCGCGTCAATACCTGCAATGGCGTCGCTGGCGTACTGTTTGCGCTGGCCACCGCATGAGGAGAGCAATAGAACGGATGATAAGACAAGGAATAAACGCATGGGATCTGCTTTCTATTTCGTTAATACTAGGCCGATGATTGCAGTCAGAACACCAACAAGAATAATGCTAACGCCACCAAAAATTATCGTCCTAAGAACCCGCACCGTGTTTGCAAGATCGGTCACGATTAGGCGCAGGTCGCTGATGTCTGCTTCCAACTTGCTGACGTCTGCTGTGACGCTCGCTTGGTTTCTGAATCGCTCGCTACCAACGGCTAAGGATTGGTGGATGTCGGCTATTTTGTCTCTGAGTTCCAGGAACATGCTACGCATTTCTTGGAGTTCGGCGCGGATTTCTACGCGCTCGCGCTCCCATGAGCATGCGCGGTCGGGGGTAGGGCAATATTCCGGTACGTCAGCCATGCTCTGCCCCTTGTGGAGTGTCTGCTGCCGCGGCAATGTCCCAAAAAGTTGGAACGTCACCTGGGGCGGTGAGTGGACTTGGTTCTTTGCCTGCAACTATGGCGGTACGCGCAATGCTATACTGTTTCCATATGCTGTCCATAGCGACTTGCACCTTGAGAATTAGCACCTTCGCAGGCTCTGGGGTAGTTGGATCAATGAGCCACGCGAGGTGTCGGCCCCTTGCATTAGCGTCTGCGACCTTGTTTGCCATGGCGTCGGCTTCACTCCATAGGGCTTCGATGAGTTGCCCCGCTCTGAATTTATCAATGCCAACCGTCCAGCTCTTACCGTCCCAGTGGTACGCTTTTCCAATAGGGAGCGGATCTGTTGGGGGAGCCGTTTCGATCCATCCGCTAG
>FUWD013193185.1_pt1 | contig 11214 bp, 12 predicted proteins | sample 1063281 | NCBI WGS metagenome assembly FUWD01 (sample SAMEA79048168, study PRJEB19326) | metagenome | biome: marine
CGATTGGTTCAATCGCTGCATCCACGGCATTCGAGCTTAAGTTGCCCACGATGTTGTGTCGAAAGTAATAGCCGTATTGATGATGTAATGATTGTAAATCGCCGTTATCTGCCCAAGGTCAGCGCTAATTGGGTGTCGTATGTGAATTGGTTGAGCCATGATACGATTGGGACTACTTCGGAATAAAGATCCGCAGTGGCAATGAACGAATTTGATGATATACGACCATATCATGATGATGAGGTAAAAGGCGTAATAACCCGCCTTTTGGCAGATACGGAATTCCTGGATTTTCTCGGAAACTACCGCTCCCCGCGACTAAGCAGATATTTATCAGGCCTGGTTCGATTCATCACGCGACATGTGCTGAAGCGACAACTGGGTTCACTGGTAAGCATCAAAGGATTCCAGGAGGCCATTGCCAGCTACGCGACGCGAATTGTGGCAGAGACAATGACCCGGTTTGAATACGAGGGAGTTGAGAAACTGAGTAAAGACCAGGGGTACCTGTTTGTCGGTAATCACCGGGACATAGCTGGTGATTCAATGCTCGTTAACTATGCCCTTTGGCAATCGAATCTCGATACGGTACGTATTGCAGTCGGTGACAATCTCGTACAGCGAGAATTTGCGACGGATCTGATGAAGCTCAATAAGAGCTTCTTTATCAAAAGATCTGAAGAAGGAGCGAAAAAGATGCTTGCCGCAATGAAACAGTCATCGAGCTATATTCATGAATCCATCAGGGATGGACAATCCATTTGGATTGCTCAGAGTGAAGGTCGGGCAAAAGATGGTATGGATGTTACCGATCCAGTCATTGTCAAAATGCTTGCCCTGTCAAAAAGAAAACAGGATCTGGCAGATTCGGTTCTTAGTCTCAACATAGTGCCAGTTTCGATATCTTATGAATATGATCCTTGTGATCACCTTAAATCAAAAGAACTTGAATACATTGATCGTTATGGCAGCTACGAGAAACCGGCAGGAGAAGATTTGCTGAGTCTGGTTAAAGGTTTGGGGGAATTCAAGGGTAAGGTTTACCTGCGATTTGGACAACTGGTAGAGGGTGAGTTTCAGTCCCCGGAGGAAATCGCTAACGCCATCGACAGACAGATCCTGGATAATTACCAGCTCTATCATGTTAACTACTGGGCACTCAGAGAACTGGCGCAGCAGGATTCAGGTGATCAATATTCTGAAACGTGGCGAGCTTTGAAGGGTAGTGTTGAACTTACCGATACTGAAGATTTTGTTGATCGATATTCTAAATGTCCGCCGGAGTGGCGTCATAAATGGCTTGAGATGTATGCCAATCCTGTTGTCAACAAATGGATCAGCCAATCGGCCAGAATGGCGCCATGCTAATTCCCGAACTACCAGTCCATGATTTGGATAGCAGGTTCTGATAGTTGCGCCCACTGTTCTCGCAGTTCAAGAATATGCTCTGACCAGTACCTTTGAGTGTTGAAAAATGGGAATGCTCTTGGAAATGCAGGGTCGTGCCAGCGTCGTGCGATCCAGCTTGCGTGGTACATCATTCGTAGTGTTCTCAGTGGTTCAACAAGTCTGATCTGACTGTAGTCAAAGCTGCAGAAATCCTTGTATCCCTTCAAGATGGCAGTTAACTGTTGTGTCTGTTCTTCATAGTTTCCCGACAACATCATCCACAGGTCCTGAATGGGCTGTCCGGTTCGGGCATCGTCAAAATCAACAAAGTGGGGTACATCGTTTCGCCACAGGACATTGCCCATGTGGCAGTCGCCATGTAGCCTGATTTTTCTCACTGAATCCGATTCAGCAAAGACTCGTTGAAGATCAGACAAGAGCTGTTCACTCACTGATTCATAGGCAGGTATCAGTTCGCTTGGAATGAAGTCATTTTCGAGCAGATATTGACGAGAATTGACGCCATGGGATTCAACGGAAATTTCAGGTCGATACAGAAAATTCTTCTGTGATCCAAAGGCGTGGATTCTGCCGATATGGCGACCGAGTATTTCAAGGCTGTGCAGGTCGTCAAGATTTGGCGCTCTGCCGCCTCGTCGTGGATAGAGAGAGAAACGAAAATCACCGAACTTTGCCAGGGTTCCGTGAGGACTGCCTAGTTCAAGTGGCGGTACGACGGACACCTCATTGTCTGCCAGCTCCTGGGTGAACTGATGCTCTTCCAATATCTGATCGTCAGTCCAGCGATTGGGTCGATAAAATTTCCCGACCACCGGCTCTTCGTATTCGCTCTGCCCCTGGGGTTCTATACCTATCTGATAGACCCGGTTTTCATAGCTGTTGAGTTCCAGAATTCTGGCATCACAACGAAATCCGACACTCTCCACCGCGTCCATGACAAGATCCGGAGACAGTTTGCTAAAGGCTTGATCTGCGATTGAGTCAGTCATCATATTCAGTCAGGAGGCCCACACTCTTTATCTGTATGAACACATCACTGCCGGTATTGATTTGAAGGTTGGTGAGTGATTTTCCGGTGATACGGGACAAAATGAATTGTTCACCCACCTTGATCCTGACAAGCGCACTGGTGCCATCTGAGTTCTGGTGGATCCTATCCCATTGTGCCTTGCAGAATATTGAGGATACTTGTGTTGGCATTACGACCCAGCGTAAGGCTCACATCCCTGGCTGGAATACGCAGCTTCAGAATATTCTGATCAGGCTCCCGGACAACTCTGCGATCACCCGTTACATAGATTGACTGTCCCTCGAAATTCAGTTTTGTGAGATTGAACTGTTCATCAAAACTACCCATTGAACATCTGATGGTTGCGGCCGCTGCATCACCTTCGCGAGCGTTCATTTCCAGTGAATTGCCAATTTCAAAGGTAGTTCCAGACTGGTGGATGCGGCCATCTTCAAGGAGATAGATCTGATCAGCCAGATAGGTGACCTCGTCAATTGCATGACTGACGTACAGAAATGGAAAATCAAGTCGATCGTGCAGATGGTCGATATACGGCAGTATTCGCATCCTGGCCCTTTGATCCAGAGCACCGAGAGGCTCATCCATGAGAAGCGCCCTGGGGGAATTCAGCAACACTCTTGCGATTGAAACGCGTTGTAACTCACCGCCTGATAACTCATCGATGGGTTTGTTGATGATGGCCTCAATCCCTAACCATTGTTTGACCTGAGGCAGCTCAATATCTGATTGCTGATGTTTTCTCTGCAGTGCATATTGCAGATTCCCCAGCACGTTGAGGTGAGGGAAGAGTTGTGTCTGCTGAAAAACAAATCCGATGCCTCGCTTGTGGGTTGGTACAAACACATGGCTGTCTGCCCATGTTTCTGCATCTGTTTTTACCTCCACCCCGGGCATTTTGGGCTCCAGACCAGCAATCATCCTGAGTACTGAACTTTTTCCGGACCCGGAAGGTCCATAGAGGGCAGTTATCTCGCCATGTTGGATTTTGATATCAAGGTTGAGGCTGAATCCTGAATCCCGCTGCACCTTAACGATTGCCTCGATATACTTCATCTTGATTGCCATTTTCGATTCAGAGAATAAACAACCGACAAGAGTAGGAAGGAAAAAATCATCAATCCGCCTGCCAAAATATGCGCATTCTGATATTGAAGTGACTCGACGTGATCGAATAGAGCAATCGAGAGTACTCTGGTTTCACCGGGAATATTACCTCCTATCATCAAGACGATACCGAATTCACCAACTGTGTGTGCGAATGCGAGGCAGGCGGCGACCACGAATCCGCGCCTGGATAAGGGTACGATAACCGAAAAGAAACTGTCCAGGTTGCTTGCACCCAGTGTTGCGGCAGCATCCAGAAGACCTTGTTCAACATTTTCGAATGCAACTTGTAATGGCTGCACATAGAAGGGCAAGGAGTAAAAAACTGAACCAATAACCAGGGCAGAAAAAGTAAACGCGAGCGGTGAGCCGGTCAGCAGAATCCAAAGATTGCCCAAAAAATTATCGGGTGAAAAAGCCATTAAAAAATAGAATCCCAAAACCGTTGGTGGCAGGACGATTGGCAGCGCAACAATAGGTTCAACCAGCACTCGGATCGGATTAGATGTTCGGGCCAGCCACCACGCAAGCGGAGTTCCGATAAGAGCCAGGATAATTGTCGTTATCGATGCCAGTTGAGCCGTAATTAACAGTGAGGTGAGATCGCCGTCATTCATTTTTGATGATTTTCGTTCGTGAGGGTGCAGGAAGACCGTAGCCCGATCCAGTGATGATGCGATGAGCCTCTGGTGATTGAATGAAGTTCACGAAAGACTCCGCCCCCGAGTTTTGATGATTGAGTAGAATACCGTGTTGCTCGATGGCTGAATACAAGTCTTCAGGTACAAGCCAGTAATTATCCTCCTCTCGATCAGTCAACTGTGACAGGGATAAAAGGCCGGCTGCTGCATTGCCGGAGTCCACGTATTGATAAGCCTGATTTACATTCTGTCCCCTGACGAGGTTGGAGAAATCTGGTTTTAGTTGCTTCAAAACCTGCATCGCTGCTGATCCATATGGCGCGATATGTGGATTTGCAATGGCGAGTCTTGCGTCGAATTCCAGGAACGCTGGCTTATTGACTTCATCTCCTTGGGGCATCCAGAAAACGAGTCGTCCAATTGCATAGATGAATGTATCGGTACTTCTGGACAGGGCGAGTTTTTTGGGACGGAACGAATCTGCGGAAAGAAACACGTCGAACGGAGCACCGTGGTTTATCTGGTTGTACAAGACTCCCGAAGATGCAGTGATGATCTTAACTTCAGTCTCTGAATCCGCATGGAATACTTCAATCAGTTTGATCAACGTGGATCTGAAATTCGCAGCCGTAGCGACGGAAATATCTTCAGCCAGTACCGACGCTGGCATGACAAATGTACTGCAAATAACGAGAAGGGTAAGAGCCCTCAGCGGTTTTTTATAAAGAGCCCTCAGCGGGTTTTTATAAAGAGCCCTCAGCGGTTTTTTATAAAGAGCCCTCAGCGGGTTTTTATAAAGAGCCCTCAGCGGGTTTTTATAAAGAGCCCTCAGCGGTGCTTTCGTATCCAGCTCTAACCCTGCGTTTGAAATGCCCAATTAATCCTCTGGAGATTCCAGCTGCCTGATGTAGTGGTCGATAAGCCACCCTGAAATTGACACCATGGCAGGTCTGTTTGGCATTTCTGTGTAGTGAAACCAACGGGCATCTATAATCTCTTCCTCCTGCAGGACGATTTCGCCTCCGGTGTACTCAGCATGGAAGCCCAGCATCAGAGAATTGGGAAACGGCCAGGACTGGCTGTTAAAGTACTGCAGATTCTTTACTCCAACACCGACCTCTTCTCTGACCTCCCGATGCACGGCTTCCTCAATGGATTCTCCCGGCTCAACGAAACCGGCAATAGTGGAGTAGAAGTCACCTCTGGCATTGGCATTCTTGGCAAGCAGGACTTCTTCACCGCGTGTGATGAGCACAATAATCGAAGGCGAAAGACGGGGATAGAACATGTTTCCGCAATCATCGCACTTCCGGGATCGGTCAGCTTCTGCGTCGCCTGTAGGTTTCCCGCATTGACCGCAAAACTGATGATTTTGATACCAATCGACGACCTGTTTGGCCCGACCCAGTAGAGAAAACAGGGCTTCATCCGTTCTGCCAAGGAAAGACCAGAGGGTCTCGAATTCGTAGCCTTCAGGTTCTTCGGCTTCGGGGTCGACCTCATTGACGAATACCGGGATACCTGCAGCGGTACCCAGATAATGGGCGGATATCTCATCAATATCCAGCCAACGATACTCATCTCCTGTCAAGGGTCGCCAGGGGTGCGCACCATCAATTGATAGGATTTCCTCGTCAGAAATGACGATGTGAAAACTGGCATCGACGTCAGTCGGGCCATCAGCCCCTGACAGGAAATCCTCATTGAGGTTTATGTACTCCCAGTCCATACGATGTGCTTCGTTGCAGCAAGCCGCAACTTTAGCATAGCCGGTGCATTCTCGCTTTCAGTTGAGCTCGCATTGATCTTGAAAACAGGATCGTCAGGTGGAACCTGATCGACTGGTTACCGGTGTCCGTGCCAGACAGATTATCTGTACATCACTGGCACCATGTTTTAGCAGAAGACGAGTCAATTCCGAGACGGTGGCTGTGGTGGTTACCACATCATCGATAATACCGATGCACTCACCGTTTAGAGGGAAGTCAACAGTGAAGACGTTCTTCATGTTCTGCTTTCGCTGCTTGGCGGACAGGGACTTTTGGTCACCAGTATCCGTTATCCGACGGCAGGCTCTGGGATTAACGGGTACTTGTGTTGTGTCAGCGAGAACCTCGGCGATTTCCAATGCCTGATTGAAGCCGCGATGTTTGAGGCGGTCCTTGTGTAATGGTACAGGTATCCAGGCGTCTGGAAACACCATATGGTGTCTTAAATACTGCTCCGAGAGAACCGTCGCCAGTACTTTGCCGAACATGATCTTCTGCTGATTCTTAAACTGGTGAATCAGTCGATCCACTGGTGGCGAATATTCCAGTGCTGCAAAGCAGTGTGAGAATGGTGGTGGGTGTATCAAGCAACTGCCACAGATTTCCTGGCCTTCTGCTGCCGTCAGACCACACTGCCAGCACGGATTTGGTAATCTTGGCAGATCTGTTTCGCAGTTTAGGCAGAGGTCCAGGTAACGATTGGTTGCTGCAGAACATAAAATACATTTTCCCGGCAGCAACCCATAAAGCGTTCGATTTAGCCAGTTCTTCATCTTGATCTCACGGTGATCTAGCCGTACTTCAATGTGGCCTATCCTGAGGCAAGGTGGTCAGGGATGTTAGTCGAGATTAATGCAAGAAACGTAGGCACTCATCCATCAGCCATGCTGGAAATTGCTGATGAGCTGTCTATCCTGCAAGGTAGGTGATTACTGGGTTTCAGATTTTTTCTGGCAGACAGGGGTGAGTGCTGTCTTCTTTATCGCACAGGCTGATTAGCTTGAGGTAGGTTGACCACTCGGCGATTTCGTCGGTGGAAAAATCAGCTTTGTCTGCTTCGAAAACGGGTACTTTCTTGAGCAGATGAATCAGGTAGAGATAGTCCCTTCCCTGGATTGCCTTGGTTAGTGTTACTTCACCGCGGTTGGTATAGGCATTTTCACCGCACATGATCAAGCGCACTGAGGTTGGATATTCATTCTCAAATCCTGAGAAAAGGTTGAAGTGATTCAGGTGCGTACAGATCTCAGCGCGGTTCTTTATTTCACTCATAATAGCGGAAATTGGATTGAGATCTTTCAATTGGCGATGGGACTCAAAACTGAGCTTGGTTTGCCAGTCTGATTCATCTTCTGTGGGAGGGATGTAGTCGCTCAGCCTGGTTTCCATGTTGTTAAACTGATAGATCAGCTGCCAGTCTTTCGGCGGTTGAGCCAGCAATACTTCCTGGCTCGTAGATTGTAGGATTTCTTTGATGACCTGTTTTTCGAGGATCGTCTCTGCGTAGGCATCGCCGGATACGGCGATGGCGGCAATAATTGAGAATAAAAATGATAAGAATCGTGACATCCGATTCCCTCACAAAAAAGCGCTAGCTTCTCGTTTCAATGAAATGAGACGTCGAACCCAGTTATCAATGAGCTGAAAATCATTATCCATGATTTCAAATGGGACACAGAGATCTTTCAGAAAACACTGTTCTTCGATTTCGAATGCGCCATCTGCGTAAGCAAGACGAATGAGAGAAATCATGGTGATGGCACGAGATCTTCTGCTCGGGAAGATGTACTCAATACCCTCTATACTCACATAATGAGGTGCATAGTCAGGTTCAAGATTCATCTCCCGACGCATTTCTTCCATCATCACCTCTTCACCCACCGACAGGTCGCCATCAGAGACGACAACATTGTGAGCTAGACAAATGAATACTTCTTTTTGTTCTTTAGTTAGCGATGCTAAAAAAATGGGCAAACTCGTTGTTGTTATTAAGTTTGTTCGTCTGACCGGGTTCACTCCGGAGCCGTTAGGGTCAGCTCGTAGTTCTGAATTTCTTCATCTCTTAAGGTTGTGACCTTTACCTTGTCACCTGGTTTGAGGTTCTCCAGCAATGATAACAAGGAGTCCTCATTTGTAACAGATTGATCATTGATAGCGATGATGACATCACCCAGGTGTATGTTACCTCTACGGTCTTCGCGAACCCCGATTATCCCGGCCTTGTCAGCCGCCAGCCCCCGCTTCACGGAAAGGATTGCAATTCCTTTGGCGCGCAATCGTCGTGCCCAGTAATCCGATAGCATTTCAATGCCAAGAACGGGTCTAAAGAGTCGACCGTGTTTATTGAGCTGAGGAATGATGAGTTTCAGCGTATTAACTGGAATTGCGAAGCCGATTCCAGCATTGGCACCGGAGGGGCTGTAAATCTGTGTGTTCACGCCAACCAGCTTACCCATTGAATTCAGCAAAGGACCGCCGGAATTGCCCGGATTGATTGCGGCGTCCGTCTGAATCACGTTTTTTATGGTGCGATTATTAACAGACTTGATCTCGCGTCCCAACGCACTAACCACGCCAACAGAAAGGCTTGTATCAAGCGCAAAGGGATTGCCAATTGCCAGCACTTTGCGACCCACCGACAACGTCGATGAGTCACCCAGTGGTATCGCTACCAGATCCTCATCGGGCGCATTGATCTTGAGCAGGGCAATATCTTTCTCCGGTGCCTTACCGACGAGTTCTGCGTCATAGGAATTTCCGGATTCGGTTGTGATCGTGATTTTATTCGCACCAAGGATGACATGATAGTTCGTGACGATCAGACCACTCTCGTGCCAGACGAATCCGGTGCCACTACCGCGCGGGATTTCAAGCACATTGAGTGAGAATCGCTGTCGCCTGAGCTGGGTGTTTGTAACAAACACGACTGAAGGCCCAACGCTCTTAAATACAGCGATATTATTGCTTTCGTCATTGGTCAGAAATGGACTTGCAGGAGAATCGGCAACCTCTACCATGTACGTGGTATCAGGTTCATTGGTCGCTAACACAGCAGCAGCAACAATCCCGAGGATTATTGCGGCGCCGAGAATTCGTGTCATCATCTTAGTGAATTTCTATCTGGCTGTTTCCGATTTAGAACTGATCCGTTTCGGAAGGTTCCCTACCGGGTTGTCGGGGTAATTCTACCCACAGTCTTATCCGAAGAAATAAAATTGTTGAGACCGTAAATATCGTCAGGACTCAATGAACCAACAGATTGTTTCAGCCGCAATGTGTCCCTGATGTATTGGTATCTCGCACTGGCATATTGAAATTGTGCTGCGTAGAGGCGTTGTTGAGCCAACAGAACATCAACGATATTGCGAGTACCAACCTCATATCCAGTTTGAGTCGCGTCGAGGGCACTCTGACTTGAATCGATTCCACGTTGTCTTGCTTTGACTCGTGCGACATCTGTGTTGATAGCACTGAACAGATTACGGGTATTCTCAACCGTTGTGCGTTGAGTAAGATCGAATGTTCTCTGAGCCTGTTCGAGTTGGTAACCAGCCTGTTTCGCGGCTGAATGGGTTGCACCGCCTGAATAGACAGGGACAGTCAGTAGAAGTTGAGCTGACTTTTGTTCAATTTCCGACCCCAGGAAGCTTGCGCCACCGGAAACACTCTCTGCATAGGATATCGTTGCGTCAAGTGTTGGCAGATGCCGACTCTTGGCAGCATACAAATTACGTTGAGCTGAATTGACGCTCTCCTGAGCTGCAAGAAGCGAATAGTTTCCCACCAGAGCTCGCTGAACCCATGCTTCTTCATCATTCGGTTCGGGGTATTCAACTGGAAAGCCCTCGTCAAGCGCATCGATATTGTCGAAAGACTGTCCTGTCAGACGAAGCAAAGTTTCAAAGCTGATTACCTGGGCTCCTTCAGCTTCAATGACGCTGACGGTGGATGAATCAAATGCAGCCGTCGATTCAAGGACGTCGGTAATGGCAACCAGGCCGACATCGAAACGCTGTTGTACCTGTTCCAGCTGTCTTTTTACTGCACCACGCTCGGCATTTGCCGCATCGAGTCGATCGTTGGATTCAAGAATTGTCATGTAGCTGTCAGTGACTCGAAATATCAACTCCTGCTGTTCTGCGGCGAAATCCGCCATTGCTTTGGCTTCAACATTTTTTGATTGCAGAAACTGGAACCAGGTGTCCAGCCGAAAAATGGGCTGACGCAACTGGGCCTGCCAACTGTGATCATTAAAATCATTAGTGACCGTACTGCTTAACCCGGTTTCCAAAATGGTTGGAGTAGTTCTGCTCGTATTAGTAGTTGTGCCTGATACGGAGATATTCGGCAGCAGGCCTGATCGGGCCTGTGGGACGCTCTCCCGACTGGCCATATAGGACGCTTTGGCAGCAGCCAGCTGAGGATCGTTGTTGACCGCTAATTCGTAGACATCCGAGAGGTTGGCTGCGTTGACGGTCTGAGTCATGACAAGAGTGACGCACAGGCAAGACAGATATCTGATTACAATCGATTTCATATAGTTTCCTTACAACTCATACATACATGCGAAGAACAGCAATGTAGGATACTTATTGGTCCTCTTGGTTTCCAGTGACGTGCGGTGCTTTGGTAGTTTTCTGCGCCTTTCTTTTACCCTATTTCCTCAGATGTCGCATCTATTTTCCGTGAATTGTTTGTACAAGTGTAAATGTCCGGAAGTGAATTTTAGGTTAAACGCTGTGGATTTGGGGTTTTGAAAATTCACCAAGCCGGGCCTCGAGCCAGGCTGCTACTGCCAGGCAATAATCCTCCCTGAAGGGTCTTGCAAGAATCTGAATCCCGATTGGCAGCCCATGGTCATCGGTTCCCGCTCTGATGACTGCGCCAGGCCAGCCTGTAAGGTTATAAGCGCTGGTATAGGTATAATTCAGCATATCTTCCAATTCTCCCAGCGGAATGGCGGTATGGGCGTTGACCGGGCATATCAAAACATCGAAATCGTCAAAAAAAGCCAGCATCGAGCTTCTGAAATTGTCCCAGAGGGTGATGATCTGGGCAAATTCCCGCTGGTCTATCTCGGTTTGATCTCGAATAAGGGTTTCCTGGATTTTTGGTGAAGGTGAATCGGTTCGACAATCTTCCAGCAACGCTTCCACCATTTCACCGCCATCTGCGGCGAATATCCGGCCGAGTATGAAATTTGACATCTCGATTCCGTCAGGTCTGGCCTCGGAGGCAGAAACACCGTAATCCGCCAGTA
>FUWD012899924.1_pt1 | contig 11210 bp, 11 predicted proteins | sample 1063281 | NCBI WGS metagenome assembly FUWD01 (sample SAMEA79048168, study PRJEB19326) | metagenome | biome: marine
AGGTTAAAGACCAAGATTGCCGCAACAGCTCTGATCCCGATTTTTCTATTTCTGATTTTGGCGACAGTAGGTCTCCTGTGTCTCAATGAGGTCGTCAACATGATAAATAGTGTTGATGATTCCTATAGAACAGTTTCTCAGATTATGAAGGTTCAAAACACATCGCGTGAGTTGAAATCCGCAATGGACTCGTATTTGTTGTCCAGAAGAGATGAGTTTCCTGCGCAAATCAATCAGATGGAAAAAGAATGTTCCAGCGCCTTTGACCTCCTCAAGACTGAAGCGGCGAGTCCTGATCGGAAAAACATGTTATCTAAGGCTCAAGAGGCTATGGAGCGCTGGAAGAAAGAAGTTGTTGAGCCCTCGGTGCGTTCGCGCAGGCTGGTGGACAGAAACAATGACTGGGAAAAGTTTCACCAGATAATGGGGGACATTCTGGCGAAGGAAAGTCAAACTTTGTCCGAGCGTAAGACTGCTCTGCTGGACTTTACTTCGCTCGTTTTTAAGATAGTCATTTTTGGGGCGCTGTTCATAGTCGTTCTGGCCTTACCACTTGGCTACATCGTGCCTCAATCCATTATCAGACCTCTGGCTAAGGCGGTGGATCTTGCCAAAGACATTGCGGCGGGTAACCTTTCACGAACATTGGAATCACAAGGTGATGATGAGGTAGGAATATTGAGTCAGGCTCTAAACCAGATGGTAGAGTCTTTGAGAGACAATTTAAAGAAAACCGCAGAAGGCGCTAGAACTCTGGCGTCCTCTGCTTCCCAAATCTCATCCAGTGTCTCCCAAATGGCCGCCAGCGCCACGGAGACATCATCAAGTATTACCGAAACAGTTAGCACGGTTGAAGAATTGCTTCAAACAGCTAGATTGACCTCGGAGAAAGCCAGGAACGTGGCTCAAAGCGCACATTTCGCCGTTCAGACATCTCATGAAGGTGAAAAAGCTATAGAAGAAACTGTGAACAAAATGTCAACAATCCGTGTTGAAATGGAGTCCATTGGAGAAACCGTTCAGAGACTAAACGAACAGAGCCAGTCAATAGAGGACATAATTGACTCTGTTAGAGATCTTGCGGATCAATCCAATCTTCTAGCTGTAAACGCGTCCATTGAAGCTGCCAAGGCCGGTGAGCAGGGAAAGGGCTTCGCTGTTGTAGCGGGAGAGATTAAAAGTTTGGCTGACAGGTCCAGAGAAGCCACAGAACAAGTGCGGAGTATTCTCGAAGATACCAGAAAATGGATAGGAGCCGTGGTAATGGCTACCGAACAAGGTAGCAAGGCAGTTGCGGCCGGGGTCAAACAGACCAAGCTGGCAGGTGACTCAATACGATCTCTCGGGAAAAGCGTATTGGAATCGGCAGACGCCGCTACCGTAATTCAATCTTCCAACGAACAGCAAACAGTTGGAGTAGACCAGGTTTCAAATGCAATCTCGTATATAGATCAGGCTATGAGGCAAAACGTAGCAGGAGCTAATCAACTGGAGGAAGCCGCCCGACAGATTTCAGATTTGGGCATTTCTCTCAAGGAATTGGTAGAACGCTACAAGACCTAGAATTGCCCAAAACATTTTATGAACTCGGCGTGTTTTTCCGTTATCCTACAAGCAGATATCGTCTCATAATATCTTCATTCTGGCGTAGCTCTTCGATTTTCCCCTGGTACCGTATGACTCCATTGTCGAGGATATAACCTCTATCACTTAAACTTAAAGCAGTTTTCTGATTCTGTTCAGCCAGGAGAATCGTCAGTCCGGAATTCTTCAGAGCCAGAATATGCTCCTCAAGCATACCAACCAGAATGGGGGCTAGTCCCTCCGTGGGTTCATCCAGAAGAAGCAGGTCCGGATTCGTAACCAGCGCTCTGCCAATCGTGAGCATTTGCTGCTCACCACCACTAAGCAAACCAGCTTTTCGGGAACGGATATGTTTCAGAGGCTGGAAAAATTCATACACCCGGTGTCTGTCCCACGAGTTTGGTTTTTCAACGCCTCTTTCAGATATTTCGAGATTTTCCTCCACTGTCAAATCAAAAAGACCCTTCTGTCATCAGGAACGAACCCCATGCCCATCCTGGCGATAAGATAAGGTTTTAGTCCTGCGATGTCGCGGTTCTTGAATCTTATGTTTCCACGCTTTGGAGGAGCAAGCCCCATCACACTCTTCATGATAGTGCTCTTGCCCGCGCCATTACGGCCCAGAATGCACACAATCTCCCCTTCTGACACTTCAAGGGAAACATCAAACAGGATATGACTCAGTCCGTAAAAAGTGTGAATGCCTTCTATCTTGAGCATTACAGGGCTCCCCCCAAATAGGCTTCCTTAACACTTTGGTTATTCCTGACTTCTTCCGGAAATCCCTGAATGATCGATATACCCTGACGCATAACCATTATTCTGTTAGCAAAGGAAAAAACCAGTTCCATGTCGTGTTCACAAAACAGGATAGTCAGTCCAAGATCCTGGTTGAGTTTTTCAAGCAATCGGATTGTTGAAAGAGTCTCATCAGGCGACATACCTGCAGTCGGCTCATCCAGGATAAGCAAGTCGGGATTGGTCCCCAGTGAGATAGCAATCTCCAGAACCTTCCTCTCTCCATGCGAAAGGGAACCACTTATCCTGTCCATGACATTAGAGAGATTTACACTATCTAAAATTTTCGTTGTCTGTTCTACAGCTACTCGGCTGGCCGGCGTAAGCAGATCAAAAGCTCTCCCCAGACGGGACAGAACTGATACCTGCACATTTTCGAACACAGTCAATCGGTCGAATACATTAACTATCTGGAACGACAAACTGAGCCCCAACCTACAGATCCTATAGGGTGGAAGATTGCCTATCTCTTTACCTTTAAAGGTTATGTTTCCCCTGTCAGGAGCCAGATATCCACTAATCAACTTGAAAAGAGTACTCTTACCCGCTCCGTTGGGCCCTATTACGGCAACAATCTCTCCTTTTTCAACTTCGAGATCAGCCTTCTTCACCGCCAGGAAATCACCGAAGGACTTCTGAACGTTGCTAACTCTCAGCATTCATTTATCCTCCGCCGTCGAGCGATCAATGTCTGGCGAACTTCTTTGGAAATACCCTAGCACTCCATCCGGAAGAAAAAAATGAGAAGCATAAGAATCAAGGCGAGCGCAAACGTCCAGTATTCGGTGTAAACGCCCGCCAGTGTCCTCAAAGAAACTATTATGGCAGCGCCTAACATGGGCCCAAAAATGTGAACCAACCTCCCAGCAAACACATTATTATGAATTCGAGTGAAAGCGTCCAGGACAATAAATCTGGAAAAGCTGAGCCCTCAACCGTGACAAAGAGCACTCCCGCTACACCGGCGAAAAAAGCCGCAATAACCTGTGTGACAAGCTGATGCAGCCTGACTCTTACACCAACGCCTTCACTCCTTTGAGGATTGTCCCGAATAGCTTGAAGTATGCGACCAAACGGGGAATTGAGAATGACATACATTATAAACAGAGACGCAATGGATACAATCAGGACAAAATAGAATGAACCGCTTACAGAACTAATCAAGGAAGGCACAGGGACTCCATGTAGTCCGTCGTCTCCTCCTGTGAATGAATACCACCTGAATACAACGATCCAGACCAGAGATCCGAGAGAAAGTTGTAACATTCCGAAATACAACTTGGATAACCGAACACATATCAAACCCATGACCAAACCCAGAAACGCCGACACCAGTGGCCCCGCCAGAAAGCTCAGCGCCGGAGGAAGATCTGTTTTCATGAGCATGAGCGATACGGTATAAGCCCCAATTCCAAAAAATACCGCATGATGAAACTGATACATTCCTCCATAACCTAGCGCTACGTTGAGGCTGGTTGCCTGAAGGCCACTAATCAGAATCAACGCCAACAAATAAACAAAGAATCGTGGAAGAAACTGGGGGCTCAATGCAAGAATCAGAATGATTGGAAAAAGCGCCAGCATCAATTTCAAGCCTGGTGAATTTCCGCGTATTGTGGACAATAGTTTCACCATGTCGCCTTAAGTAGGCCCTTAGGTCTGAAAACCAGCGTTATAACCACTGCGGCATAGGGAAACACTATAGAAAACTGTGGCCAAATCAATATTCCCATCGATGCGGTAAGACCAAATATCAGCGCCCCCAGCAGCGCTCCCCAGACGTTGCCTAGTCCACCAATAATCACTATAAGGAAAGCTTCCATGATTATGGTGTGATCCATCCCCTGAGTTATGTTTTGAGTAGGAGCCACCAAGGCCCCACCTAACCCAGCCAGATAGCAACCTATTACAAAAACGGACGCAAAGACCCAACTCACATTTATTCCCACAGCCCCCACCATATCCCGGTCAACGGCAGCGGCCCTGGCTATTTTTCCGATCCTGGTTTTCTGAGTGAGAAACCATAGCGCAAAAGCGACTACGGGGCCTGCGGATAGAAGGAACAGATTGTACTTCGGGAACGGCATTCCCATGATCGACAACGAACCCTGAAAAACTTCGGGTGGAGACAAAGACCGGTATTCTGATCCCCATATCACCTTGACAGCGTCTCCAAAAATTAACATCAGGGCAAACGTAAACAGAAGCAACATAAGATGCTCTCTATCATACAAATGACAGAAAAGGGCCCGCTCCACGGCCAGGCTTACCAGAGCGACAACCATCGGCGCCAGAACTATGGCCAGCCAGAATCCCAGTGCGCTAGTCCCCAGAAAATTCGCTATCGTGTAACAAAGGAAGGCGCCAAGCATATAGAGCGAACCATGGGCGACATTCGGGATTCTCAGGACGCCAAGGACAAGGCTCAAACCGGATGAAACAATGAATAGAATGGTTGTCCTGCTCAATCCGATAAGGAATTGCTGGATGAGCGCATTGAGTGTAATTGATGTCGAAAAATCCATGTCTCCTGGTTCAATAAAACCGACTATTTTCCTCTTGATGTTTTGATGTTTTCGATTGACGGCATTAGCTCTTCCGCTGGAATAGTCAATATATCGGTTGCTATGAGAAAATCGAATCCTGGTACCTTCGTTGTCACTCCCATGAACATTGGCAACATTACCTGATTGTCAACATCGCGAACTGTCAATTTGCCTACAGGGCTATCAATGGTTAAACCAGAGAGGGACTCGGCAAACTTGTCTGAATCAACTTTACCGGCCTTCTCAAAGGCCTTGGCGATGAAATTGGCAGTGTATAACCCGATAAGGCTCCCAAAGGAAGGATATCTGTTGTATGTTTTCCTGAATTCTTCGACAAAAATCTTGTTCTCCGGAGTTTCTGGATAATAGAAATAGTAATTGGCCGTCCCAATGACCCCTTCAGGCGCATCAAGCCCCAGAGGCCTGAGGGTAGACAGTTCCGTTCCAGTGTGCATGTAGATCGGAACCTTGCTGGTAAACCCGGTGTTCTTTGCGGCTTTGAGGAATGGAATGCAGCCGGCTCCTCCCGTCGCCACAATCACGGCGTCAGGCTTTGAGGAAAGAATTGATGTTATGTAGGGTGTAAAATCAGGCTCTCCCACCTTCCACCAGGACTGGCCCATTAATCGCGCTTCGGGCTTGATCTTCTGAAGATTCTTCCAGACTGCGTCAGCTATGGCGTGTCCGTATTCATAATCATCACCGGCAATCCAGTAATTGACAAAAGGGCGTTTTGCGAGACCGATAGCAGCGGCCTTACCTATCATTTCGGTATTCTCATTCATTGAAAAGACATACTTGTGACCTTTTGCTCCAGTAATATTGGAGCTTTTCCCATAAGTCACAAGAAACGGTATCTTCTCTTTTTTGGCCAAATCCGACACAGCCAGAGAAACTGCGCTATTAATGGTTCCCATGAGAATGGCGACATTTTCCCTCATGATCAATTCCTTGGCTGCGGTGAGTCCAAGATCGACCTTGAACTTGTCGTCTCTCGTTACAAAAACTATTTTCTTTCCCAGAACACCGCCGTCAGCGTTGATTTTGTTCAGGGCCAGCTTGAATCCGTCTAAAACATCCAGCGCATAGCTACTCGGAGGTCCGCTATAGGTGTCGATAATGCCGATCTTTATTTCACCGGCGGCAAAGCTCGACACACTTGAAAACAAAAACATGACCGACATAAAAACGGCGACAAACATAGCCAAACCTTTTCTCATGGCCTACCTCCCTGTTTTTCCACACGGTCAATAATCGAAACTCTAAATACTTTTCAGCAAAACCATTCGGCCATTCTGAATGGTCGAATGGTTTTAGCTTCGCGTGCTGGGTCTTCAGAATTCTATTGCCTTAGGCGTTCTGAAAAATCAAATAAGCGCACAGACTTCCGGGTCAGGAGCCAAAGTTATTCCACCAGCGTCCATTTCCCGTTGTCTACCCGGACAATTATCATCGAATCGGTATTCAGCCCGTTATGATCTTCAGGAGTCAGATTATAGGTCCCACTAATACCTACGTGATTACTGGTTTTTTCTATCTCATCCCTGAGCTTGGCCGGATCAGTCCCGGCTTTTTTCATCGCGTCGGCCACCAGATATATGGCGTCCCAAGCATAACCTGAGTGCGTATTAATGGGAAACTGCTTGTTGATTTGGTAAACATCGTTGTACAGGTGGACAAAATCTTTGATGACTTTTTTCTGGGGATCTGTGTCAGGAAGTTGCTCCCACGCCATCAATTTGGTTGAAGGCATGGCGCTACCATCTGCAGACGCTCCAGCCAGTTCAACGTATTTTGGATCTGGTATCCCATGACACTGAAACAAAGGCTCCTTAATTCCTAACTGTCTTACGTTCTTCGCCACAATGGCCGCCGCCGGACCAATGGTCCAGCATACTATCGCATCAGGCTTTGCGGAAGACAATTTACTCAATTGGGCGGTGACATCAGTATCCTTGGGGTTGAAAGACTCATCACCGACTATTGTGAGTCCATATTTGGGGGCCAGTTTTACTAGCCAACCCTTTCCATCTTTTCCAAAACCATCTGAGGCTGTAATAAGGGCAATCTTAGTCAAATTGGATTTTTTGAGATAACCATAGAGTTTTTCAACTGCAGTAGAACTACGTTGTGGAGACTTGAAAACCCACTTGAAAGTCCCCAATGGTCCGCCGCCCATTATCACCGGGTCCCCTCCAACGGTCATAAAAGTTGGCACACCAGCGTCTTCAACCAGTTTTTTTACCGCCATTCCAAGGTCTGTCCTGTCTGGTCCTATTATGGCGGCAACCTTATCTACGTTGATGAATTTTTTCACTACCATTACCGCTTTAGTGGGATCAGATTCGGTGTCACCCATGACAAGCTCTATAGGTCTGCCATTTATTCCACCTTCCTTGTTAATCTTCTCAACCACCATCTGAGTAACCAGCTTGGTTGGCGTGCCAATAGCGGCTGCGGGACCTGACAGAGAGAAGACCGCTCCAATCTTGATCGGTTCTGCGGCCTCAGGACTTCCGGAAGCCAAAAGCAATAGGCACAATGCAAAAACTGCCGCTAACTTTTTCATAGGACCTCCTTAAACAAGAACTTTTGTCGATTGAAAAATCAACATGGATGAAGAAAAAGAACCTCGAATTAGATTTATATAACTTGGTGTGTGATACTTCTTCTGACGCCATTTTTCCAAATGACAAGTAATATTAAAATGATCGCCTAAAACTCAGGATTTAAAATCGTACCCAAGATATGCCCTTCGAACCTTCTTGTCGGCCAGGAGCGTACTAGATAGTCCGCTTGCTGTCAAACGTCCTGTCTCTATCAAATAGGCCCTGTCAGATACAGAAAGCGCTCCCATGGCGTTTTGTTCCACTAGCAGGATTGTTGTTCCCTCAAGCTGGAGCTGCCTGATTATTCCAAAGATTTCCTCAACAACCATGGGCGCCAAACCTAGCGACGGTTCATCCATCATTAGCAGTTTAGGATCTGACATCAGGCTCCGGCATATAGCCACCATCTGCTGTTCGCCTCCGGAGAGAGTGCCGGCTCTCTGTTTCCGGCGAGATTTCAAGGCTGGAAATTTCTCAAATAACTTTTCAATTTCTCTACGCAATTCAGATGACCGCATGTGACTCGATCTCAGGTAAGCGCCCATCTGAAGATTTTCCTCTACGGTCATCGGACCAAATAATTGTCGATTTTCAGGGCACTGCACGAGCCCCAAACCCACCAATTCATGAGCCTGCGACCGAGAGACATCCTGGTCCCTGAATATAATAACTCCTCTTCGATCCTCGTGCAAACCGGAAATACAGTTCAATAAAGTTGTTTTTCCAGCTCCGTTAGAACCAATCAGGCAAACGATCTCACCCTGGCTAACTTCTAAGGACACTCCCTTCAATGCATGATTGCCCCTGTAATAGGCGTGGAGGTTTTCAATCCTGAGCATCAGTTAAAGAACCCCTCCAAGATATGCGTTTAGAACATCCCTGTTATTTTGAACCTCCAGCGGTGACCCGTCGGCTATTTTTGTCCCGTAGTCAAGCACCACAACCTTGTCTGAAATTCGCATCACAACGTTGATATCGTGTTCAACCAGGAGAACAGACATTCCCTTGGAACGCATCTCGAGTATGATGTCTGCAATTTTGAAAGATTCAGTCATGTTTAGACCAGCCACAGGTTCGTCAAGTAGAACAAGCTTGGGAGAGGAAACTATAGCCCTGGCTATCTCCAGTCTCTTTTGATCGCCAAATGAAAGTTCACTGGCCGGGGTATGCGCAGACTGTTCCAGATTCAGAAAAATCAGGGACTCCATAGATCGATCTCTTATCTCCTTCTCTTCCTTTCTAAAAGAAGGGGGACGAAGCATGGATGTAAGAAATTCACTCTTTGTTTTTGGATGCATCCCAACCATTACATTCTCCAGAACAGTCATGTTGTCAAACACCTGAACATTCTGAAAGGTTCTGGTCAGCCCCATACCGGCAATTTCATAGGGTCGAAGGCAATCGATTCGTCTTTCTTGAAACAGAATCCGGCCACCGTGGGATCTATTGACTCCTGATATGAGATTTATGATGGTGGTTTTCCCGGCTCCATTAGGTCCTATCAAGGATGTAACAGACGCATCCGGAATATCAAAAGAGACTTCCGAGACAGCCAGCACACCTCCAAAACCTCGAGACACATTGTGTACTCGCAGGATCGGCTCGCGTGACATCATATCTGATTCCGAATGTCTGGTGGATGATATTGGAACGTTGTTCCAGGGAAAAGAGTTTTCGGAGCTCTGCTGGGTATCAGTCTCCAGAACGTCACTCTCGATGTGATCTCTCCTGGATCGGAATCGACGAGACGCCGAAACAAGAAGTCCTTCCGGAACAAATATCAGGATCAGAACAAGAATCAGTCCATAAATGATGTCTTTGTACTCATCGACGTAGTGCAGGACATTAGGAAGTGAAGTCAAGAATCCTGTGCCAAATAATCCTCCCCAGATGCTGCCCATTCCCCCAACAATCACCATCGTTACCAGCTCAACCGAGAAAAAAATGTCAAAGGTCTTAGGGCTTACGAAAGAAAGGTAATGCGCATACAGGCTTCCGGCCAAAGACGCAAGCGCTGCGCTGAAAATAAACATCTTTACCTTGTAAGCGCTGGTTGGTATTCCGACACAGTTGGCAGCCGACTCACCTGCGTGAAGAGCCTTTAGGCCTCTGCCAACTCTCGAATTCGCAAGATTCAGAGACAGCAGAATGACAATGAACAAAAACGACCAGATAAGAAAGTACATTTTCCCGTCGGTGTCGAAGGACAACGACCCAACGCTAAGAGGAGGAACTCCAGGGAATCCTGATGGCCCACCGGTGACCGAATCCCATTGAACGATAATGATGTTGGCGATAAGGTTGAAACCGAGCGTGGCCATGACAAGGTAATGTCCCTGGAGTTTGAGCGTGGGGATACCAATGATCACAGCAATGCAACTCGTGATCAGAGTAGCCATGATTAGCGCTAGCCAGGGATTCAAACCGTGACTGACAGTGAGTATAGCGGAAATATATGCGCCCAGACCATAAAAGGCCGCGTGCCCAAGAGAAACCTGACCTGCGTAACCAATGAGCAAAGTCAGTCCCACTACTATTATGGCATTAAGGCCAATGATATTGGCGACGTTCAGATAATATGGATTAGATACCAGGAGTGGAAAAAAGACAATTGATGTCGCCAAACAGGTCAAACGTAGGAGCGATTTGTTCGCACGCAATAATTGGCGCATTTAAAGTCGCTCCGCGTCTCCGTAACCTAGAAGTCCGTTTGGTTTTATGAAGAGAACCAGCAAAAGGATTCCAAACGCTATAACATCCTTGTACGCCGAAGAAATAAGGCCAGCTCCCAGGGATTCCAGGACGCCCAGGGTTAAACCGCCCAGAACAGCTCCAAGACTGTTACCATAACCTCCCAGAACTGCCGCCGCAAATCCTTTCAGCCCCAGCATTACTCCAATTTCATAGGACAGTGTGGTTATAGGCACAATGATAATGCCTGCGGCAGCCCCAAGCGCTCCACTCAACGCAAAAGACAGCAGCACTATCAGGTGAACATTTACCCCCATCAGAGCGGCCGCTCTCCGATTAAAAGAAACCGCCCGCATGGCTTTGCCAATTCGTGTTCGACTGAAAAAAACTGTAGCGACCCGACCGCCAGGAAGGTTATCAAAAATATCCAGAGATTTTGAGGCAACATTGTGGCGCCGAATAATGTGATCGGGTCCTCTCCGGAAAAATGAGGCAACCCCATTTGGTTCTTTCCCCATAGAACTTTGAATACGCCACGCATCAGGATTGATGTTCCAATCGTTATAAAGATCAGAATAATCACCGCTCGGGACCTTGCCGGTCGTATCGCCAGCCTTTCCACCAGTGCGCCTGCCGCCGTTACCGCCAGGATCGCGAGAACAAAAGCCAGGACCAATGGCAGACCAAGTCCCAGGAGAAGCGTATACATCATCAGCCCCCCGAGAGAGACAAAATCCACCTGTGTGAAGTTTACTATTCCGGTGGAGTTGTGAATAATGCAAAATCCCAGGGCTATAAGAGCGTAGATGCTTCCTGTAGTTAGTCCGGCGATAATAAATTGGGGGAGATGATCCACCATGGATGTCACGTCCGTTTTCTTTTTCCAAAAGAGTCTGGGAGAAAAGATATTTTCACAAATAAATATTCAGCGTCCGTACGAAGTTACTGGTATATCCTGGACCACACGAATGAGGTTTCCTGG
>FUWD013429785.1_pt8 | contig 11204 bp, 11 predicted proteins | sample 1063281 | NCBI WGS metagenome assembly FUWD01 (sample SAMEA79048168, study PRJEB19326) | metagenome | biome: marine
AGGCGCTCCGCGCGAAAGGTGAGGGTCATCCCATCGAGGCAACGGGTAAGAAACTTCGGTCTCTTTTTGCCTGGAAGCAAAGCGACTCCGATTACGTGGACGGTCAAGCTTCACGCTAACCTTCCGGTTTCCGGTAAGAAAGAGGTCGCACAGGTGACAAAACCTGTCGTGTTAATTGCGGAAGAGCTTTCTCCCGCCACTGTGGAGGCCCTTGGGCCCGACTTTGACATTCGGCACACCAACGGAGCCAACAGGGAAGAGTTGTTGGCGTCGTTGCCGGGAGTCCACGCTGTTCTTGTGCGCTCGGCTACCCAAATGGATGCTGAAGCTCTTGCGGTCGCCAAGGATTTGAAGGTTATTGCCCGCGCTGGTGTAGGGCTTGACAATGTCGACATTAAGGCTGCCACCGAGGCCGGCGTGATGGTCGTGAACGCCCCCACCTCAAACATTGTTAGTGCCGCAGAGCTTGCGGTGGGGCACCTCATTTCCCTGGCCCGTCATATTCCCAGGGCGCACGCTTCGTTGTCTGCTGGTGAATGGAAAAGAAACGCCTTTACCGGTGTTGAGCTTTTTGAAAAAACCATCGGGATTGTGGGATTGGGCCGTATTGGGGCTCTTGTTGCTGAGCGCCTCGCAGGTTTTGGTGCCAACCTCATCGGTTTCGATCCTTATGTGCAACCCGTGCGCGCAAGTCAAATGGGGGTGACCCTCACCACGCTCGAGGACCTCGTCGCCCAAAGCGATTTCATCACCATTCATATCCCTAAGACCCCGGAGACCACAGGACTTATTGGCGTCGACGAGCTTCGCTCGGCGAAGCCAACGCTGCGGATTGTGAACGCCTCGCGGGGTGGAATTATCGATGAGGACGCCTTGTTTCAAGCGCTCTCCGAAAATTGGATTGCGGGCGCAGGAATTGATGTTTTTACGAGCGAGCCGCCCACCGGGTCTCCGCTACTAGGACTGCCAAACATTGTGGTGACACCACACCTTGGCGCGTCAACAGAGGAAGCCCAAGAAAAAGCGGGAATTGCTGTTGCTAAATCGGTCAAGCTCGCCCTTGAGGGTGAACTAGTTCCGGACGCCGTGAATGTCGCCGGTGGCATAATTGACCCCAGTGTCCGCCCGGGTATTCCATTGATGGAAAAACTGGGTCAAGTTTTTGTTGGATTATGCCCTTCCGCAATTTCCAGTATTGATGTTGAAGTCAGGGGCGAAATTGCCGCTCACGATGTGACGGCGTTGAAGCTTGCGGCCTTGAAAGGGATTTTCTCGCGCATTGTGAGCGAGCAAGTGAGTTATGTAAACGCTCCTTTGATGGCGGAATCCCGGGGGATGAAAGTAACGTTGTTGACCGATGAGGTCAGCACCGATTTCCGCAATTTGTTGACGATACGGGGTGTTCTCGCCGACGGTTCTCTGGTGTCAGCTTCTGCCACGCTGACGGGGGCAAAACAAACCCACAAGTTGGTGGGGATCAACGGCTACGAGGTGGAGGTTCCTCTCGCTCGACACCACATTGTGATGATGTATGAAGACCGCCCCGGAATTGTCGCCGTGTATGGCAAAGCCTTCGGGGATGCCCACATCAACATTGCCGGAATGCAGATTGCCAGAGACACTCGGGGTGGGCAAGCATTGAGTGTCTTGACTGTGGATTCACGGGTTCCTGACGAGCTTTTAGAAGAAGTGGCGATAGCGATTTCTGCCACTACCATGGCACCCATTGATGTTCTTGAACTCTAAGCATCGCCCGCCATTGTGGGGGCGCGCCTAATGGCAGTCTCCGTGGAACTGAAGGCTGCTTTGGCGGCTTTTTCCCGCGTTGACCCTGTGCTCATCGCCCTTGATTTTGATGGAACGCTGGCCCCGCTCGTTGATGACCCTGAAGATTCACGAATGCTGCCTGCTAGCCGCACGGCCCTCACAACCCTCACCCACACCCCTGGCGTCACAGTCGCGCTGGTGTCGGGTCGGGCCATCGATAGCCTTCTGTTGGTGGCTGACCCACTGACGGAGTGGTTTTTGGTGGGATCCCACGGAGGGGAAATAGTGCCTCCCGGGCTTCATCACTCCTACGTAGTAGCATCCGTGGTTCCGCCCGAGCTCGACGAGGCTTTTCTCGCTGTCGTGGCATCACACCCGGGAACACGGCTTGAGCGCAAAGCGTTTGGGCTCGCTCTCCACACCAGGGGTTTGGAGAGCGGCCTTGCCCGAAAAGCTGAGCAGGCCGCCAGGGAAGTCTGTGAATCGTTTTCTGAAGAGTTATCTATTCGCACCGGGCACGGGATTTTAGAATGCTCCGTTCTTCACGCCTCAAAAGCTGATGGTGTGAAAGCTTTGGTGGAGATGACAGGGGCAAAAGCCACCCTTTTTGCGGGGGATGACACGACCGACGAGGATGCCATTCGCGTATTGAGCGATAGCGATGTAGGAATTTGGGTTGGACCTGGAGAGAGCGCCGCCCCCTACCGGCTGGCTGACGCAGCAGCGGTAGCGGAAGCTCTGGGGCTCCTGGTGGAACTCACCGCTGCTCGCCGTTAGAGGCCCTCCGTTACGGGCAAACCCCTAGAGTTAGGGAATGGGGCAATCACTTAATCTTGCAGTTATTGGTGGCGATGGTATTGGTCCAGAGGTCACGAAGGAAGCGCTCGAGACGCTCACGGTCGCTTCTTCGGGGACGCTTGACATCCACACAACAGATTATTCTTTGGGTGCCCAAAACTACTTCGACACCGGAGAGGTTCTTTCTCCCGAAACCCTCGAACGTTTAGCAACACATGACGCCATTGTTCTGGGGGCTGTGGGGGGAGACCCGAGGGACCCCAGGCTTGCTGGCGGAATCATTGAGCGAGGGCTACTCCTCAAACTTCGTTTTAGTTTTGACCACTACGTCAACCTCAGGCCTACGGCACTCATGCCCGGTGTGGATTCCCCGCTTGCGAATCCAGGTTCACTCGATTTTGTTGTGGTTCGAGAGGGAACCGAAGGCCCCTACGTCGGAAATGGTGGCGCAGTGCGGGTGGGAACACCGGCAGAAATTGCGAATGAACTCTCGGTCAACACCGCCTATGGGGTGGAACGTGTCGTCAGATTTGCGTTTGAGACAGCGCGTAAGAGAAGTAAACGCCTGACTCTTGTTCATAAGACCAACGTTTTGGTTCATGCTGGGGCCTTATGGTCGAGGATTGTTTCCGAGGTGCAGGGCGAATACTCTGACGTCGAGGTCGATTACCTGCACATCGATGCGGCCACCATTTTTATGGTGACCCACCCTGAACGCTTCGATGTGATTGTTACGGACAATCTTTTTGGCGACATTCTCACGGATCTTGCCGGCGCGGTGGGTGGCGGAATTGGCCTAGCGGCGTCCGCAAATTTGAACCCTTCCGGCGCTTTCCCCAGCATGTTTGAGCCTGTTCACGGTTCAGCACCCGATATTGCCGGGCAAGGAATTGCTGACCCAACAGCCGCCATCATGTCGATGGCGTTGATGATGGACTTTTTAGGCCACGACGATATTGCTTCTCGGATTACCGAATCGGTAAAGAAAGACTTAGCGGGTAGGGCTGTGGCCACCAGTCCGCGAAAGACGGTCGACGTGGGTGCGGGAATCAGAAAATTCCTGTAACTCTGGGGCGCTCACCGGTAGGCTAAGAGTGGTGTGAATGCGCACCGTGGCTTAACGTCAGAGAGCAACACATGGCAACCCTTCTCCCTATGGCACCCCAAGACATGGTCTTCAAGGTCGAGAACAATCCCGACCCGATGCCTGTGGATAAAAGACAAGCTGTGCTGGAACAGCCCGTATTTGGCACGGTGTTTACCGACCACATGGTGGATATTTGCTGGTCAGAAAAAGGTGGGTGGCACCGACCTCGAGTGCAGCCGTATGGGCCTATTCCTTTAGAGCCCGCAGCCTCTGTGTTGCACTACGGCCAAGAAATCTTCGAAGGCATGAAGGCATACCGCCATGCGGATGGTTCTATCTGGACTTTTCGCCCCGACCAAAACGCGCTTCGCCTGAATCGTTCGGCGAAGAGGATGGCGCTGCCCGAACTGCCGACCGACCATTTCCTTCAGTCGCTCCGGGAACTCATCGCTGTCGATGGTGATTGGGTTCCCAGCGCTCCAGAAACGTCGCTCTATTTGCGACCGTTCATGTTTGCAAAAGAGGCTTTTCTTGGTGTACGGCCAGCGAAGAAGGTCGCTTTCTATGTCATAGCCTGCCCCGTGGGGCCCTACTTTGGCGGCAGTGTCGCGCCGGTGTCGATTTGGCTATCGACGAACTACACCAGGGCTGGACGCGGGGGAACGGGAGCCGCCAAGACCGGTGGAAACTACGCCGCCTCCCTCCTGGCTCAAACAGAAGCAGCAGAAAACGGCTGCCAGCAGGTCTTGTTCCTTGATTCGGTGGAGGGCAAGTACCTCGAAGAACTTGGGGGTATGAACATCGTCCTGGTCTACAAGGATGGGACTTTAGTCACCCCGCGCAGTGACACCATTCTTTCGGGAATCACCAGGGATTCTGTTTTAGCTTTGGCACAAGACAAAGGCCACACAGTGGAGAGCCGCCAAGTCAGCATTGAGGAATGGAAAGCCGGTTTTGATTCCGGTGACATTGTGGAAGCTTTTGCGTGTGGAACGGCAGCTACGCTTGTGCCGATTGGGCAACTGAAGGGTCCAGATTTCACTATTGGATCTCCCGATGCTGTGGCGGGTGAGGTTACTCTTGCCCTGCGCGATGAGCTCATCAATATTCAATACGGTCGCGTCCCGGATCGACACCAGTGGATGGTGAGACTCGATTCGTGACACTCGGGTCACTTTTTCGAGTGTTCCTCCTCGTCGTCGCCAGCATTTCCGCTGGAGCAGTGGTGGGAATCATGGCGAGCCTGTATCACGCGGCATTTTTTCCGTGGGGGTTTCTTGCCATCATGATGGCGCTGATTGCGGGGCTAGTGGGGCTTCGTGTTTTCTTCCGCCCACGCTACCCGGCTGTGTTAGCGAGTTTGGGCCTGATTGGCGCCATCGCAGTCCTGGCAGGAGATGATGGTCAGGAGTCTGTTCTGATTGCGGCAAACCCGCCAGGATTTTCCCTCCTTCTCGGCGTTGCCGTGGTGCTGATTATTGCCAACGCATGGCCCGGCGTTCTCCCTGCTCCACCGGTTAAGATGGAATCACCCCAGCCCGAAAGGACACTCACGCAGTGACGTATGTAATCGCTCTCCCCTGTGTCGATGTGAAAGACCGCGCCTGTATTGATGAATGCCCGGTGGATTGCATCTATGAAGGGGACCGGATGCTCTACATCCACCCCGATGAGTGTGTTGATTGTGGCGCGTGTGAACCAGTGTGTCCCGTGGAAGCCATTTACTACGAAGATGATGTTCCCGCCCAGTGGGCGGAGTACTACACCGCCAACGTGGAATTCTTCCGAGAAGTTGGTTCCCCCGGCGGAGCAGCCAAAGTTGGTGTGATTCACCACGACCACGAGATCATCTCGGTCCTACCGCCCCAAAACTAGCGTCATGCTCTCTCTTCCCGATTTTCCCTGGGATGCTCTCGCTCCCTACCGGGAGAAGGCGCAGAACCACCCTGAAGGCCTAATTGACCTCTCCGTTGGTTCTCCCGTTGATTCGACTCCCGCAGTCGCTAGAGACGCTCTTGAAGCCCATTCCAACGCCCCCTCCTACCCGCTCACCGTCGGCACCAGTGAGCTTCAAGGCGCGATGCTGGAGTGGTGGGAGCGACGGCGTCACGCAGGGCCGTTGCTTCCCTCCCAAGTTTTGCCCACTATCGGGTCAAAAGAGATGGTCGGTTTGCTGCCGACACTGCTGGGTCTTGGGCCACAAGACATCGTCGTGATTCCCTCGATTGCCTATCCCACCTACGCGGTGGGGGCCGCTGTTATCCGGGCGCAGGTTGTGGCAGAGGATGATCCGGATCAGTGGCCTGAGGGGACAGCGCTGATTTGGATTAACTCTCCCAGTAACCCCACGGGGGCCGTGCTGGATCATGCCTACCTCACTCACGCTGTTGCCCGGGCCAGGCAGCTTGGGGCGGTGCTGGCCAGTGATGAATGTTATGGCGAGATGGGGTGGGACGTTGATTCTGTTCCTTCACTCTTGGATAGCAGCGTCACCGGGGGAGACCAATCAGGGCTCCTCGCTCTTTACTCTCTCTCCAAACAGTCCAATCTTGCGGGCTATCGTGCGGGCCTGATGGCGGGGGATGAAAGCCTCATGACGTCTTTGTTGCTGGCACGAAAACACCTAGGCCTCATGATGCCAACCCCCATTCAGGCGGCTGTTGCCGCCGCCCTTGCCGATAATGACCATGTCCAAGAACAGCGCCGGCGGTATCAGAGCCGACGAGACATCGTGTTTCCTGCTCTTACCGCGGCGGGCTTTCGCATCGAAGACTCGCAGGCGGGGCTCTACGCGTGGGCGACACGGGATGAAGAGTGTTGGTCCAGCGTGGAATGGTTTAGCGCACGGGGAATTCTTGTGGCCCCAGGATCGTTTTACGGGGAGGCCGGGAGCAGACACGTTCGGGTGGCACTCACGGCAACCGATGATGATTGCCGGCAGGCAGCCACCCGTATCAGGGCCTAGATTTAGCTCTTCCCCCTAACAACTCTGGCCGCTTGTTAGTGGGCTCAGCCAGTGAGTTAGTAGTCCTCTAGGCTGTAAGGGTTGTTGATTACTTCAAGGAGTGTGTGATGGATTCTTCCGAGACTGTTTCGCTGCAGTTCCCGGGTGGAACAGCAGATTTTCCTGTCATTCCTTCCATCGAGGGCGCTTCCAGCATCGATTTTTCTTCTTTGACCAAACAGACCGGGTATACCTCGCTGGATCATGGTTTTGTGAACACCGCTTCAACGAAAAGCACCATTACGTACATCGATGGCGAGGAAGGAATCCTTCGGTATCGGGGTTACTCGATTGATGATGTCGCGGAGAATTCCACCTTCCTTGAGGTTGCGTGGTTACTGATTCGTGGTGAACTGCCCAGCAAAGACGAGCTCGCAGAATTTGATGACAAAATTCGCCACCACACGCTTCTCCACGAAGACCTTAAGCGTCTTTTCGACGCTCTCCCCCACAGTGCGCACCCCATGTCCGTGTTGTCCTCCGCTGTGAGTGCAATGTCGACCTACTATGGCGACTCTTTGAGCGTGAGTGACCCCGAACAGATTGAGCTTTCTACGATTCGTTTGCTGGCAAAGTTGCCCGTCATTGCCGCCTATGCGCACAAAAAGAGCGTGGGTCAAGCGTTCCTGTATCCGGATAATTCCCGTGGTTTCGTAGAGAACTTTTTATGGTTGAACTTTGGCCTGATGGCAGAACCTTACGTGTCAAACCCGGTCTTGGTGAAAGCACTCGATCGTCTACTGATCCTTCACGAAGACCACGAACAAAACGCTTCCACCTCCACTGTGCGGATGGTCGGATCTACCGAAGCCAACCTGTTTGCGTCCATCTCTGCAGGAATTAACGCACTTTCTGGCCCGCTTCACGGTGGAGCTAACGAAGCGGTGCTGTCCATGCTTGCCGACATTCGTGACTCGGGTGAAGGTGTGGAGCGATTTGTGGAACGGGTGAAACGCAAAGAAGATGGGGTTCGCCTGATGGGGTTTGGGCACCGAATTTATAAAAACTATGACCCCAGGGCCCGTCTGGTCAAAGAGAGTGCTGATGAAGTACTGGAGCAACTAGGGATTCATGATGAGCTCTTAGGCATCGCTAAAGAGCTCGAAGAAATTGCGCTCGCCGATGACTATTTCATCGAGCGAAAGCTGTACCCTAATGTTGATTTCTACACCGGCGTGATTTATAAAGCAATGGGCTTCCCCACCCGTATGTTCACCGTGCTTTTTGCTATTGGGCGACTACCGGGGTGGATTGCTCACTGGCGGGAAATGAACGCTGACTCAACCACCAGAATCGGACGCCCCCAGCAGCTCTATGTGGGCCCCGCTGCGCGCGAATGGCCAAGCCGCTAAAACAGCTTCTCTGCCAGGCCGCTACACCCAGTCAATAAAGGTTGACGTGTGAAGCGTCTCCCCGCCCCAACTCTGTGATCGCCAATTAATCCAGTACTCGGGGGCAATATAGGGCCCTGTATTCTGCTCACTCGAGAGGTAGCCGGCCCACCAGGAGAGGGAGCTCGCCGACAGAATTCCTCCGGTGCACATCGACATGGCGAGCAGGCTCTCCACAGCATCGGCATCAACCAGGGCGATGCCGGGATCGGCACCAAATTTTTCTTCGCAATACGCCAGATCGTCTGAGAACATCACAAAACGTGCGTCGGGGTTGTTGGAGCGGATGTGCTCCATCTGCTCGAGGTACCAGGAGGAGGGCAAAACTGCGGGGAACTCTGGGCTCGGATGGCTGAGGTAGTCACCCCGCCGGACGTGGACAAAATAGGTTGGACGGGCGCTGGGGGTTTCGCCTAAACCGTGTGAGTGAAGAAATGTTCTGTGTCGCTGACGTTCTGATTCCCACAGTTTCAGAATGGAAGCTTTGTCTAGCAATCGCTCATCTTGACAAAAACCGGCATCAAAAAGAGTGATCGCTGTGAGACCGGGGGTTGTCTCAAGATCGGAACCATCCTGGGAAAGTTTGAGACGGCGAACTATGGCGAGGGAGGACAAGAACGTGAGTACTGAGTGAAGCACCGACCATTTCCACCAGTGCCGACGGGGCAAAGAAACCTGTCGTGCCGTGGAAGAAGTCTCCGGAAAAGCGTGAGTAAGTTCCTCGAACCCAAAGAGAACCAGCTTTTGACCGGGTTTCAGAACTTTTTGGCAGGCCGAATAAACAAAAAGTTGGTTTCCTAACCTGCCAGCAGAACGGACGATAAGCATGGGCTATCCCCTTTCTGTTCCGAGACTATGCGTCGTCAACCGTGGAGCGCTTGGTTCAGTGTCACGCCGTCACCGGTTCGGGCTATCGCTTCAACCGCTCCGGTGCGCGAGTTGCGCCGGAACAATAAGCCATCCTGGCCGCTTAAATCTCTCGCCTTTACTTCTTGGTGAGATTCGCCGTCACTGACGCTCACCTTGGTTCCCGCGGTGACATAGAGGCCAGCCTCCACCACGCAATCATCACCCAGGGAAATGCCGATACCGGAATTAGCGCCCAGGAGGCACCGCTCACCCAGGGAAATTACTTCCTGGCCACCACCGGAAAGGGTTCCCATAATGGAGGCACCACCGCCAATATCGGTGCCCTCGCCCACCACAACGCCTTGAGAGATGCGACCTTCCACCATGGAGGCGCCGAGCGTGCCGGCGTTGAAGTTCACAAACCCTTCGTGCATCACCGTGGTGCCTGGTGCGAGGTGGGCACCAAGGCGCACCCGTGAGGCGTCAGCAATTCTCACCCCGGGAGGGGTGTGGTAATTCAGCAGCGGACCAAACTTATCGAGGCTTGTGAGAACGGCACCCTCCTGTTGAAGAGTGATGCGGTGTTGTTGAAAATACCCGGGTTCCACAGGGCCTTTTGTGGTGAAAGCGACAATGGGGAGAACAGCGAACAACCCGGTTAAGTTCATCGAGTTTGGCGCCACCACACAGTGGCTCAAAAGGTGTAACCGAAGGTAGGCATCGGACGTCGATGAGGGTGGCAAATCCAGGTCAATGACGATGGCTACGCCGCGTAGCGAAACATCGCGGAGATTGTCCTCTTTTTCGTGCCGGCTGATGCCCGAGGGGACAAGGTGTGAATCAAAATTCTCTGGCGGTGCTCCCAGCTGGGGTTCGGGGAACCAGGTATCCAACACCACGCCCGTTGTCCTCGACACCGTCGCAATGCCATACGCCCACGCCTGTCGTGATGTTTCCGCCATTACTCAAGAGTACCGGCGCGCCCACCCGGATACACTTAGGCCATGGCAGGGCAGAGCGAAATACTGGTAACCAGTGCGCCCATCGAAGTCTTGGTCCAACAAATTGTCGACATTCCAAGCCCCTCAGGTGAAGAAGGTCCGCTTGCTGACGCAATTGAGTCGGCCCTTTTAGGCGCGTCCCACCTCGAAGTTTTGCGTATTGGTAACACGGTTGCCGCCCGAACCAGCCTTAATCGCGACCACCGCGTCGTGTGGGCGGGCCATATTGACACCGTTCCGGTGGGTAAGAATCTTCCGTCCACCCTGAGTGAAGGCTCCCTCCGTGGGCGGGGAAGTGTCGATATGAAAGGTGGCGTGGCAATTGGGTTAGCCCTCGCGCTGGAGCTTTCAGAGCCTCATCACGATGTGACCTGGATTTTTTATGACAACGAAGAAGTTGACGCCACCAAAAACGGTTTAGGACTTTTGGGCGCAGCCCACCCCGACTGGGTGACCGGTGACTTCGCCATTGTGGGGGAACCCAGCAACAGTGCTGTTGAGGGCGGTTGCAATGGAACGCTGCGGGCTCTCGTGGAAACCACAGGAAAACAAGCCCATTCGGCACGATCCTGGAAGGGCGACAACGCTATCCACGCAGCAGCGGAGGTTCTTGAGCGCCTGGCGACGTATCAACCCTCAACCGTCACTGTCGATGGCTTGGACTATCGGGAAGGGCTGAACGCTGTTGGCATTTCTGGCGGTGTTGCAGGGAATGTGATCCCTGATGCCTGCGAAGTGACCATCAACTACCGATTTGCTCCCAACAAAACTGTCGAAGATGCCGAAGCCCACGTTCGCAGTGTGTTCCAGGGATTCTCGCTCCGTGTGGTTGATCGCGCGGGGGGCGCAAGGCCTGGGATAGACAGTGAATTGGCGCAAGGATTTCTGTCCTCCCTGGGGGTGGAGGTCCGCCCCAAGTATGGCTGGACCGATGTGGCCAGATTTGGGGAATGGGGGATACCAGCAGTCAACTTTGGCCCAGGCGACCCCTCCCTCGCCCACTCTGATGACGAAGAGGTGTCACTGGCGGATGTTCGATCGGTCTACGAGGGCTTGAAAGCGTGGCTTGGTCGCTCCCCAGCGTAAGTGAGTCCCCCCACCCGCAATGTAGGGGATAATAGAGGGACGTTGAGTAACAGTTTGAGGAGAAACCTGCCATGGCAGCAATGAAGCCCAGAACCGGTGACGGACCCATGGAGGCTGTCAAAGAGGGACGATTGATTATCGTGAAAGTCCCCCTGGAGGGTGGCGGTCGCCTGGTGGTATCGGTGAGTCCTGCCGAAGCGCAAGAGCTTCATGACCAGCTC
>FUWD012822029.1_pt1 | contig 11198 bp, 9 predicted proteins | sample 1063281 | NCBI WGS metagenome assembly FUWD01 (sample SAMEA79048168, study PRJEB19326) | metagenome | biome: marine
TACTATCTATATATTATAATATTCTAATTTAAATGGAATTATTTTAACAATTCAATACTATCCATAGCTAGATTAGCAAGCTCATCAGCCATCTCATTGCCTTTATCTCCACTATGGCCTTTAACCCAATGCCAATCAACATTGTGATGCATATTCAAAGCATCTAATTGCTGCCACAAATCAACGTTTTTAACAGGTTTCTTGTTAGAGGTTTTCCAGCCTTTAGACTTCCAGGATTTAATCCATTCATTAATACCAGTCATTACATATTTAGAATCAGTAAACAGTTCAATAGAGATGCTACTAGATTTAATTGCCTCTAAAGCTTTAATGGCAGCAGTAAGCTCCATACGATTATTAGTGGTATTTTTTTCACCACCTTTAAGTTTTTTATCATGGTCGCCATAGCGAAGCCACACACCCCAACCACCAATACCTGGATTACCTCTGCAACCACCATCGGTGTAAATAATAATTTTTTCCATTTTATTTATTACTATCCAAATTAATTTGCAACCAATACTCAAGTAAAGCCAAATGCCACAAACGAGATCCATTAAGTGCAGTCATATATTCTTCAGGCTTATTAATAACTTTTTGAACAAAGCTCTGATTATAGACCCCTCTATTTAAACAAGCACTTGAAGTTAAGATATCAGACATAAATTCCAAAAATTCACCACGTACATACTTTAACGCTGGCATTGGAAAATAACCTTTCTTACGATCAATCACACTATCTGGCAATAATCCACGAGAGATCTGTTTAAGTGGGTGCTTACCCTCCTCACTCATTTTAAGACTCTGCCGGCATACTCAGCGCATGCTCCACTAACTTATAATCCATAAATGGTACACGTGCTTCCAAACCCCAAGCCATAGTCATATTATCAACTCGTTTAACTGGGTCATCAACAATTAGACGAGTAATGTCGGTACGGAAAACCTTATCCATAAATTCATCTGCATTGGCTTTAGAGAACTCCTTGTTGAGCCAGGTCTCGGTGTGATTGCCTGTATGATATTTATTATTTACCGTTTGCAGATACTCTTCATATGGCCTATCAACATAATGCTTGGAGAATCTTTCAACTTCACTGCCTGCTTCTGCCTGCATACGTGGATACCAAAAATATCCAGCAAAAGCTTCATCTGCACCTTGACCAGAAAGCACTACTTTAATATGTCTTGATACTTGCTCAGAGAGCAAATAAAAGGCTACCGCATCTTGACCAACCATAGGTTCTGCCATATTGGCAACAGCCTCACCCAAGCGCGGTAACACCTGAGAATTATTGACTACATATTTTTCATGTGCGGTATTAAACCTATCTACAATTTGGTCAGAATATTCAAATTCAGACCCCGCCTCATCATCAATATCTTCAAAACCAATTGAGAATGTACGAATATCATCATGACCAGCTTCACGCAAAAGTGCCACCAATAATGATGAATCCAGTCCTCCAGATAAAAGCACTCCAATTGGCACATCAGCAGCATTCATTCTTTTTAATACAGCATCAGTTAAAAGTTCATGTGTGTGCTCAATATATTCAGCATCTGAATACAACTCTTTTGGACGCTGGGCTTTTGGCTGCCAATAAGTCTTTTCAACAATTTTTCCACTTGTATTAATAGTAAGTGTAGTGGCTGGTTTGATCTTCTTAACACCATCTAAAATGGTATTAGGCGCTGGCACTACTGCATGTAGAGATAATTGCTGTTGCAAGGCAATATGATTAATACTAGTATCAGCACCAGTTCCCACCAATGCTTGCGTATTAGAGGCAAAACTAAAAGCCTTATCGGTTAAATTGAAATATAGTGGCTTTATGCCCATACGATCACGAGCTACAAATAATTGCTGCTTTTGCCTATCCCAAATACAAAATGCAAACATGCCATCTAAATGCAATACACAATCCTCACCCCAAAGATGATAAGCCTTAATAATAGTCTCAGTATCAGAGTGTGAAAAGAATGAATAACCTTGTTTAATTAAGTCTGCACGAAGTTCCTTATAGTTATAAATTGTGCCGTTAAACACCAATACTAAGTTAAGAGTATCGTCTATCATTGGTTGTGATGCATGATTTGATAAATCAATAATGCTTAATCGCTGATGACCAAAGCCAACCGCCTTTTCAGACCAATGCCCAGAAGAATCTGGACCTCTGCGTGCAATTTTTTGCATCATTGTAGTTAAATCATTAGATTTAACTATATTATTATCAAATCTTAATTGGCCACAAATACCACACATATTTTAAAAACCTTATGGTTAGAGAAAATGTAAAATAGCTTATTTTATCAAGTATTACGTTTAAGTAAATGGCTCAAACACTCTACGACAAATTAATGAGCGCACACATAGTGCGAGAAGAAGACTCAACAGCATTGATATACATTGATAGGCAGCTTATTCATGAAGTAACCTCACCTCAGGCATTTGAAGGTCTGGAGATATCCAAAAGAAAGCCGTGGAGAGTTGACGCTAATCTAGCGGTGCCTGATCACAACGTGCCAACTACACAGAGATCAAGTGGTGTTAGTGGTATTGAAGATCCGATTTCAAAACTACAAATTGAAACACTGGATAAGAACTGTGAAGAGTTTGGTATTAATGAAATTAAGATGAATGATATTCGCCAAGGCATTGTACATGTGGTCGGTCCAGAACAAGGAGCCACCCTACCTGGCATGAGTATTGTTTGTGGTGATTCTCATACTTCAACTCACGGCGCACTCGGAGCGCTTGCTTTTGGTATTGGAACTTCTGAAGTTGAGCATGTTTTGGCAACAGGATGTCTGTGGCAAGCTAGATCGAAAAATATGAAAATTGAGGTGAATGGAGATCTAAATGAGTTTGTTAGTGCAAAAGATATAGCACTCTATATTATTGGTCAAATTGGCACTGCTGGTGGAACAGGATTTGCCATGGAGTTTGCTGGATCAACCATTGAAAATCTATCTATTGAAGGTCGCATGACCTTATGCAACATGGCAATTGAGGCAGGTTCTCGTGCTGGTATGGTAGCAGTTGATGATAAAACTCTTGAATATGTAAAAGGAAGAGCAATGTCGCCAACTGGCGAACAGTGGGATAAAGCGGTTAAATATTGGAGCACTCTACACTCTGATGATAACGCACACTTTGACAAAACTATCAATATTGATGCAAAAGATATTAAGCCACAAGTTACTTGGGGCACCTCTCCAGAAATGGTTATTGCTATTGATGGAGCTATTCCTGACCCTGAAAAACAAACCGACCCAGTTAAGGCCGAAAGTATTAAAAATGCATTAAATTACATACATTTAGAGCCAAATACAAATATTAACACTGTCTCAATTGATAAGGTATTTATTGGCTCTTGTACAAATTCTCGTATCGAAGATTTACGCGCAGCTGCCAAAGTATTAGAAGGAAGGCATATTGCTAGTAATATTAAACTAGCACTTGCAGTGCCTGGGTCTGGGCTAATTAAAGCACAGGCAGAAAAAGAAGGGTTGAATGAAATTTTTATTGCTGCAGGGTTCGAATGGCGTGAAGCTGGATGCTCAATGTGCCTAGCTATGAATGCAGATAAATTAGAGGTGGGTGAGCGCTGCGCCTCAACTTCTAATCGTAACTTCGAAGGTCGCCAAGGACAAGGTTCATTCACTCATTTAGTAAGTCCCACTATTGCAGCAGCAAGTGCGATTGCTGGTCATTTTTCGGAGGTTAAATAATGGAAAAATTCACCATACTAAAATCCATTGCTGCACCACTTGATCGTGCCAATGTTGATACTGACGCCATTATCCCCAAACAATTTCTAAAATCAATTAAGCGCTCTGGATTTGGTCCAAATTTGTTTGATGAATGGCGCTATGAAAATCACGGTGAGGTTGGAATGGACAATTCTAAACGCCCACTTAATAAGGATTTCGTTTTAAACAAAGAAGAATATCAAGGTGCACAAATACTACTTGCACGTGAAAATTTTGGCTGTGGATCATCGCGCGAACACGCCCCATGGGCCTTGGAAGACTATGGATTTAGAGCAATAATTGCACCAAGTTTTGCTGATATTTTCTACAATAACTGCTTTAAAAATGGCATACTTCCTATCGTCCAAAACAATCAAACAATGGATGAATTATTTGCATTTACTGGCAAGATAACTATTGATCTTGAATCACAAAATATAAATGCTAATAATAAAAATTACAACTTTGAGGTTGATCCTGAGCGTAAACGTCGACTATTAAATGGACTTGATGATATTGGTATAACGTTGCAGTATGCTGATGACATAAAAGCATTTGAGAAGAACTATTTCAATACTTATTCTTGGCTATAATCATTAATAATGATTGGATACTTAACTGGAAAAATTCTGGAAAAAAACCCACCTGAAATATTGCTTGAGGTTGGAGGTATTGGCTATGAGATTCTATGTCCAATGTCAACATTCTACAAAATTAGCGATAAATCCAATATATCACTACACACTCATTTTCATGTTAAAGAGGATGCACAGACCCTGTATGGCTTTATCTCTAAAGACGAAAAATCCTATTTAGAGAGTTGATTAGAGTCAACGGAGTTGGGCCCAAAGTAGCGCTTGCCATTCTATCGCATCTAGATATAGCGTCACTTATGAATGCAATAGCCAATGAAGATGATGTGCTCTTATCAAAAACTCCAGGGATTGGCAAGAAAACTGCACAGAAGCTTATTGTAGAGCTTAAAGATAGACTAGAAAAACTTGAACTAAGCAGTGCAAATAATCAAAAAATTAGTATGCATTCAAATACCAACCCAAATACACAGAAAGCATCTGCCGCACTTCAAGCTTTGGGCTTTAAGATAAAAGAGTCTGAAAAAATGCTTAATGCCATTAGTGATAACTCTCTTTCCACTGAAGAACTGATCCGTCAAGCACTACAAAATAAGTAATCACTTACAAAATTTAATTCCGCTAGTATAAAGCTTGTAATAAATAGCTTTCTTATTGTAAAAACCCTAGGCTTGTCAGTTGAGTTTTCTAAATCTTTTGATCCAGTTTATAAACTCATAATTCATTAAGTACAAACACGGTAACAATACAAGAGTCATTAATGTACCAAATAGCAGGCCATATCCAAGAGATAGGGCCATAGGCTGCAGTATATAGTCTGTACCTCCAATGCCGTAAGCTAATGGAATAACCCCAGCCAAAGTTGTTAAACTGGTAAGTACAACGGCTCTTAATCTGTCTTTGGCACCTTGGACAATCCACTCATGCAAACTTAATCTCTCTAAAGCCTTATCTTTCAAATAATTTAGGTGCGACACCATAACCAGTGAGTCATTAACAATCACTCCAACTAGGGCTAGAGCTCCCAGGATAGCAAAGAAACTTAGGGTTTCTCCATGCAGGAAGAATGCCCAAATAACACCAATAACTGAAAACGGAATGGCACTTAATATAAGTAGTGGCTGGGTATATGAATTGAACAAAAGCACCAATAATAAAAATATACCAAATATAGCTATTACAAATGCCTGCATAAAGCTATCCATAGACTCCATAGTCTCTTTAGCGCCGCCCTCACTTATTGCCCTTACACTAGTAAAGTTGTTATTAAGGTCAAGTTGCTCAAAGGCACTTTTCATAACCTCCTGAGTAGAGGTTATTTCATCATCGACACTTGCACTCAGTGTGGTTGATCTAATGGCGTTGTAATGATTAAAATTTGGCTCCCCAACGATTGGCTTAATACTAGCAAAATTGGTAATTGGGACCATTTGACCTTGTTGATTAACAACTTCTATTGACTTAATAAAATCTTCTGAATTATTATTGTCGCCCAAATATATTCTGAAATTAATATCGTTTTGACCCTCGCGTATATTAGTTACATCAATACCAGTAAAGGCTGCACGTAAATATTGATTAAGAACCGATTGGTCTATCCCAAGTCTGGCCATTTTTTCATAATCAAGTGTCACTTCAAGACGATTTTTCCCAGGATCATCATCACGATTAACATTATCAACGCCATCTATTGATAGAAGTATTTTCTCTAATTTGTTACTGGCTTGTGCTATCTCAATATCACTTTCACCTACTAAATTTATCTCTACATCTTCTCCCTGTGGAGGACCTGGACGATTTACAGAAAATTTTAATTTACTAATTCCAGAAATCTCCTCAGCATTAAGTTTAAGTTTTTTAAGTATGGTTTTAGAGTCACTCTCTCTATTACTAGATGGCTCAAGCTCAATAATAAACTTGGCCTTGTGAGTAAAGTATTTACCTACATCTGTAGTAACTGAAACCAAGTCACCACCTACAACTCTAGTTATTAATCTTTCTACCTCTTCAGCTTTTACCTCAGTATTTATAAGGGATGATCCAACACCCATTTCTAGCCTTGCACTTATGGTATCAACTCCAATAGCTGGAAACAATACAAACTTCATTTGGGTTTTAGCAAAATAAAGTGACAAAATTAATGCCAAGGTAAATATTGCAACCACCAAATAACGCAATTTAAGCACTCTTGTTAAAAATATTTCAAACTTCTTCTCAAAATAATTAAACCAGTTTCTAGACTTTTCCTCTTTAGCCCCACCTGCAAGGTGTGCAGGAAGAGCTATTGAGACCTCTAAAAATGACAAAGATAAGGCAAAAATAACAACCAAAGGAATGGTATATATAAACTTGCCCATGGTGCCATCCATCAGAAACATTGATGAAAAAGCTAATACTGTAGTTAGGATAGTAGTTACCACCGGCATTATTACTCTTTTAAATCCATGAACTACTGAGTCATAATTATCTTTGCCAATCTGTTTGTAGTGATGAATACTCTCAGCAACAATAATTGAATCATCCACAACTATTCCCAGAACCAAAATCATTGCTGCGAGTGAAACTAGATTAATTGTTTCTCCTGTTGCACCCAACAAAGCCACCGTACCTAAAAGACTCACAGGCAAACTAATAGAAACCCAAAATGCAGTCTTAAAAGATAAGAACAGACCTAATACAATCAACACCAAGAATAACCCCATCATGCCATTATTAGTCACAATATTAAGTCGATTGCGAACATACTTAGACATATCAGATGAATAGAAAATTTGCAATGTATTTTCATATTTATCATTAATTTCAAGCATCTTTTCTTTAACTAAATCAACAGTTTTTATTACATCTGCCTGCTCTTGTTTTTTGACTTTCAATATGAAGCCTTTCTTGCCATTAACACGAACAATTGAACTTTGTTCGACTGTTCCAGAGTAAATAGTTGCTATATCTTTTAATCTAATTATTGGACCTTTAAAGGTTGATTTAATAATAACATTACCAACGTCATCGGCTTGCCCGAACTTAGAAAGTACAACAATAGTTTTCTCATCTTTGTTGTTGTTGTTACTACCAACCGTATAACGATTATTACGCTTGTTAATCGCCTCCATGACTTGTGGCAATGAAAGCTTGTGCAAATAGAGTTTTTTTGGATTAATTTTCACTTGAATTTCTTTATCTAGATATCCCTGCTTAATAACCTCTGAAACCCCATCCACTAATTCAATGGAATTGGCAATATTGTCAACAATATCTCGAAGAGATGCGTAATCAACATTTTCGCTACCAATGCTGATCTTTAATATGCTCTTTTTTGAAGTTTTTTGATCAACCACTCTGGGCAAATCAACAACCTCTTTAGGTAGAGATTTAATACGATTAACCGCATTACGAATTTCTTGCTTTAACTCTGATATGTCGCTAGTGTCCTGTGATAAAGATACTATTATAGAAGACGTTCCAGATCTTGATACCGAGGTAAATTTATCTATACCAGAGATGTTACTAAGCTCATCCTCAATTGGATTGGTAACGTTTTGCTCAACATCCTCTGGGGAGGCCCCAGGGTAGTTAGTAACAATAGCCATAATTTCAAAATCAACTTCTGGAAATTGATCTCTCTGGATGCCGTTAAGAACTATCATTCCAACAGCTATAACACTAATAGTGAAAACCAACGCCAGTTTTTTCTGACGAACTAAGAAATTAAGAATACTATTCATAGCTCAAAAGTATACCAAAACTCAAAAAATCAAGTATTGGAATTTTAACTAAAAACTACTTAGTTTGTTGCGCGCTCTTTTACGTTCATTTTCAGTAAGCAAACGTTTACGGATACGGATATTGTTTGGCGTTACCTCTACCAATTCATCATCATCAATAAATTCTAACGCCTGCTCTAAATCCAACCTAATTGCTGGAGTTAATACAACCGCCTCATCTGTGCCAGATGCACGTACGTTGGTTAATTGCTTACCCTTCATTACATTAACCACTAAGTCTTTATCTCGAGTATGAATTCCAACCACCATGCCTTCATATACATCAGTATTATGCTCAACAAAGAATTTTCCACTTTTTTGCAAGTTAAAGATTGCATATGCAACAGCTTGACCCTGATTCATAGAAATCAATGAACCATTAGATCTTTGCCCAATTTCACCTGGCTTTTGTGGTTTATAAGCATCAAATGTTGAGTTCATTAAACCGGTACCAGTTGTAGCTGTTAAAAACTCAGTTCTGAAACCGATGAGACCACGTGCTGGAATGTTAAAGTCAAGCTTAACTCTGCCATTGCCATCAGGAATCATATTAGTAAGCTCAGCCTTACGCTCACCAAGTTTTTCCATAACTGTGCCTTGATGTTGAGTTTCAACATCCACACTTAAATCCTCAAACGGCTCACAAACAACGCCATCAATCTCTCTTAAGATAACCTGAGGTCTGCCTACTGCAAGCTCAAAACCTTCACGACGCATAGTTTCAATAAGTACTGATAAATGTAATTCACCACGGCCAGAGACAACAAATTCAGAAGGATCTTCAGTATTTTCAACCCTAAGAGCTACATTGTAAATAAGCTCCTTGTCCAGTCTATCACTAATATTTCTAGAGGTAATATATTTACCATCAAGACCTGCAAATGGGGAATCATTTACACGGAACGCCATAGACACTGTTGGTTCATCAACACTCAATGGTGGTAGAGCTTCAACTGTCTCAGGATCACAAATTGTATCAGAAATGGATATGCCTTCAATTCCAGTAATTGCAACAATATCACCAGCATCAGCACTATTAGCCTCAACCTTATCAAGACCCATAAAGCCCATCAGTTGTGCAATTTTTGCCTTACGCTGATTGCCGTTGCTATCTACCACAACCACCTGCATATTCTTCTTTATAGTTCCACGAGTAATACGACCAACACCAATCGCACCAACAAATGATGAGTAATCTAGTGCAGTTATTTGCATTTGCAATGGTGCATCTATATCTACATCTGGAGCTTCAACTTTATCAACAATAGTTTCAAACATTGGTGTCATATCACCTTCACGTACATCATCTTCAAGTGAGGCGTAACCATTAATGCTCGATGCATAAATAATAGGAAAATCTAGCTGCTCATCAGTAGCACCAAGCTGGTCAAATAAATCAAATACCTGGTCAATTACCCAATCAGGTCGAGCGGCATCCTTATCAATTTTATTAATAACTACAATCGGATTAAGACCTTGATCAAAGGCTTTTTTAGTTACAAAACGCGTTTGCGGCATTGGGCCCTCTTGTGCGTCTACCAATAACAATACACTGTCCACCATTGAAAGTACGCGTTCAACCTCTCCGCCAAAATCAGCGTGTCCTGGAGTGTCTACAATATTAATACGGTAGTCGTTCCATTTAATTGCTGTATTTTTTGAACTAATGGTAATTCCACGTTCTTTTTCAAGATCGTTAGAATCCATCATTCTATCGGTTGACTCAAAACGATCATCAAAAGTTTGCGATTGCTCTAGTAATTTATCGACCAAGGTGGTTTTGCCGTGATCAACGTGAGCAATAATAGCAATATTTCTTAATTTAGTATCCATACTAAGGTGGGCTGTTACGAAAAAGACACTATTATCCCCTAAGTTCAATATAATATTAGAAATTATTAATGTGCGATTGTATGTCTAAGAAAGGCTCATCTGGTCGTTGGATGAATGAACATCTAAACGATGAATATGTAAAAAAATCACAAAAAGAAGGTTATCGTTCACGTGCTGTATACAAGCTTACAGAGGTTGTTGATAAAGACAAATTCATTAAATCAGGAGATAAGGTTTTAGATTTGGGTGCTGCCCCTGGAGGATGGAGTCAGGTAGCTAAAAAAATTGTTGGCAAGTCTGGACAGGTTATTGCTAGTGATATTTTAGATATCGAGCCACTTGATGATGTTGATTTTCTTTGTGGTGACTTTACTGAAGACAGTGTTTACGAGAAATTACTTACTCTAACTGCCGGTAAAAAAATAGACGTGGTACTAAGTGATATGGCCCCTAATATGAGTGGACAACTATCTGTTGATATTCCAAAATCAATGTATTTGTGTGATTTGGCGCTAGATATGGCGATTAAAACCTTAGCAAAAGATGGATATTTTTTTATTAAAGTCTTTCAAGGTGCTGGTTTTGATGAGTACATTAAATCTTGCAGGACATCTTTCAAAAAAGTTATTATTCGGAAACCAAAAGCCTCTAGAGCACGATCTAAAGAAGTATATTTGCTAGCTAATGGTTTAAAATAGCACTATGCAAAATTTTGATGATATTCAAGCCTTAGTTAAATCAGACTTAGAGAAAACTGATCAGGTATTAATAGATCACCTTAGCTCTGACGTTGCACTTATTAATCAAATGAGTAACTACATCATTGGTGCCGGTGGTAAACGACTACGCCCACTACTATTGCTTCTTTGTGCGCGCGCAACTGGATACAAGGGTGAGTATCACCATCTAATGGCGGCAGTGATTGAACTAATTCATACTGCCACTCTTTTGCACGATGACATTGTTGATGAATCAGCTACCCGTAGAGGCAAGAATACTGCCAATGAAGTATGGGGTAATGCTCCTAGTGTACTAGTTGGAGATTTTCTTTATTCACGAGCATTTGAGATGATGGTCAAACCAGGCTCGATGGATATTATGAAAATATTAGCAAAAGCCACAAATGAAATTGCTCAAGGTGAGGTGTTGCAGCTGCTAAACTGCCAAAATTCTAACTTAACTAAAGAAGAGTACTATCAGGTTATTGAGAGAAAAACTGCCGTACTATTCCAGGCTGCAACACAAATTGGTGGAG
>FUWD013229910.1_pt1 | contig 11197 bp, 10 predicted proteins | sample 1063281 | NCBI WGS metagenome assembly FUWD01 (sample SAMEA79048168, study PRJEB19326) | metagenome | biome: marine
GTTGCAGTATCACCGAGTGGGCGGATGGGCTGATTACATCAGAGGTGAGCGGATGTACATCACACTCAGCTTGATTGCTAAAACAGCGCTGGCTTGGCAGGTGTTCTCCGGCGCGATCATCCCCGGACTCACCTCCTAGAACTGGTGGGCGACACAGGCGACAAGCTCGCGGTATTTCGCGAGCGCAGAAACCTTGCTGCCCGCCAACCTCAGGGTGCCCTTGCGCTGGTGAGCGTCCAGTGGGTGGATATGGAGCAGACGATTTGGGGTGTCCCCGGAGTGTGGTCACCCCGGGCGGATGGTGGCTCTGGTCTGACCCTTCATGCGCGCCTCAGCGACAACGTTTCTGTTGACGGCGACCTCGTGAATGGCACGGTGATGGTCAGAGGAAGAGATGATGAATCGCCCTCCGCCGTGGTCTTTAGCTCTACGCAATCGGGCCACGTCATCGTCAATGACGGCAGTTATGGCCTTCGACTGTGGGATAGCAATTCAGAAGACCTTCAAGCTTTCGGGGACATTGATGCGTTCGACTACATCCCCGAATGGGTCATCCAAGGCTCGTGGAAGGAAATCCCCGGAGGTAAAAGTCTCGGTTTCGAGCACCTCAAGGAAGATGGCATCGCACGGGATGAAGTGATCCCGGGCGAAATAACTTTTGACCACGAGGGCGCGCACTATTCGATTGCTGCTTTCAAAGCGGGCACGGCACTGCAACTGGTGTTCGCTGATGCCACAAGCGGCAAGACCACCTACAGCGTGGGACGGTTTCTTTTTCTTGCTCCCAACCCCGATGGGACGATCACGTTGGACTTCAACTACGCGATTCTGCCGCCGTGCGCGTTCTCCTATGCCTTCAACTGTCCGCTCCCGCCGGGCCAGAATCGCTTCCCTTTTGCCATTGAGGCAGGAGAGAAAAACGTGCTCCGAAGAGACGGTTCGCTGCTTCACCCCTAAAGCGGCAGTTGTCATTCACAGCATCTGTGCCGCATACTGAAGGGGAGCTTGTCGCAGAACTTCAGAGTTTTTCCTCCGTTCCATGGTCGATGGGGAAGTCGAACCACAGGAATAGGAGAACACTATGGCGACGCCTAACACCCGCGGGGTGCTTTTTGTGCACTCTTCGCCCAAAGCGCTGTGCCCTCATCTGGAGTGGGCAATAGGGACAGTGCTGGGATATCCCGTGAATCTCACGTGGGAAGACCAGCCTGTCTTGCCGGGCACTCTTCGCAGCGAATTTTCTTGGGACGGCCCTCCTGGTTCGGGGGCTGTAATGGCGAGTGCTCTGCGCGGGTGGGAACATTTGCGCTTTGAAGTCACCGAGGAAGCTTCCCGCGGTGTGGACGGCGCGCGCTGGATGCACACTCCTGACCTCGGAATTTTCTATGGAGCGATGGACGCGGTGGGAAATACGGTGATCTCAGAGGACCGCGTTAAAGCAGCGCTCGAGCACGGGGGACACAATCCACACCTCATCGGCAAAGAGTTGCGTCTGGCGTGGGGCGGAGCGTGGGATGAAGAGCTAGAACCTTTTCGGTATTGCAGCGTAGACACGCGGGTGGTGTGGTTTCACCGAGTGGGTTAGTTAACACTCCGAAACGCCACCACCGCGTTGTGTCCGCCAAAACCAAACGAGTTACTGATTCCCAGCTGGGGGCCCGACCCTAAATCCCGGGGCGTAGTGACCACATCGAGCGGAATCTTCTCATCCTGGTCGTCAAGGTTAATGGTCGGTGGCGCCAGGCGGTGGTGAACGGCAAGAATCGTGAACAGCGCCTCCAACGCGCCAGTTCCCCCGAGCAAGTGTCCGGTGGAGGCTTTCGTGGCAGAGACAGGAATACTGCTCAGAGCATCACCAAAGACGGAACGAAGGGCCGCGTATTCAGCAATATCTCCCACGGGAGTCGATGTGGCGTGCGCGTTAATATGAGTCACATCTGCTGGCGTTGCCTCCGCCTGAGCAAGGGCAGCCATGACCGCCCGCGAAGCTCCCAAACCTTCAGGGTCCGGGGCAGTGATGTGGTACGAATCACTGGTGACACCGCCACCAGCAAGTTCGGCATAAATCCGAGCGCCTCTGGCCTCGGCATGCTCCTTGGTTTCGAGAATGAGCGTTGCAGCCCCTTCACCCAAGACGAAGCCGTCTCTGTTGACGTCATAGGGACGCGAGGCGCGATGAGGCTCATCATTGCGTTTAGACAACGCCTGCATCGCAGCAAAAGCGGCAATGGGCATCGGGTGGATGACAGCTTCGGTGCCCCCCGCGACAATCACATCGGCAAGCCCCAGCTGTAGGTGCGCATAGGCGTTAGCTATGGATTCCGTGCCCGAGGCGCACGCCGAGACGACGGTGCGAGCCCCACCTTTGGCGCCCAAGCCCATGCTGACAGCGGCTGCCGCAGCGTTGGGCATCAGCATCGGAATCGTCATCGGCAACACACGCCGGGGACCTTTGTCACGAAGCGTATCCCAGCCGTTTAAGAGTGTCCACAATCCACCGATGCCGGTGGCATAGTCGACCAAGATTCTCTCGGGGGCGACGTCGGGGGAACCCGCATCCGCCCAGGCTTCCCGCGCTGAAATCAGAGCAAACTGGGCAGAAGGATCCAAGCGCTTCATTTCTTGGCGCGCAAGGACGTCCTCTGCTTTGACTTTGGCTTGGCCGGCAAAAGTAACCGGAAGCTCGTGCTCTGCTACCCAGTCGTATTTAAGGGTGGAGATTCCTGATTCCCCCGCCAGCAGTGCCGCCCACGTAGAGGCAACGTCCCCCCCTAAAGGGTTTGTTGTCCCGATACCGGTGACGACAACAGTGGTCATGAGTGGGGGCCTGAGCGGTGTGCCTAGGCCTGCGCCTTGGTAATGAACTCGACGGCTTCGCCCACCGTGGTGAGGTTCTTCACTTCGTCGTCCGGGATCTTTACGTCGAACTTCTCTTCGGCGTTGACCACAATGGTCATCATTGAAATGGAGTCGATATCGAGATCGTCAGTGAAAGACTTTTCCAAGCTGACCTGATCGGCTGCAATGCCGGTTTCGTCGGTCACCAATTCTGTCAAACCTGCCAAAACTTCTTCTGTCGTGTGCGCCATGTTTATCCTTTTCTTTTTCTATCGAGATTCAGCTTCAATCTTAGAGCCAGAGATGACTCTAGGGGAGTGTGACGACCTGTGCGCCAAAGACCAAGCCCGCGCCAAATCCTATTTGCAGAGCGAGCCCTCCGGAGGCCTCAGGGTGTTCTTCAAGGAGGCGGTGCATCGCTAGCGGGATGGAAGCGGCCGAGGTGTTACCTGTGGTTTCAATATCCCTCGCAATGAGGACCGATTCGGGGAGCCCCAGCTGCTTGGCAAACTCATCAATAATGCGCATGTTGGCCTGGTGGGGAACAAAGGCGGTCAGTTCCTCGACGGAAACCCCCGACACCTCCAACGCCTCCTTAGCCACTTTGGCCATTTCCCATACAGCCCAACGGAAAACCGCTTGGCCGTCCTGGCGAAGGGTTGGATAGCCGCCCTCGCGGTCCTCAAAAGCCGCCTTGAGCGGCTTATTCATTCCCACCGCATCCCACTTAGACCCGTCGGATCCCCACACGGTGGGACCGATGCCTATGGTGTCGCTGGGGCCCACCACGGCGGCGCCGGCACCATCGCCCAGGAGGAAGGAAATACTTCGATCAGTGGGTTCCACCAGTTCGCTGAGTTTCTCAGCCCCCACGACGAGGACGTGGCTGGCTGCGCCGGAGCGAATCAGAGCATCGGCCTGCGCAATCCCATAGGTGTATCCGGCGCACGCTGCGGAAATATCGTAGGCAGCCGCTGGTGCTACTCCTATGCGGTGTGCGAGAAGCGACGCCAAGGAAGGGGTTTGAACCGGATTACTGATGGTGGCGACGATGACGGCGCCAATATCGCTGGGGCTAATTCCCGATTTCTCTTGTGCCTCTTTCGCCGCCCGCTCGGCTAAATCGATCACCCCTTCGTGAGCGCTAGAGCGTTTGCGTTCAATCACACCGGTGCGCTGGCGAATCCATTCGTCGGAGGAGTCAATGGGTCCAGCGACCTCGTCGTTACTTACAGAGGTGTCTCCTCGAGCAGCGCCGAGTCCCAAAATGCGGGTGAAAGGCGAACCTGTGGCTTGGCGCAGAGGACTCATGAGGGTCTCACCATCTCGCTAGCGAGTTCGAGGTCATCGGGATGACGCAGTGCCACGGTGGGAACTCCCTTCATTCCCCGCTTGGCAAGACCAACAAGAGCTCCGGCGGGGGCAAGCTCTATCATGCCGTGAATTCCACTTTTTTCGAAGGATGCCATGCATGAGTCCCAGCGAACTGGTTGGGTGACCTGCGCCACCAAGGAGGTGAGGACATCGTTCCCTTGGGTGAGTACTGAGCCATCTCGATTGCTGAAGAGCAGATGGGTGGGTTCCCCCGGTGTGAGAGCACTCGCCGCCGCGGCCAAAGCGTCTAGCGCGCTTTCCATAAACGGAGTATGAAAAGCTCCAGCCACCTGCAGGGGGATTACCCGGGTGCCCGCAGGAGGATTCTGGGCAAAAGTGTCAAGGTCGCGAAGCGTGCCGGCAACTACGATCTGGCCGCCACCGTTGTAGTTGGCAGCTCTCAATCCGTGCTCCGCCAGAACAGGCTCGAGATCCTCGGCGGCCCCACCAATTACCGCTGCCATGCCTGTCGGAGTGAGAGCAGAAGCTTCTGACATGGCTGCGCCTCGCACGGCGACAAGGTTCAGGGCGTCTTCATCGCTCAGCACGCCGGCTAAAGCAGCCGCGGTGAATTCCCCCACGGAATGGCCAGCAAAAGCGAGAGGAGTTCCTGCGGGCAAGACCCGAAGAAGTGCCCGCCCGGTCAGAATTCCCGCTGCAACAATGAGGGGCTGTGCTACCGCGGTGTCTCTAATGGTGTCTTCATTGCTGGTGGTGCCATGGGCGATGAGATCGACATTAATGGCGTGGGACCATCGCTCCACTGTTGCGCGTTGGTCGTGGTTGGCAAGCCACGGTTCGAGGAAGCCTGGTTTTTGGGATCCCTGCCCGGGGGCGACAATAACAAACATAGTGTCCAGTTTCCCTTCTTGCTAGCTACCACCGTGTGGTGCGTAGCGTCATGTTTAAAGGACGCATTGTTGTAGGGAAGCTACAGGACCCTGGAGCCCATTCCCGGGGTATACGGCTCGCTCATCGTTCCCAGGATGATGGCCAGGTGCAGGGTGAGCGCATCTCGAGGATTTCCGGGATCCCAACTGACCACCTGGGCTACTTTTTTCAATCGGTAGCGCACTGTGTTCGCGTGCACAAACAGTTCGCGCGCGGTGGCTTCCAAAGAATGACCCGTCTCGAGATATGTCCAGAGAGTGCCCAGAAGATCGAGTTGGTGATCGCGCAGCGGTTCATAAATGTGCGTGACCAATGCCCTGCGCGCCAGCGGGTCCCCGGCCAAGGCCCTCTCGGGTAAGACGTCGTCGGCAGACAACGGACGGTTGAGTTCGCGGCGGGCTTTGGCGACAGAAAAAACCAGCGAGAGCTGCTTTTGCACTTTTTGCTGCATCGACAACGGACGCCACGGTAGGACCCCACCACGAGGGCGCCCGGGCCAAAGCTTTGTTCCATCGCTGTGGCAATCTCCATAAAACTCGACGGGGCGCTCACCGATTCATCTTCTTCGGCTCGGCGACCAATCACCACAACAAGCCTGTTTCCTTGAACTCCCACCAGCACGTCTGCGTGCTGGTGGCGAGACGTCCGTCGAATGTCATCCACATCGACCATGCGGGGGCTTGTGCCGACCACCACCGCAACCTCACCGTGACCCATCCACCCGAGTGCGGCAATGCGCGAGGGTAACTCTTGGTCGTATTCACCGCTAAGAATGGAATCCACGGCTAGAGCTTCGAGCCTGGCGTCCCACAGCCCCCTGGCTTCAGCGGCCCTGGCATACACGTCCGCTGCGGCGAAGGCGATTTCACGGGAATAGTGCAGGATCGCTTCGCGAAGCTCCGGGGGTGACCCGCGGAGTTGTTCCTCCACTACTTCAACGGTGACCTTGATCAGTTGCAGGGTTTGTTGCAAACTCACAGAACGCAACAACTCCCGGGGCGCTACCCCAAAAACATCTGAGGCAATCCAGGGGGTGGATTGCGGGTCGTCGTACCAGGAGATGAAGGACGAAATTCCCGTCTGAGCGACCATTCCCACGGTGGAGCGACGCCCCGGGGGCATGTCTCGATACCAGGGCAAGGTGGACTCAAGCGTCGCCAGCGTGGTGCTCGCCATCTCGCCTGAGATATTGCGAAGCCACGCCAGCGTTTGCTTCTTGGTCATAGCCATAGTGCTATTAAACGGAACGCGATGCCCGCTTAGGACTCACCACCGGCAGATCCGCTGGTGCCGGCTGTGACGTCGTGCAGTTTGTATTTGGCGATGGCGTCGCGCAGAGAAGACTCTGGCACCAAGCCGTCAACGCCGAGCTGTTGCAACACCCGTGCTGCAACAGAGGGCCCATCGATGGCGAAGTGACGCCGAGCGGCAGGCCTGGTGTCGCTAAAGCCAAACCCGTCTGCCCCCAGCGTGAGGTAGCTGCGGGGCACGAATTCTCTGATCTGGTCCTGCACCGCGTGGGTGAAATCGCTGACCGCAACAACGGGCCCCTGGCTTTCGTTCAGGCGCTGCGTCACATAGGGGACCTGTGGGGTTTCCTCGGGGTACAAGAAGTTGTGGCGCTCAACGGCGACACCGTCGCGTCGAAGCTCGTTCCAGGAGGTTACCGACCAGACCTCTGCGCTGACACCCCAGTCTTGGGCGAGCAGCCCTTGAGCTTCGAGGGCCCAGGGCACCCCGACACCCGAGGCCAAGATGGTGGCTCGGGGACCCGTGCCCGAGCCCTCACTGATGCGGTGCAGGCCTTTGAGGAGACCCTCCACGTCAACGTCGGCGGGTTCGGCCGGTTGCACGAGGGGCTCGTTATAGATCGTCAAGTAGTACATGACGTTGGGGTCAGGGTGCGACCCGCCATACATGCGCTCCAAACCGGCTTTCACAATGTGGGCCAATTCATACGAATATGCAGGGTCATAGGTAACCACTGCGGCGTTGGTGGAGGCCAACAAGGGGGAGTGTCCGTCAGCGTGCTGGAGGCCTTCTCCGGTCAAAGTGGTGCGACCCGCAGTCGCACCCATGATAAATCCCCGGGCCATCTGGTCTCCCGCAGCCCACATCGCATCGCCGGTGCGCTGGAAGCCGAACATGGAATAGAACACATAAATCGGAACGATGGGTTCGCCGTGGGTGGCGTAACTTGTTCCCAGCGCGGTAAAAGCTGCAAAAGCACCGGCTTCATTGATGCCGGTGTGCAGTATTTGACCTTGGGGGCTTTCCTTGTATGCAAGCAACTGCTCGCGGTCTACCGACGTGTAGCTCTGGCCATGGGGGTTATAAATCTTGGCGGTCGGGAAGTAGGCATCCATCCCAAACGTTCGCGCTTCATCGGGAATGATGGGAACCAAGCGGTGCCCCAACTCGGAGTCCTTCAGCAGGTCTTTGAGCAACCTGGCAAAAGCCATCGTGGTGGCAATTTCTTGCTTACCGGAGCCCTTTTTCACCGCCGCATAGGTGTCATCGCCGGGTAAGGAAATCTGGGTGTATTTCGAGCGCCGCTCAGGAAGATACCCGCCGAGCTCCGCGCGCCGCTCATGCATGTACGCAATCGCTTCATCATTCTCACCGGGGTGGTAGTACGGCGGTTGGTACAGATCCGCTTCAAGCGCAGAATCAGAGACAGGGATGCGCATATCGTCGCGGAAGGTTTTGAGATTCTCCAGCGTGAGTTTTTTCATCTGGTGGGTGGCGTTTCGGCCTTCGAAGCTGGGCCCTAGGCCGTAGCCCTTGACGGTCTTAGCGAGAATGACCGTGGGTTGGCCCTTATGCTCGCTCGCTGCCTTGAACGCTGCGTAGACCTTTCGGTAGTCGTGACCACCGCGCTTGAGAAGCCAGATGTCGTCATCGCTCATTCCAGCGACCATGGCGGCGGTGCGGGGATCTCGACCGAAGAAGTTTTCTCGAATGTAAGCGCCACTTTCGGCCTTGTATGTCTGGAAGTCACCATCGGGTGTGCGATTCATCAGATCTCGCAGAGCACCTTCGTGGTCTTTGGTGAGCAGAGAATCCCATTCCCTGCCCCAAACCACTTTGATGACGTTCCACCCCGCACCGCGAAAGAAACTCTCCAGTTCCTGAATGATTTTTCCATTGCCCCGCACGGGCCCATCGAGGCGTTGCAGGTTGCAGTTGACGACAAAAGTCAGGTTGTCGAGGTCGTCATTCGCCGCGAGCTGTAAAGCTCCGCGGCTTTCGACCTCGTCCATCTCGCCATCGCCCAGGAAGGCCCAGACATGTTGTTGGGAGGTGTCTTTAATCCCGCGGTTCTGGAGGTAGCGATTGGCTTGAGCTTGATAAATAGCGTTAATAGGACCCAGGCCCATCGACACGGTGGGAAACTGCCAGAACTCTGACATGAGCCTGGGGTGAGGATAGGAGGGGAGGCCACCCGAGGGGTGCGATTTCTCCTGGCGGAAACCGTCGAGCTGGTGCTCGCTCAGACGCCCTTCGAGGTACGCCCTGGCATACATACCGGGTGAGGCATGACCTTGATAAAAAATCTGGTCCCCACCTCCTTGGTGATCTGCACCACGGAAGAAGTGATTGTGACCCACTTCGTAGAGGGCAGCCGAAGACGCATAGGTCGAGATGTGACCACCGACAGAAATTCCTGGGCGTTGAGCGCGGTGAACGGTGATCGCGGCGTTCCAGCGAATCCAGGCGCGATAGCGGCGCTCTATTTCCTCGTTCCCGGGGAACTTCGGTTCATTCTCGGGGGCAATGGTGTTGAGGTAGTCCGTGGTCGGAACCATTGGAACACCCAGGTGAAGCTCTTTGGAGCGCTTGAGAAGGCTCAGCATAATCTCTCGGCCGCGCTGGTGGCCCGAGCGGGCTACAACGGCGTCAAGAGATTCTTGCCATTCACTGGTCTCCGAGGGGTCAGAGTCCATCGTGTGAAACGAATAGGGGTCTTGGTCATTAACAGCCACTCTGACCTCTTCCTGTGTGTGGTAGATCCAGAAGTCCACTTCTCAGGGGGTTGCCTCGAGCAAGTATTCCCAAGTCTAGTGCCACAGGTGCGCACTGCCAGATGGGGGCGGAAAGACCGTCGGTGGTTTAGCATAAAGCGTTGGGCCTGTAGCTCAGTTGGTTAGAGCGCCACGTTTACACCGTGGATGCCGGGGGTTCGAGTCCCTCCGGGCCCACTCATTACTTATCCGAACAGCGCGACCATGAGCGCCACATAAATCACCACAAAAATTGCGGGTGTCACGTACTTCACAACCCACAGCCAAGAAGAGATTGACTTCTCTGACGGAGAAGACTGAGAGAGTGCTTCAGCCTCTGTGGCGGAGGTGAACTGGACGAGCGCGCCGAGGATGCCCGATGCCAACAAAATGCCGGCCGTTGCAACGCGCAATGCGAAAGACGTTTCGGCAAGGCCGAACTGGAGCAATGCAACGGTGGTGATGAGCAGTGCCGTGGGGGCCATTTGGGACACCACGATCATGCGTCGGTGAGCAAGCCAGGTTGACGTGTGTTCCGGTGTCATGGTCTCTCCCTGAGGGCGTTTGGCGATGATGTTCACCCTAGCGAAGCACGAGTGGGGGAACGCAGAGCTCAACGATAACTCTCGCGTGTGCTGGGCTTCTGGAGGCAAGGGGTATTCCATCACCGGCTCTACTGGCGGCACGAAAGGGCCGAGGCGGATGCGCACGGGGCACCTCCGTTCTGGGCTATGTCGTTTCGGCATTCCTCGCCAGGGGGAGGACGCCACAGCTTTTTCTCGCAAGCACAGCGATGTCTTTGGCTTCTGCGGTGCTAGCGGTGGCACCCGCGGTGTCGTCTCTTGTTGTCGGAAAAGAAAATCACGGGCTTGAGGTCGCAGGTTTCGGTGCGGTTCTGCGTGTTCCCGGCACACCCTGGTGGCCCCTCTCAGCGCGCATCAAACTCCGGATGCGCCTATCCTTGAGGGATGGTCAATGACGAATTTGCCGATAGTGATTTCGAGGGGCCCCGGCGCACGACGTTTGAGCCGCCTGATGATGATGTGGTGTACACCAATTCGTCCTCTGTCACTGAGGAAGACAGCACCGACGAACCCCCGGAGAGAGCGTCGCTCACCTCATATTTGCCTGCCCCCGTTCGTACCTATCGCACCGAAGAAGAGATTGTCGCAGAATTTGACCGGCAGGGCGCCGGAAGTACGGGCGACATGATCGAGGAGCTCCAAAAGCAGATTTCTTGCGTGGCGAAGAGGAATTCGCTTTTTCCTCGTGGGCAGCGGCCCTCCGCCGCACCCGAGAAGATCGAGCTGAGGGAATCATTGCTCACGAGCGTGAAATAACCTTGGGGTCCCAGGACGAAGCCACTTTTTCCTCGTGGGCGGCGTCAATCCGGCATGCCCAAGAAGATGACGTTGACGGCATCATTGCTCACGAGCGGGGAATTTTTGACGCGGCAAAGCCTGCAGCGCTCATATTTGATGCACTTGGTCTTCGGCCAGAGGAGGGGGAGGCCGACAAAATCCCCCGGGAGCCAGAGCTGGAGCCAGAGCTGGAGCCAGAGGGCGTCGCAGAAGAACTGAGCTCCGAGGGTTCAGTCGAAACTTCAGAAGTGACCCGTGAAGTCACGACGCTGAAATTCGAATCCGCCGAGGATGACACTGCTTCTCTCGTCTCGACGGATGATACCTGGCCGCTCAGCCAAGAAGCCCCGGAAGCCGGTGTGGTAGTCCCGCCAGCTCCTCTCCCCGACGGCGAATACCAAAGGCCTTGGGCCCTCCTCTCAACCTGGGGCTTTGCCTTGATTCCTTTGGTCGCCCTCACAGCCGGGGCGACTCTGGTCGCAGGGGGGCTGGGCCTCATCGAGTCTCTTGCCGTGGGCGCCGTTGTGGGACTCACCGTTGCGTGGCTTGTAGGGGCACTTTCGAAGGCCAAGAATCCTGGTGCCGCGACTTTTGGGACTCGCGGCACAATCGTTCCCTCTGTGCTCATGATGGTGGTGAGAGTTGCAGTGGTGGCCGGGGCTTTGTGGTGGGCCGAAAGAACCCTTGTCATGATTGGTACCGCTGCGAGATGGTGGACGGGGGACGAAT
>FUWD013188553.1_pt1 | contig 11193 bp, 14 predicted proteins | sample 1063281 | NCBI WGS metagenome assembly FUWD01 (sample SAMEA79048168, study PRJEB19326) | metagenome | biome: marine
CGCGTGTGTCTTATCTGAAATGTTAGGAAATGAAATTTGGTTGAAGGTCGAAGGAAATAATCCAACTGGATCCTTTAAGGATCGTGGTATGACTATGGCAATTTCAAAGGCAGCTGAAGCGGGTGCTAAAGCAGTTATCTGCGCATCAACTGGTAATACCAGTGCTAGTGCTGCGGCTTATGCGAGTAAGGCCGGAATGAAACCAGTAGTTCTTGTACCAGCAGGAAAAATTGCGATGGGTAAATTAGCACAGGCAATCGCCCATGGCGCAGTGTTGGTGCAGGTAAAAGGTAATTTTGATAGTTGCTTAACCTTGGCAAGGCAATTGTCTGAAAATTATCCAGTTGCATTAGTAAATTCAGTAAACCCCTATCGAATTGAGGGACAAAAGACAGCAGCATTTGAAGTTGTAGATATGTTGGGATCACCACCAGATATTCACTGTTTACCAGTAGGAAATGCTGGAAATATCACTGCTTACTGGCAGGGATATCAAGAGTATAAAAGTATGGGAGCTTCCAGAGGTTTGCCGATGATGTGGGGATTTCAAGCAGCAGGTGCTGCGCCAATAGTGAAGAATAAAATCATAAAAAATCCTGAAACCATTGCAACTGCTATTCGAATTGGAAATCCAGCCTCCTGGGACCAAGCAGTTGCCGCCAAGGTCGGATCTAAAGGATTGATTGACTCAGTCACTGATAAAGAAATTTTGAGTGCTTATCGCTTACTTTCCGCAAAAGAAGGGGTGTTTGTTGAGCCATCTAGCGCAGCTGGTATTGCTGGCTTAATAAAGATGAAAGCTGCGAAAAAGCTTCCTAAAGGTAAAACCATTGTGGTCACTGTGACTGGAAATGGTTTAAAGGATGTGCAATGGGTGTTAAATTCATCAAGTAAACCAATCATTATTCCAGCAGATTTAAAGCGAGCAGCAAAGGCAATAGGTCTTAAGTAATGGCATCAAAGCGAAGTAATTCAGGCTTAACTTTTAAAGCCACCTTGGCGCAAATAAGTGTGCCGGCAAGTAGCGCCAATATTGGTCCCGGATTTGATTGTTTTGGAATTGCATTAGAGCTTCGCGATCGCTACGCAGCCCAAGTACTAGATGATGAAACCTTTGATGTTGATGTAACTGGTGAAGGTGCAGATGAAGTTAAAAAAGATGCAAAAAATTTAGTAATTAAATCAATGCTGCGAGGCTTTGAACATATGGGCGGTAAACCAAGAGGTATCGCCTTAAGAGCCTTAAATGTAATTCCACATGGCAGAGGGCTTGGTTCCTCCGCCAGTGCCATAGTAGGTGGGCTCACTCTCGCCCGATCCTTAGTTTTAACAGGTGAGCAATATATGAGTGATGAGGATTTAATTACTTTGGCTACTGAACTAGAAGGACATCCAGATAATGTGGCCGCAGCATTTTATGGCGGTGCCACTCTTGCATGGTCGGAAGCGAAAACTTCATCAACTGGAGAAATAAAAGTATTGGCAGGGCAGTCAGTTTAAGAGTGGATGATCGAATCAAAGCTCTGCTCTTGGTCCCGAGTAATCAATTAGCAACGGCCAAGGCTCGAAAGTTGTTACCAGAAACCATTCCACACCAAGATGCTGTCTTAAATTCATCCCGCACTGCATTACTGGTTCACGCACTCGCTGAGCGGCCTGATTTATTATTTATTGCTACTGAAGATTTATTGCATCAAAAGTATCGTGCACAAGCGATGCCCAAGACGATTGCATTGGTAGAAAAGTTAAGGGGAGCTGGTTTGGCTGCAGTTGTCTCAGGTGCTGGTCCCTCCGTTATGGTGCTTTATTCAGGGGGCGAGGATGAGATTGATCAATTGGAATCAGTCGCCCCAGGATTCACCGCAATGAAGTTGGCTATTGCAAAAACTGGAGCGCAGTAGCTGGTTTTTCACATTGCCCGCTAGTGTGCTATCTTTATCCCTGTCGGAAAGTGCGGCAGATAAAGTGACCAAAAATCCCTAAAAATAAAAGTATTTTTTGTGGGATCACCCTTATACGGGTAATAAAAATAAAAGAAAGAATGGCAATAAATAGATGGTAGAAAAAAAATCAACCAATCGCACAGACGCGGTTGAGTTAGTGGATATGGCAGTAGCGGATCTTAAAAAAACCGCCGCCGCATTAGGTATTGAAAATGCCACCACGCTTAAAAAAGCAGAGTTAGTCCAATCTATTGGCGACCTGCAGGCCGCGAATCGCGAAGCCGCTAAAAATGAACGAGAGGCTCGTCGTATGGAACGACAGAACAATCGAAATAATCGCAATAATAATAATGACAGCGCAGAGAGTAATTCTGGCGCTGATAACACACCAAATAATTCAAGTGATAACCAATCAAGTGGATATAACAACTCAGATCGCGGTGATAACAATCGTCGTTTTGGAAACCGCGACAATAACCGAAGAGATCGTGGGCGGGATAGAAACCGAGATCGTAATCGTGACCGTGGTCAGCGTGAAGAGCGTGAGATTGTTATCGGCCCAGATGATGTATTGCTTCCAGTAGGAGGTTTACTAGATATTTTAGATAGCTTTGCATTTATTAGAACTGGCGGGTATCTGCCAACCCCAAATGATGTCTACGTTTCATTGCAACAGGTGAGAAAGTATGGCCTGCGCAAAGGTGATGTAATCACTGGTTCCGTTCGTGAACCTCGTGAGGGTGAACAGCGTGCAAAATTTAATGCTCTCGTTCGAGTTGAAACAATAAATGGCAACGAACCAGAAAATACCAAAGAGCGAGTTGAGTTTTCAAAATTAGTACCACTTTACCCACAAGAACGCTTGCGCCTTGAAACAGAGCCAAATGTTTTGACTACTAGAATTATTGATTTAATTTCACCAATTGGTAAAGGACAACGTGGTTTAATCGTTTCACCACCAAAAGCTGGTAAAACTATGGTGCTACAAGCAATTGCAAATGCAATCACTACCAATAATCCAGAGTGTCACTTAATGGTGGTCTTAGTTGATGAGCGCCCTGAAGAGGTTACCGATATGCAACGATCCGTAAAGGGTGAGGTAATTGCCTCTACCTTTGATCGACCAGCTGATGATCACACCACAGTTGCAGAGCTTGCAATTGAGCGCGCAAAAAGATTAGTTGAGTTAGGTCATGATGTAGTTGTCTTGCTTGATTCAATCACTCGTCTGGGTCGCGCTTATAACATTGCTGCCCCAGCCTCTGGTCGAATTCTCTCCGGTGGTGTTGATTCTGCAGCGCTTTATCCACCAAAGAAATTCTTTGGTGCTGCTCGAAATATCGAAAATGGTGGCTCACTAACTATTTTAGCCACCGCATTGATTGATACTGGATCAAAAATGGATGAGGTTATTTTCGAAGAGTTTAAAGGCACTGGAAATATGGAGCTCATCCTTAACCGTAAGTTTGCAGACAAGCGCATTTTCCCAGCGGTTGATGTGGTTGCATCTGGAACCCGTAAAGAAGAGATTCTGATGGGAACTGAGGAGTTAAGTATTGTTTGGCGACTGCGCAGAGTGCTGCACGCACTTGAGCCACAGCAAGCACTTGAATTGTTGTTGGAGAAGATGAAGGGAACTAAATCTAACGTTGAGTTCCTACTACAGATTCAAAAGACAACTACTGGTGGAGATATGCCAACTGGTAATGGCTCAGCCGCTCGCGAGAGTGCTGAGGCTTAATTAGCGCTTAAATTTTGACCCAGTCATATCAGCGGTTATTCTTATCCCCTCTAGTACTTCACTAGTCCTACTGGTTCACAGATTCACTCAATAGGGAGAATCTGATCCAGTAAAAATCAAGGAGAAACATGAAGAAAGAAATTCATCCAGAGTATGGTCCGGTTGCTTTTAGAGATTTCAGTACCGGCGATATATTTTTAACAAAATCGACTTTAGTTAGTAAGCCAGGTTTAAAAACTGTTGAAATTGAAGGACAGACCGTACCAGTCATTGAGGTTGAAGTAAGTAGCTACAGCCATCCTTTCTATACCGGCACGCAGAGAATTCTTGATACTGGTGGCCGAGTGGCTAAGTTCCAAGAGCGAGCAGCAAAGGCTACAAAGCGCAACCCTAAGTAGTTTTACTATCGAGAGTACATCCACATCGAAAGGTGTGATGTGCTCTCTTTTTTAATTAGAGCTGAGAAATTATTAATGAAAGGAGGATGTGATGGAACGGTTTGCAAAAGTTAATGAATTATTGGCTGAGTATGAATCTTTAGAGGCGCAAATGGCAGACCCTGCTATTCATGCTGACCAAAATAAAGCTAGATCTTTGGGTAAACGCTACGCCCAACTTGGTCCAGTAATTGCAGGTTATCGGGCATACAAATTAGCTGAAGATGATTTCAATGCTGGCAAAGAGCTAGCAGAGGTAGACCCTGCCTTTGCATCTGAACTCACTGGATTAGAAAGTACTAAAGATGCTGCCGCTGCAACATTAGAGGAGTTGCTACTTCCGCGAGATGCCAATGATGATCGCGATGTGATTATGGAGATTAAGGCTGGTGCTGGTGGGGATGAGTCTGCGATATTTGCTGGTGATCTATTTCGAATGTACTCACGGTTTGCTGAAAAGCAGGGCTGGAAGGTAGAGGTTATCGACGCTACATCCAGTGATATGGGTGGCTATAAAGATATGTCTATTGCGATTAAATCTAAAGGAGTTGCTAAACCTGGACAGACACCATATGCAAAACTCAAGTTTGAAGGTGGCGTACATCGAGTACAACGAGTGCCAGAGACAGAATCACAGGGGAGAATCCACACTTCAGCTGCAGGAGTTTTAATACTTCCAGAGGCTGAAGAGATTGATGTTGATATTAATATGAATGATTTGCGAATTGATGTTTATCGATCATCTGGTCCTGGAGGACAAAGCGTTAACACCACCGACTCTGCGGTCAGAATTACCCACATTCCCACTGGAATAGTGGTTTCCTGCCAAAATGAAAAAGCCAATTACAAAATAAAGAGTCAGCCCTTCGGATATTAAGAGCGCGTATGTTGGCTGCGGCGCAGGAAGAGGCAGATCGAATCGCATCGGCAGAACGTAAAAATCAGGTTAGAACCGTTGACCGAAGCGAAAGAATAAGAACTTATAATTTCCCCGAAAACCGTTTGAGTGATCACAGAGTCAATTACAAAGCAAATAATCTAAACTCAGTTATGGACGGGGATTTAGAGGCAGTAATTCAATCATTGATTGACGCCGATCGGACTGCAAAATTATCGGCAGGTAACTCTTGAAAGAGCTGCTCAGAGCAGCATTCTCGCAATTTGAAAAGAATCAAATTGCCCTAGTTGATGCTGAGTTACTGCTAGCTCACTTATTAGGAGTTTCTAGAAAACAAATTCATAGTCAATTAATAGAACTTCCGGATAATGAACGAGAAAAAATATCTGCCGAATACAATGATTTAATCCAGCAGCGCCTGTTAGGCAGGCCTGTTCAGTACATAACATCAAGCGCCCCATTCAGATACTTAGATTTAGCTGTTGGTGAAGGGGTGTTAATCCCCAGACCCGAAACCGAGCTGATAGTTGATCGGGTGATTGGTTTTCTAAACTCATCTGCGGATAGAGATTTACCCAAGAGTGTAATTGATTTAGGTGCTGGCAGTGGTGCGATAAGTATTGCTATTGCCTCTGAAGCCTTGTTAAAAGGATTAAAAGTTACCGTAGTGGCGGTAGAAAAATCAGCAGCTGCTGCAATTTGGTTAAACAAAAATATTGCAAAATACGATTTACCAATCAGGGTAGTAATTGACGATGTTGCTACTGCATTACCTGAGGTAAAAGCAGATTTAGTTGTTGCCAATCCCCCTTACATACCTAATGAAGAAAAGTTGCCGCTGGAGGTAGAGAAATATGAACCAGAGATTGCTTTGCGAGGTGGCCCAGCTGATGGAATGCAGATTCCACAGCAATTTATCCAAGCTGCAGAGCGATTGTTAAAGCCTGGTGGCTTTTTCATTACCGAGCATCATGAAAAGCAGGGTGAGCAAATTAGAAAAGTGTTAGCCAAAGATTTCTTACCTGCTCAAACTCACGCTGACCTTACCGGTCGCGATAGATTCACCAGCGCAATCAGACGATAGGAAGTGTATGGCTGAGCGATTTGATTTAACCAATCAAAGTGGCGTGGAATTTAATAATGCTGTCGAGTCTGCACTTAGGTATATAAGAGCGGGTGAGGTAATAGTTGTAGCGGCTGAACATGGTTATGTTTATCTTGCCAATGCTTTTGATAAAGAGGCAGTTAACGCAATTCAGATTTTAAGAGGTAATCCCAGTGGTGTGGCGCTGCAGGTTTTTATAGCAGATAGAAATGTTGCATTAGGAATCACCCCAACGATCACTATTCAACAACAGGCGGTGCTAGATAAATTCTGGCCAGGTTTGCTTTCAGTCACAGTTAAAGCACAACCGGGTCTAACCTGGAATCTAGGAGATGAAAGGCGCTTAGGAAAAGTAAATATCCGTGTGCCTAATAGAAAATTCATAAGTGCCATTTTGCGGCAATCTGGACCACTTGCCACCTCTTCGGCAGCACTAATTGGCTCTGAAACAATTCTAGATTTAGTTAATCTGCCAGTTTATGAAAGTGATATTGGTGCGGTATTTAATGAGGGAGTATTAAGCAAAGGCGCACTATCCACCTGGCTAGAGTTTTCTGAGAAAGAGATCACACTCCAGCGAATAGGTGCAATCAGCATTGAGCAATTACTGCCACTTATTCCAACAATTTCTACCCCAAACCTTTAGGCTTAGCGTATGTCCCGCTTTGAAAAATACTACGGCCCAGATTTTAATTCACTAGAAAAACAAGATCCAGAAATAGCTGCTGTTGTAATTTCAGAGCTTGTGCGCCAACGCCAAGATGTGCAATTAATCGCAAGTGAAAATTTCACCTCATCAGCTGTCCTAGCTGCAATGGGCTCAACACTTTCAAATAAATATGCTGAAGGTTATCCAGGCAAGCGATACTACGGCGGCTGCGAAGAGGTGGATAAGGTTGAAATAATTGGTATTGATCGTGCTAAAAAACTATTCGGCGCAGAGCACGCAAATCTTCAACCACATTCTGGGGCAAGTGCAAACGTTGCTGTTTATCAGGCATTTACTAAGCCAGGTGACACAGTTCTGGCAATGTCGCTGCCACATGGCGGACATTTAACTCATGGTTCTAAAGTGAATTTTTCAGGTAAGTGGTTCAATGTTGTTTCCTACGGCGTTCGTCAAGATAATGAATTAATTGATTATGATCAATTGCGAGATCTTGCGATTGAGCACAAACCTAAGATGATTTGCTCAGGTGCTACTGCATATCCAAGTTTGATTGACTTCGAAAAAGTTCGTCAAATATGTGATGAGGTTGGCGCAATTATGTGGGTGGATGCAGCTCACTTTATTGGCTTAGTTGCTGGCAAGGCGATTCCATCTCCTGTGCCGTATGCGGATGTAGTCTCGTTTACAACTCACAAAGTGCTGCGCGGTCCAAGGGGTGGCATGATTTTGTCGAAAGAAAAGCATGCAGCTGCTATTGATAAAGCAATATTTCCAGGCATGCAAGGTGGGCCCATTATGAGTGCGGTTGCTGGCAAGGCAATCGTTTTAAAAGAGTGTGCAACTGCTGAGTATCAAAGTTATGCTAAAAAAGTTATTGAGAATTGCCAAGAGCTGGCTAAGAGTTTAGAGAGCGAAGGAATGCGTGCAGTATCTGGTGGCACTCAAACTCACCTTGCCTTAATTGATATTCGCTCGACCGGTGTAACAGGCAAGGTTGCTGATGAAAGATGTGGGCTTTCTGGTATTACTCTCAATAAAAATGCCATTCCATATGATCCACAAACCCCAGCAGTTACCAGCGGCATAAGAGTTGGAACTGCGGCAACAACAACTCAGGGTATGGGTAAAGATGAGATGAAACAGATTGCATCATTAATTGCGAGGGCGATAAAAGATGGTGAAGATGCGGGTAAGGCTAAGGCAATTAGATCTGAGGTTCATCAATTAACTAATCAATTCCCGGTCTATCCTGAACCAAAGAATTAATCACCCAAAGCAATGCGTGAGTATTTAGTAACCATATTACTTGCAGCACTAATCACTTATTTAATTACTCCGATTGTAAGAGATCTTGCGGTTAAGGCCGGTGCAGTAACTGCAATACGTGCTCGAGATATACACCTTCAACCAACTCCGCGGTGGGGCGGATTGGCAATGTGGCTATCAATGGCGCTCACTTTGGTAATCGTTAATTACCTACCATTAATTCATAAGTCTTTTGGCAGCGATGCAACAGGTATTTTTTTAAGTGGCACTTTTATTTTACTTCTTGGCATGATTGATGATCGATTTGACCTAGATCCAATAACTAAATTTGCCGGTCAAGGGCTAGCTGCTGGAATTTTGTTGATATACGGAGTACAAATACTGTGGTTGCCAATAAATGGAATAACCACTTTGCCAACAAATATTGGTCAAGTGCTAACAGTTATATTTGTGATGGTAGTAATCAATGCGATTAACTTCGTCGACGGACTTGATGGATTAGCAACTGGAATTGTGATGATTTGTGCAGCCTCTTTCTTTGCCTTTTCCTACCTCCTTGCAGTTATTAACGGATTAAATCGTGCTGGTGCGCCATCACTTATTACTGCGGTGGTTATTGGATTATGTCTTGGCTTTTTACCGCATAATTTCCACCCTGCCCAAATATTTATGGGAGATTCCGGTGCGATGTTTTTAGGTTTGCTAGTAAGTGCATCTGCAATAACTTTAACTGGCCAAGTTGATGCCTCGGCCATTACTGAAGGTAACAGCGGAACTGCGTTATTGCCGTTGATGTTACCTTTTACAATACTTGCAATCCCTTTGTTGGATTTTGCAATGGCAATAATTCGAAGAATAAAAGCTGGGCGTTCACCCTTTACAGCTGATCGAGAACACCTACATCACCGGATCATGCGCTTTGGATTAACTCAACAACGAGCCACAATTGTTTTGTATCTTTGGACAGGCATGTTTGCGCTTCCGACAGTTTTAGCAGCATTTATTCCACTTTGGATTTCGGTTTTATCAGGAGTAGGAATATTTCTATTATCAGTTTTAGTAATTAGCAAGTCTAGAGTTAGCGAAAAAATTTAGTATGAGTGATACCAAGCTTTGGAAAGGAGCAATCGTCCCAGCATCTATTGCTGCAGTAATTTTAATAGTTGTCATGGCCTTAGCTCGTGGAGAATCTGGTTTAGTAGGAGCAGTACTTGCATCCTTTACTGTAATAATATTTTTTAGTGTACATCTTTTAGTTGCGCGGATCTCTCGTGATTTAGATCCTATGATTACTATGGCACTTGCCATGTTCTCCTACTTTGCCAAAGTAATTTTGATGGGAGCATTTTTGCTTTTAGTTACTAAATACACCGATCGAAGTACTGTTGATCGGGGCAGTTTTGCCATTTGCGCAATTTTGATTACCATGGCGTGGTTATTTGGCGAGATATCTAGTTTCATGAAGTTGAGATCTCAACTGCCGCTACCAAGTGGAAAGGAGAAAAGTAATGAGTAGATCTAAATCTAACAACGATGACTTAAACAATTCCCAGAATGAGGAAAATGCGTTGTGGTCAATTGTGGGTTACTTACTATCTGGATTATTGATTTGGGGTGGGATTGGTTGGGGCTTGGATAGATGGCTCGGAACAACCTATTTGGTGTTGGTCGGGATGTTGCTAGGTGCTGGGGCATCCATATATTTAGTCTGGCTGCGCTTCGGGCGGGATTAAGATCACTAAAACCCCAAGGTTTGAGATGTACACCTTGATAAATTTCACATTAATCTAACTTTCCTAATAGGGTTTCGCCCGTAGCCGCAATCCCCAGTTGGCTATAGCAGATTCTGAGTAACTTGAAGTATCCCAGCAGATTAAGTGATTAACGTTTTGGAGATTTACGTGGGCGTTCGGTTAGCAAGTGAGGATGGCTTCAAGCCACCTAGTACCGCCGACTTTGAATTGCCGCCAGTTTTTGGCGATAACCCGTTTACTACTAAACCAGTCTTTCTAGTTTTTTTCTCAGTAATTTTAATCTCAGTATTTTTCATTCTTGCTTCAAGAAAAGCCGCAATAGTTCCATCAAAACTGCAATTTGCTGGTGAATCAGTTTATGGTTTTGTTAGAAATGATCTAGCTCGAGATGTAATCGGTCATGAATTTATGCGATTTGTCCCTTACCTTTTTACACTTTTCACATTTATCTTGACCAACAATTTATTTGGAATTATTCCATTTCTGCAGTTTCCAACAATGTCTAGAGTGAGCTTTCCTTATGTATTAGCGATGTTTACATTTGTAATATTCCATTATGTAGCTATTAAACATAAAGGATTAATCGCTTATCTGAAAGAAATTATGTTTATGCCGGGAGTTCCAAAACCGGTTTATATTCTGCTCACCCCAATTGAGGTGGCCACCTATTTCCTAGTCCGGCCACTAACTCTTTCACTGCGGTTATTCGCAAATATGTTTGCCGGTCACCTTTTGCTCCTAGTTTTCATCCTAGGCGGCGAGCACCTATTGCAGGGGGTAATTGGTCTGAAGTTAGTATCACCATTCGCTTTTGCCTTTGGAATTGCGCTGACCTTTTTCGAATTTATGGTTCAGTGCCTGCAGGCATATATCTTTACCCTGTTGACCGCCCTCTATATTGCGGGTGCGTTAGCAGATGAGCACTAAACGGAAAAATAAAACCACCAACTAAGAAAGAAGGAAAAGAAAATGACAGGCACACTCAACCTGGTCGGTTATGGCCTATCTGCAATCGGACCTGCAATCGCAACTGGCATGATCTTCGCTGCTTACATCAGCGGTGTAGCACGCCAACCGGAAGCACGTTCAGTACTGCAGCCGATCGCATTTCTAGGCTTTGCACTAGCAGAAGCGCTAGCGCTTTTTGGCTAGTACTAGCTTTCGTTCTCTAATAAAACTAAGGATAGGTAAGTAATGTCTTCAAAGAGTTTTAGAACTGGGCAGCAGCCGAGGGTGCTAACCCATTAATTCCGCACACCGCAGAATTAATCGTTGGTTTTATTGCCTTCTCCTTATTGTTCTTAGTTCTACGTTCCAAAGTGGTTCCGATGTTTGAAAAAGCATTCACCGCCCGTACTGAAGCAATTCAAGGTGGTATG
>FUWD013179873.1_pt1 | contig 11190 bp, 12 predicted proteins | sample 1063281 | NCBI WGS metagenome assembly FUWD01 (sample SAMEA79048168, study PRJEB19326) | metagenome | biome: marine
CCGGCCTTGAGCCGTGTGACAGGCTGGACACGTCCTATTAGCCGGAAAGGGGATCTGGTGTGATTGAGAGTGTGATCTTCTGGCTCGTGGTTGCAGCGATCGTGACGACGGTCGTTCACCGGAGAAGCGGTGGTCAGGCTGACGTAGGCACGATGGTCCGCCGTTTCATCGAGTACGGGTTCTTGCTGGCCCTCGTTGGAATCACCGGCTTCGGTGTTGCCGGCGTTCTGGCACAGGTGGTCGGGGAGATCGGACCCGACTCCTCGGCTGGAACCGAGACGACTGCGCTCTGGTTGACGTTCGTGCTCGTCGGTGGGATCAGCCTGGCTGGCCTGTCGGCATGGATACGGCGACGCTTCGCCGGGGACCCCAGCGAGGAGGCGGCCGGAGGCTGGTCGCTATACATCGCCGCAGCCGAACTGGGCTCGTTGACAGGGGTGATCGCCTCATCCATCGGCACCTTGTCGTGGATCATCTCCGGCACGGAATTCATCGACTACTGGGTCGCCCACCTGATCGTCTGGTCGGGGGTGTGGGCCTTCCACTGGCGACTCGGGTGTCGCACCACTCCGCGGGGAACGGTTCGCAAACAGATTTACCTGCTCGTCGGCGCCGCTGCGGGAACCATCGGCCTGGTGGTCAGCACCTCGTTCGTGGTCGGACACCTGTTGAACTGGGCCTACGACGGCTCGATGCCCGATTACATCCCCGACTACGGGTTCGGGCCAGAGGAGGCCTCGTGGGACTCGGCCGTCGACGGAGCGCGCGATGCGACGCCGGCAATGCTCACGTTCGCTGCAGTGTGGTTCTGGTACTGGTGGCGAAACGCCCGCAGGTCTGGCCATTCCGTCGAGAGGCACGCATTCGTCCTGGTTGGTGGTGTGCTCGGTGGCCTGGGGGCAGCGGTTGCAGCCGGCAGTGGTCTTCTCTTCACGGTCCTGTTGTGGTTCCTCGCGGACCAGGGCGGCACGTCGGCGACCGAGCACTTTGACACAGCTCCGGTCTTCCTCACCGTCTGCATGGTTGGGCTGGCTGTCTGGATATACCACCGGTCAGAGTTGCCCGACAACGAGCGGCGGAGCGAGGTCGAGCGCACCTACGACCACCTCGCCTCGTGGGTGGGACTTGTGGCGGCGACAGCCGGTGTTGCCGTGTTCATGGGCGCGGTCGTACTACACCAGATAATGCCCAATCCGCACGACTGGGATGCACCGCTGGGTGAGGCGATGTCAGGTGTGGTCACACTGCTGGCGGTCGGTGGCAGCGTCTGGTGGCGAAACTGGTCGCGGATTGTGGGCCATGCCGACGAGCCGTCCGAGTTGGGCTCACCGGTGCGCCGTGTCTACCTGCTGACCGTATTCGGCTCGACCGCCCTGGTCGTGCTCGGAAGTGTGCTGGTGATGGTCTATATGGTGGTCTTCGGCCTACTTGAGCGTGACCTGGGGGCCGATGAACTGGCCTGGTTCAGGATTCCACTGGCCCTCATCGGGTCAACCGCCGGTGTCACCGTCTACCACGGGCGGGTGCTGCGCGATGGCCTCAGGTCGATGCCCACCGGCGTCGATGATGCAGCGGCTGTCCACGTGACCCTGGTTGCGGCTGTGGGGGGAAACTGGGTTCGGGAGCTCATCGAAGAGGCCGGTGTCGAGGTGCGGCTCCGCCTGAGGACCGATATCGGAGACTTCGTCCAACCCTCTGTCAAGGACCTGACTGACACCGTTCGTTCCATCGATGCAGACGAGATGCTCGTGACCGTGGCAGGTGACGGCACCTTCGAGGTGGTGCCGCTCAAGAAGGGGTGATCTACCTGCGCTGCTCGATGCGGAGGTGATCCCGGGGCCCCAGAGTGGTGGGGACCGGCCGCTGAGGCCCCGGGAGATCTGTGTAGGTCAGCGAAGGGTCGCCAGGATTGGATCCTCGGCCTTCCATGCGTCGAGCACCGCCTTTGTGAGGCTGCGCCTGGTGATCGGGGTGTAGATGACATGAGTGCCGATCAGGGATCCGTGGAGGCTTGCCGCCTGCGGCTTGGGAACCTCGACCACGATCGGGGTGTTCCTGTGGAGGCGCTTGAGGCTCTTGAGAATCTCACGGTTCCTGGGGTCACTCATGCGCAACGAGCAGAAGATCACGTCTGCATGCCTGGCGGTACCACACTCCTTATGGTTCTCGAGGGGGCAGTGGCCCGAGATCTGTGTGTCGGGGCCACCACAACCGACCGACTCGAACCCTGCGTCCTCGAGCATCTCCACGATGGCGGCCCGGACCGCGCCGTCCTCTTCCTCGACGAGGACACGTGGCTGAAGGTGCTCATCGCTGAAGTCACCTGGCCCGACGGCATTGTTGTTGTTGAGGCGCACTGTAGATCCCCTTGGTTGCCACGATCATCCGGTGTGGGGCAACCAATCGGTAGGGACCAAAGTCCCGGACCTGTAGAGAGCCAGTGAGGCCCGGAAGTCAGCTGACCTGGAGTTCGGCGACCATTCCGGCATCGCGGTGACCCGGGACGCTGCAGAACAGTACGTAGGTGCCGACTTCCAGTTCGATGCTGCCGGTTGCATCCTCGTCGGGCAACGCCTCGAGGGAGAAGTCGTCGATGCCCTCAATGCGGAGGTCGTGGTAGACGGCTCCCTCGTTGCGAAGCAGGAACGTTGCCCCGCCATCTACAGCGATCCGGGTTGGTGAGTAGGCGAACTCGGTTGCCGTGACGACGGTGGTTCCGGGCTCGACCGGTGGGGTGTCGTCGCCCCCCTGGAGGGCAACGAAAATTGTAAGCACCACCGCCACAACGAATCCGATGATGATCGCGACAAGAACCGCCGGTGATGCATTCGCCCGCCGGGGCGCCATGGATCTGGCCCTGCGCCGTTGTTCAGCACGCGTTCTTCCTCTGCCCACGGGCCCACGCTATTGCCTGACAATGACCTCAAGTAGGGACCTTCGACCCTGCTCACAGGAATCGGGGCTTCGTAGCGTCAACTCCTGGAGACCGGCTACAAGATGCGGAGGGAACCCCATGGAAACCCCAGTTGAACACCGTCTGGTTGACGAGGACGGGAAGAAGCGTCTGATGACGGTGTTGTACGCGGGGCTCTGGTCCCTGGTGCTACTCACTGCCCTCGTAACCGTCACGCACCACCTGATCGAACCCCGGCACGGCTGGGTTTCCTCGCTCGGAGTGGGAGGCCTGGTTGGATTCTGGGTCAGCATCCTTGCCGCCGGCGTAGCGGGTAACGGGTTCTATGAACTCCGGTACGAGCGTCACGCCGCCTGAGGATGTTTCTCCTGGCGTGCTGGTGTGGTAGATGATGACCATGGCTGAGCCAGTTCGTGTCTTCCTCCTTGACGACCATGAGATCGTCAGGCGTGGTGTTGTCGCCGTGATCGATGCCGAACCCGACATGGAGGTTGTTGGCGAGGCTGGAACTGCGGCGGAAGCACTCCAGGTGGTGGCGGAGGTCGGCCCCGACGTTGCCGTGCTCGACATTCGCCTCGGAGATGGATCGGGCGTAGAGGTCTGTCGGGACATCAGGTCGCAGTACCCCGCTGTGAAGTGCCTGATGCTGACATCCTTCGAAGACGATCAGGCCCTTGTAGAGGCAAGCCTTGCCGGAGCCGCGGGATACGTGCTCAAACAGGTCCAGGGAGGCGACCTCCTGGAGGCGATTCGCATGGTGGCCGACGGCAGGGTTCTCTTGGACAGGGCGACAATCCGGTTGGCGCTGCGGCGGTTGCGGGAATCTGGGGAGTCGACGGTGGGCGAATTGCCACCACAGGAGCTTCGGGTCTTTGAACTGATCGGAGACGGCCTCTCCAACCGGGAGATCGCCGACGAGATGATCCTGGCCGAGAAGACCATCAAGAACTACGTGACGAGCCTTCTTCAGAAACTTGGAATGCAGCGGCGTACCGAGGCGGCCGCATTCTCCGCCAGGCTGGATGAGCGCCGCAAGGGCGTCTGAAGTTCAGCTGTCGCTGCTGCCCGGTACCAGCGGTACGACCCACTCGATGGCGGTTCCGCCCGCAGGAGCCCGGTAGGCGGCGAACGAACCGCCGTGGTTCTCTGCCCGCGCCGCCAGGTTGGCGAGACCGCTCCTACGCTCAACGCTCTCCGACAGGCCGACACCGTCGTCGACGACCTCTATCGACAACTCCCTGTCGACCTGGATTCTCAGATCGACGGTGGATGCCCCGGCGTGTTTGGCCACATTTGTCAGGGTTTCTCGAATTACGGCTAGTGCCTCTTCGACAAGGTCATCGGACACCGCCGTGTCAAGTGGCCCCACAAACTGGCAGCGTGGTTCGGCACCGAGGGCTTCGATCATCTCGGACACGACCTCGGTGGCCCTGGTTCTGAGCCCCTGGGCGCTGTGAACCGGTGAGGCCAGATCGAAGATGACAGCGCGAATGGTGCGGGCGGTGGCATCGAGGCCATTCACTATCTCGGCCAGACGGGTCGCCTGAATGGGATCGCTGGCTGCCTGGAGTGCCTGCAGGGCCATGCCTGCCGCGTAGAGCTCCTGGATGACCGTGTCATGCAGGTCGCGGGCGATGCGCTCATGGTCCTCGGCCATGTCCCTGCGGTATTCGCTATCGCGCAGCTCTCGTTCAGCTTCAACCCACTGGGTCATGTCGCGGACAGCGGCGATTACCAGGCCGCTTCCGTTGCCGAGGGGGGCCAGGCTCACGTGCACCGGAAAGCAGGTACCGTCGACCTTCATCCCCTCAAGGCCCTGCCTGGTGCTCATTGACCGTGGCGCTGGTTCGTCTTCGAACCCCTCGCGTTGCCGACGGTGGGCTTCACGGGCAGCGGCTGGCAACAGGTCGTCGACGCTCTTGGTTACGAGGGAACCGGGGTCGTAACCGAACAGGTGTCGGGCGGCCATGTTGGCTGCCAGGATCACACCACCCCGCGCCACGACGAGGAGAGCATCTGGGGAGGTCCGCCACAGTTCGTCGGCCGTGAGCTCCTCTGGGAGTGGTCCTGTGTCTGAGCTTATTTCCATCCCCATGGCGAGGAGGCTAGGCGGTCCATCGGGCGATCAGCGGGGTCAGGCTGATCGGAAGAGGGTTATTCAGCTGCAGGGGTCCTCAATGGGTGTGGCCGGTGCATCGGAGGAAACGGTCAGCTCCTGGCCCACGAAGATGGTGTTGGGATCGTCGATGTCGTTGTCGGCCATTAGAGCCTCGACGGTGGTGTCGTGGCGCTTGGCGATCTTGGAGAGGGAGTCGCCCGACTGGACTGTCACGGTACGTTCACTGGGCTCGGCATCGGGGTCGCCGGTCTCTTCGGCGGAGAGCAGGAGCACCTGGCCGACGAAGAGTTGGTTGGCGTCACAGATGGCGTTGATGGCTGCCAAGTCATCGAGGGACATGCCGTTGTCCTTGGCTATCTGTGAGAGCGAGTCGCCTGCCTCGACGGTGACGGTTCGTGGGCCGGTGTCGGGTGGGACTGTGGTGGTCGGCGGCAGGGTGGTGGCAGTGGCTGTGGCAGCTGTGGTGGCTGTTGTGGCAGCGGTTGTCGTGGAGTAGGAGGCCTGGGTGGTGGTCACGGCCGGGACTGTTGTGGCGTAGGCATCTGGAGCCGTCGTCGGTGTGACGGTTACGGGAGTGGAGTCGTCGCTGCTCCCGCACCCGGCTGCCAAGAGGACGAGAACTCCGAGGCCGAGGATTGCTCTGTTTGCGCGCATGGCCGGAGCATACGTCTGGGAAGCCTGCTGGTTGGGGACACTCTGGCGGGGGAAAGCGCCTCAGTCAGGCCGTCCAGGTGTTCCAGTCGGTGACGGTGGACGCGGGTGATCGGGTGGCCGGTGTGAAGTCGGTGCCGATCGTGTGGCCGACGGTGATCAGGGCGATCTGGCTCACCTTCTCGAAGGGGATGTCAAGCACTGCCGCAGCCTCCTCCTCGAACATGAGGTGGATGGTGGTCCAGCAGGTTCCTAGGCCGCGTTCGCGTGCCGCCAGCATGAAACTCCAGGTGCTCGGAATGATCGAAGCCATCATGGATGCGATGCCTGTTCCGGTCGGATGTTCGACTCGACCAGGCATGCAGGGGATGAGCATTGCGGGCACCCGGTACATGTTCTCAGCCAGGTAGGAGGCTGAGTCAAGCACCCGCATCTGCTGGCTGGCACGGTCATCTGAGGCCTTCGTCCTGGTGGCCCCGGTGCTTGCAGGCATCGTGGAGTAGAGCTCCCAGCCGCGGCGATAGAGATCGGCGAGGGCTGCCTTCTTGTCATCGTCAGTGACGACGAGGAACCGCCATCCCTGCCGGTTGGAACCAGTCGGTGCCTGGACGGCAAACTCGAGGCATTCCTCTATAAGTGCAGGTTCCACAGGTCGGTCGAAGTCGATCCGCTTTCGTACAGAGCGGGTAGTGGAGAGGAGTTCGTCTGCGGAAAGTCCGAGGGTGGTCATTGGGTGGGGTCCTTTCAGGGGGTTCAGGAGTGTCAGGTGGTCTGGGTTTCGGCCAGGTCGCGTATGCCCTCGATCGTGCGGTGCATGTTGGCGGCCTGCCCCTTTTGGCGGTGGGCGATGATCGCCGCCTCCTTGTCGGGCATTGCCGCGATGGCGGCGGTCAGGCCGGATGGGCCGGGGCCCAACACCATCGAGAACCGGAGGCGTGTGCCTCCGAGGAGGGGTGTGAGTTCGAAACGCCACTGGGCCGCAGGGTTGTCGGGATCTCCGGGGTGCCAGGCGAACACCCGCTCTGGTTCGTAGTCGACGAGCGTGCAGGTGATCTCCCATTCGCCAAGGTCGTCTCGTCTGTTGCGGCCCATGAAACGGGCTCCAACGGCCGGCTCGTCGTCGATCCACTCGGCCCCCTGAAACTCGTCGCTGAACCGGGCCGGCAGGTTGATGTCGGAGACGATCGGCCAGATGTCGGCGGCCTTGGCGTCGATGTCAACCTCGACTGTGACTCCTGCACCGTCGGTGAACAGGGGAGGCCGGCCGTCGGTGGTGCCTTCGAGGGTTCGGCTCCACTTGTCGAACCAGGTGATCTCCCTGGCCGGTCGCCGGGGGGCCAGAGCGAATTCGTCGCCGATCGTGTAGGCGACCGGCAACAGGACCACCTGGGTTACCCCCTCGGGGATTTCGAGGAGTTCTGCGACCTTGTCGGCGGCGCCGAGGTGGAGGGTGGTCCAGGCGGTGCCGAGGCCGCGCGAGCGAGCTGCAAGACAGAAGCTCCACGCCGCCTGGATGACTGAGTCGAACAGGCCGGGCCGTCCGCTGCCGTCATGCCCGCCGTAGATTGTGACCAGCACGAGGGCGGGAACCTCGTGCAGGTGGTCGGCCAGATGTCCTCCCGAGCGGGCGGCGCGCTCTCTCGGGTCACCGGTTCCAGCAAGGGCGCTTGCCCGTTCCGACAGCCATGTACCACCTGCCTCCCGGTAGAGGTCCGCAAGCTGGGACTTCACCTTCGGGTCGCGGATCACCAGCCAGCGCCTGCTCGGCTGGTTACCCCCGGTGGGTGCCTGTTCAGCCAGGTCGATGCAGTCCAGGAGGAGGTCCTCGGGCACTGGCTTCTCCAGGTCGAGGCGGCGGCGCACGGACCTCGTCGTCGACAGCAGGCGGTCTATCTCCTCCACTGGAAATGACATTTCGACTCCTCCGGTCCCGGTGTCGATTCCGTTCCAGCCAACGCGACCTTCGGGGCGACCCGGTGAGCATTGCATGCCCCTGAGCCGCTCGGCTAGGCGGGACTCAGGGTCGAGGTGGTGCAGGAAGCAGCGACCGCAACTGCTCGACCGTGGCCCCCAGGATCTCAGCTGCACGTTCCAGGTCGGGCGGAGGCGGACCAAGTGCATCCTGTAGGACCTGTACGGATACTCCGAGTGTCTCGGCCGCTGCTTGAAGGTTGTTGCCGGGGGGCGGTGCGTCGCCTCCATCCTCTGGTGGTTGTCGGTCAAGGGTGCCGTTCCCGCCTCCCGTGAGGGCGCTGTCATGCAGCTCTCCCCACAAGGTGGGGCCCACGTAGTAGGGGAACACGTCGACGAGGGAGCCGTCGGGGCGCTGCTCCTGGGTCACGTGGTAGTGGTAGCGCGGCTCGGTGAAGCCGGGCAGGGTGCCCAGGTGGCCGTTGTGCTCGTCGAGGGCCATCGGGCTGGCGTCGTTCAAAGAGGCGTCGTAGTACCAGTCCTGCATAAACCAGCCTGTGTCGGCCAGGAATGCGTTGCCCGACTGGGAGGTGACGGCGGTGCCGATGTCGGGTCCGGGCAGGTCGGTTGTGACGGTGCCGGCCGCCGGGTCCGTCTGGTCCACGAGAAGGCAGGTTCGTTGGCCGGCTACTCCACAACCGGTGGCCGAGTCGGGGTCGGCGTAGTCACGTACCCGCCACGACGAGCGGGCGAGGGTGTTGTCAGATACCCAGGGTCCGGCGATAGGAACCCCGTCGGCTGCGAAGCCGTAGATGGGGGAGTGGTACCAGTCGTACCCCAGTTGGTCTGCCAAGCAGGTCGGGTTGGAATGGTGATGGTAGGTGCCCATTGCCGAATGGCCGGGGCAGATGTCGAGGTCGTAGGCCTCAGCGGTGGGGGCCAGGTTCCACCAGACCCGCTCACCCTGCCAGGACTGGCCGTCGCTCCAGTTGAAGATCGCAGTTCCGTTCACCCAGAGGCCAATTGCTCCGAGGCCCGTTGCGACGGGTTCCGCTGCCTTGACCGGATCGACTGGGAACCGTGCCTCCCAGTCCTGGCTTGTCGGGCAGGCGGGCCCCGGAGGCCAGTACCCGTAGCCGGATCCGGGTACGTCTTCGCAGCCGGTGCTGCGATATCCGATGTCCTCGCCAAAGGAGACCTGATCCTCGAGGCTCACCAGCGTCGAACCGCCCATGAAGTCGTGTGCCTGTCGGGGCCTGTTGTCGAGGAAGTCGATGTGGTCCTGGCTGATCGTGGTCTCGTAGCTGGGTATGCCGCTGGCCCGAATATGTAGATAGGTGGTGCCGTAAACGTCAACGAGTTCGGCCGACTGCACGTCGGTTGGAACAACTGAAGCGTCTGAGATGACTGCTGCGGGTATGTCGTCGACGTTCAGCATCCACGAGGAGAGGAGGGCCTGTTCAGGGGAGAGGTCAGCCAGTGGTTGTGGAACGCCTGTCGATGTGGGTGGAGACGGTGGTTGAGTCGTGACCGTGGGTGACGCCGTTGTCGTGGCCGTGGCAGCGGAAGTTGCGGTCGGGGGCGCAACAGGCATCGTGCCTGCAATCGATGTGGGGGTCGGGGTCTGAGTGGTTGAAACAGTGGTCGTCGACACGACGGAAGGAGTTGGAACTGGAGTGGGCGTACCCGGTTCTGGTGGCTTCGCAACGGATGAATCGGTTAGCGCAGATGGGGTGGATGCAATGTCGGAGGCGGTTGAGCCGCTCGGTGATGCCCCGGTCGTGGCCTCAGTAAGTTTCGAGGCGGCGCACGCCTGTGCGGCGAGGGAAACGATCAGCAGGAGGGCGGCCGCCAGAAAACGGTTTGTGATGTTGGTCCCCATGTCTGCCACAGCCTCGCAGGTCCATGTTGTGTAGGTGTGATGACAGGGCGAGATCCGGCTGATGGGCCGGTGGTTACAGGTCTCCCAGCCACGCCGGCGCCCGGTCCAGCAGGTACTCGCTGATCTTGTGTGACCTGTCCAGTGCGTCACACATCGAGGTGCTGTTGTCGCCTCGGAACAGGGCAGCCAGCGGGGTCTCCAATCTCGCTGTAACCCCGAGGGAGCGCTGCGGAGCGTCTGTCACCGCTGCGAACGAATCAACGGCTGAAACCTCGATGGGCAGGTCGGGGCCTCCGATTCCGGCCAACTCGGTTGCCAGCACCAGCAGGTCGGGACCTTGATCGAGGGGTGGGAGGGCCCAGGTGAACATGATCTGGATTACGAGGTCGTCGCTCGGGTCGGCATCGTCGGGGATCGACATGACCTCGTCCTCGAAGGCCATCAGGGTGCGAGGCTCGAGGTCAAGCGAGAGGTGCAGGTCGAGCGGTCCGCCACAGGCTGCCTCCGGATGCAGGTCGACCTCGAACGCCTGGCGCATCGAGTAGGTCTCGACGATGTGGCGTTCATCATGCATATGGAAGCCGTGCTCGGCGGCATGGTCCTTCAGGTCGGCGATGAACCCGGCGATGTCGACTACTGCCACGTGCGCTCCTCCCGACCTGATGGATTGCCTCAACAGGGTAGGTGCAACAGGTTAGGGGCCAGGGAGTCGGGACCACAGGGCTGGGTCATGGTGGCGACCCGCTGTGAAGGCCCCGGGGGAAGCCGCCCTGTCGGGTGCTAGACCGGTGGTGTGGGTGAACATAGGGATATCGGAACTGACGCGTCAGCAGTATTGAGCGACCTGCACGACGCTGCCGATGCGGTCGTGGCGGCGCTCACCTCGCACGAGGACTGGGGGCCGTCGGGAAACCGGCCGGATCAGTACGAGAGCGACGTGGTTGCCGACCGTGCAGTTCATGAATTGTTGGACCCGCTCGGTTACGGCGTGCTCAGCGAGGAGTCCGGTCTGACCGTTGGGTCGGGCCCTACCGTTGTGGTTGATCCACTTGACGGCTCCACCAACGCCTCAAGGAGCATTCCGTGGTACTCGACGTGCCTATGCGCTGTCGATGATGGGGGCCCATGGGTGGCCGTAGTAGCTGATCTGACTACCGGGTGCCGCTACGACGCTGTCAGGGGCTGGGGTGCTCGCCGTGACGGAATCGAGATCAGGCGCGAGTCGGCGCCGGCCCTCGAGGATTCGCTCGTTGCCATCTCGGGCCTACCACCTCGAAACCTGGGATGGGGGCAGTTCAGGGCCTTCGGGTCGGCCGCCCTCGACCTGTGTGCCGTGGCCGACGGCCGAGTCGACGGGTACGTCGACTGCTCGCCCGACGCCCACGGTGTCTGGGACTATCTGGCGGCTGCACTGATATGCGATGAGGCCGGTGTGGTCGTTGCCGATGCACTTGGAAGAGACCTCTGCGTTCTTGATTCTGATGTCCGCCGCACACCCGTTGCAGGCGCCGGACCTGCTCTTGCCGAGGCACTAATGGAGGCCAGGAAGGGGTTCTGAGCCTGTCCTTCAACGGGGAGTGTCCACCGGTAGGGTGTCCGCTCCCGGGCGCGTAGCTCAGTTGGCTAGAGCACCTCCCTTACAAGGAGGGGGTCGGGGTTCAAGTCCCTCCGCGCCCACCAATAACAGACTGACTAGATGGTAAATTTTGGAGT
>FUWD013246867.1_pt10 | contig 11179 bp, 9 predicted proteins | sample 1063281 | NCBI WGS metagenome assembly FUWD01 (sample SAMEA79048168, study PRJEB19326) | metagenome | biome: marine
CAAAGTTAGTCGAGCTGTTAATAAATAAATTCATAACAGCTTGAATTTAAATCACGGGGGGAGTTTTGTTAATTAAAAATCTAAGTTATCGACTTTAAGGGCGTTTTGTTCAATGAAATTTCTTCTTGGCTCAACTTCATCTCCCATTAATGTTGTGAAAACTTCATTAGAGGCGATAGCATCTTCAATTTTTACTCGAAGCATTATTCTTGTCTCTGGATTCATTGTTGTATCCCAAAGTTGATCAGGATTCATCTCGCCTAATCCCTTATATCTTTGAAATCCTTGACCTTTTCTTGCCTCAACCAGTAAGAAATTCAAAGCAGCAGAAAAATTAGGTGTTTTAATTTCTTTTGTACCCTTTTGAATATACGTTTCATCGTCAAACATACTCTCAACTTGGTCCGAATATGCTTCTATTTTTTTAAACTCAGAAGAGTTAAAAAATGCCTCATCAAGACAAATATTTGTGACCTCTACCCCATATGTTTTCAATGAGTACAGGATGCTATTATTTTTAAATTCTAAAATATTTTGCTCAGACATTGAACTATTGTTGTTCATTTTTTCTTGAAGATTATTACACCATTCCTTCGAATTTTTTTCATTAGCTAAGTCTAACTTTGGCATTCCCAACATAGACATTAACAACGGTTCATTATATTTTTTTCCAAGTTTTTCAATAGTACCAATTGTATTGTAGTAACTGGTAACAAGTTTTTCAAGAGCAACACCTTGTATAGCAGGAGCATCCTTACTAACAAAAAGACTTGCATCGTTTATTGCTTCCTGTTGAAGATATTCATTAAGCTCAATATCATCCTTAAGGTAACGTTCTTGCTTACCTTTTTTAATTTTATAAAGGGGTGGTTGAGCAATAAATAAATAACCATTCTCTATTAGTTCTGGGTAGTGACGATAAAAGAAAGTCAATAGTAACGTTCTAATATGGGCTCCATCAACATCCGCGTCGGTCATAATAACTATCTTGTGATATCTTAACTTTGTAAGATCATATTCTTCCTTACCAATGCCGCAACCCAAAGCCGTAATAAGTGTTCCTACCTCTTGAGAGGATAGAATTTTCTCAAATCTAGCTTTTTCTACATTTAAAATCTTACCTTTTAATGGAAGAATCGCCTGTGTTCTTCTATCCCTTCCTTGTTTGGCAGATCCCCCAGCAGAATCACCCTCTACTAAGAAAATTTCTGATTCAGCAGGGTCTTTAGTTTGACAATCACTTAATTTACCTGGTAGACCTGCTATATCCAAAGCGCCTTTACGACGAGTCATTTCGCGTGCTTTTCTAGCAGCATCACGAGCCCTAGAGGCATCGAAAATTTTTCCTATAATAATTTTGGCTTCTGCAGGGTTTTCAAGGAGGTATTCACTTAGCTTCTCACTTACAGATGATTCAACTGGCGCTCTAACTTCAGATGAAACTAACTTGTCTTTTGTTTGCGAAGAAAACTTAGGGTCTGGAACCTTAATTGATAAGATAGCAGTTAAACCTTCTCTTGTATCTTCTCCAGTAATAGCAGCTTTTTCTTTTTTTGCTAAACCAGATGCATCTATGAAATTATTAAGAGTTCTTGTTAATGCAGCTCTTAAACCAGCAAGATGCGCGCCACCATCCCTTTGTGGAATGTTGTTAGTAAAACAATATACGCTTTCATTGTAAGAGTCACTCCATTGAAGTGCTACATCAACAGTAATATCATCTTTCTCTGTAGAAATTGAAATAATATCATTATGAATTGGATTTTTAGATTTGTTTAAGTGCTCTACAAAGGCCTTAATACCGCCCTCGTAAACAAAAATATCTTTTTGATCTGTACGCTCGTCATTGATTTCAATATGAACGCCTGAATTTAGAAAAGATAGCTCACGTAATCTATTTGATAAGGTTTCAAATTTAAAAACTGTTTCAGTGAAAATCTCAATACTTGGTTTAAAGTGAATTGTTGTGCCTGTTTTATCTGATTTTCCTGTGGTTTTAATTGATGAAACTGGGACGCCTAGAACATAATCCTGTTCATAACTTTCACCAGACCTATGAATGGTTAGTTTTAAAGTTTCTGAAAGAGCATTTACTACAGAGACGCCAACTCCATGAAGACCGCCAGAAACCTTGTATGAGTTATCATCAAATTTACCGCCAGCATGAAGCACAGTCATAATAACTTCAGCTGCAGATATTCCCTCTTCAGGATGAATATCAACTGGTATACCGCGACCATCGTCTGTTACGGATATTGAGTTATCTTCGTGTATTACCACCTCAATTTTTGAGCAGTGGCCAGCTAGAGCCTCATCAATTGAATTGTCAACAACTTCGAACACCATATGATGAAGACCAGTGCCATCATCTGTGTCACCAATATACATTCCAGGGCGCTTTCTAACAGCGTCTAAACCCTTTAAAACTTTAATATTGGAGGCTTGGTATTCTTCGGTCATAAATGGCCTTTATAAAATGAATTTATTATACCACGGGTAGTAACTTTATCGATAAATCATATAACATTTTTCATGTTATTATTATAAGAAATTTTTACTTATACACTGACAATAACACCCTTTTCAATGCGGTAAATATTTGTTTTTTTGGGGTCCAAAGGCAGTTCTTTATTACCAATATCAGTTATGAATATTTGAATATTCAGGTTTGTTAAAAAATCAAGTATTGAATTAATTTTATTTTGATCAAGCTCTGAAGAAATATCATCAATTAGAACAACTGGGGCCGAGTTTTCTTTGGCTAAAACAAGTACTTGAAGCATCCAAAATACAATTGATAGTTTTTTTTGCTCACCTCTTGAAAGAAACCCCTCGTTTTTTTTGTCTAAGTAGAAATCAACTGAAGCCCTATGGGGGCCATACCCCAAGTGTTTTGTTCTTATAAAAGAGTTTTTGTTGTTTTGGAGATACTGATTAATTTCGTTATGGTTTAGACCATCAACATCTTTTGTCCAGCCTGTCTGTAAGACAAATTCCAAGCTTTTAGTTGATTCAACAAAACTTTCAAGTTTTTTCAATGAGCTCTCTTCAAGCATTTTTGTCAGTTTTTGTATATAGTTTATTCTAGCATTAGAGATTTCGACAGATAATAAAGAATATTTTGAAAACCATTCATCAAGTTGATTTTGGTTATTACCGTTTAGAATTGCATTTATATTTTTTAAGGTTTTGTTATATGATTTGTATGTTTTTAATATCTCTTTATTGTTGTGAAAAACACCCCAGTCAAGATAAGATCTTTTAAGTTTTGGAGTTCCGCCGACTATAAACCCTCTATCAGGAGAAATAATTTGTGTTGGTAGGTGTTGACTTAAGAGGCTGTTACTAGTAATTTTCTTATCACCAATTACAATAGTGCTTTTACTTCTGGATTTATTTAAAGTGGTTTTCTCACCATCGATTATTGCATTTATTTGTACAAGTTCTTCATCAAAAGGAATAACGTCTTTTATGTTTTTTGACTTAAATGATCGATTGTGTCCTAAATAATATAGCGACTCAATAAAGTTGGTTTTTCCTTGGCCATTAGATCCTAGAACTAGGTTTATATTTTTGTTCGGTTCTAGATACTGGTTGTTTAAGTTTCTAAATCTTGCGACATGTAGTTTCTCAATTATTGCCATTTAGTAACTTGTTCTAGATTCTCATTGGCATGATTATATATTGATAGCTTTCATCACCCATAGTACTTAGTAGGCAAGATTTATTTTCGCCGCCAGGTATAACCATGTTGACTTCTTTAGAGGTTAGTTTTTCTAATACTGAAATTAAATAGTGAATATTAAAGGCGATTTCAAGTTCTTTTTCTTGCTTTGTTACTTCTATTTGTGTTTCAGCTCTTCCCCTTTCTGAATGTGAAAAAATGCTAAGCTTATCATCTCTAAAAACGAGCTTTACACCCTTGGTTCTCTCATCAACAAAAATTGATGCTTGTTGCAGGCTAGATAGAAAATCTGCTCGATCTATAACAATGGTGTTGCTAAAGTCAGTCGGCATCACTTGTTTATAATTCGGAAAGTTTCCATCAATTAACCGGCTGATAATTTTAGTATTTGTGTCTACTAGTGAGAAATAGTTATCTGAAAGATGAATTTCTGCCATATCTTGAGTGCTTTTATTCAGAAGCTTGGTAAGTTCTAATACTGCTTTTCTTGGAAGAATTACTGTTTTTCTCTCTTCTAAATTATTACTTTGTTTTACTTCACCAATTGAGAGTCTGTGCCCATCAGTTGCTACAACAGTTAAAGAGTCTTTGTTTAATTCAAAAAACAATCCATTTAAATAAGCCCTTATATCTTGGTTTCCCATAGAAAAACTTGTGTTTTCTATTAGTTCTTTCAGCGCTTCTTGTTTAATTTTTATTACAGTTGTGTTTTGGGTTTTAGGAAGCGCGGGGAAATCTAAATGATTGAATGTATTTAATTCAAATGTATTTTTATTTGCATTTAAATAAACTTTATTTTCTTCAATCTTAAATTTAATTTTAGTTTTTTCTGGGAGTTTTCTTACAATATCTATTAGATCTTTTGCATATATTGTAAAGGTTATTTCTGTTTCACTTTTTATTTCACTGGAAGCGCTTATTTCCAGCTCCATATCTGTTGTTGTAAGGGTCAGTGTTTTATCCTTTAGCTGAATTAACACATGTGAGAGTATTGGGAGAGTTTGTTTTTTTTCAACAACTCCAATTACAGTTTGTAGTGGTTCAATTAATTCTTCAACGCTTAATTCTGTGTTCATAGGCTGTCTGTCTTTATAAATTAATTATTATTATTATTAGTGCACTTACTTTCTGTTAATTTCTAATTTTTTCTTATTAAAATCAATAGTATAAGTGGTGTATATCTTGTTGATATCTACAGTTTTATTTTTACACTATTGTTAGTCATTGTTCTAATTATAAGATGTTTTGATTCTTATCAACAATACAACTTTTAATTTTTTGTTTATAAGTTAGTAATTTTAATTGTTATATTTTCAATATCGTTTTTAATCTCTTCGTTTGTATTCATAAGCCCTTTTAGTTTTTCGCAGGAATACAAAACTGTTGAGTGGTCCCTATTTCCAAAATTTTGACCAATTTTTGCTAGCGACAAAGAAGTTAATTCATGGCATAAGTAAATTGCCATTTGTCTGGCTTTGACCAAATGCTGTTTTCGCGAATTTGAAATTAAATCAGAAACCGTTATTCCATAGTACTTACTAACTGTCTTTTGAACTTCATTTACTTCAATAATAAGTTTTTTTGGTTTAATTAGGTCACCCAAAGCCCCCTCAACAACATCTTTAGTTATGAAAGAATGATCTATCTGAGAAAAATCTACAAAAGCCTTCAGCTTTAGAAGTGCCCCCTCTAGGTCTCGAACATTTGAAACAACATGGCTTGCTATAAAAAGAGCAATATCCTCACTAAGATTTAGTGATATCTGAGGGTTTTGGGACTTCTTTAATAGGATAGCGGCCCTCATTTCTAGTTCTGGAGGCGAAAGCTGTAAATTTAAACCTTGTGAAAAACGAGTTTTAAGTCTGTTTTCGAGATCTTTAATGTTTTTAGGCGGCTGGTCACATGTAAAGATGATTTGTTTTTTTGTACTAAACAAAAAATTAAAAATATGAAAAAATTCTTCTTGTGATTTATCCTTACCAGCTATTAAGTGAATATCATCAACCAATAACAAATCAGCAGATTGGTAAAAAAGTTTAACATTTTCTATTGTATTGTGCCTAAGGCTGGTTGTAATATTTCTTACAAAATCCATTAGTGGAACGTAAATTATTTTTGTGTTTGGATTTTTTTCTAACGCCAGGTGTCCTGCAGCTTGCATTAAGTGAGTTTTTCCAAGGCCAGATTCACCATAAATAATAAAAGGATTGTATGGGGAGGCGCCAATTTTCTCTGCAATTTGTCTGCTTGCAAGAGCGGCAACTTGGTTAGCGCTTCCTAAAACTAGACTATCAAAAGTGTATTCTGGGAATAACGGAGTTGTGTGATGCTTGGTTTGGCCAGCAATTTTTTTACTTGAATCAACAACACCAAACCTAACTTTCAGTTTGCGATCAAACTCTGAGACTGCGAGAATAATTGCCGCTTCAAGGTTTTTATGATTATTTATGTATTTAAGTGCAGATGCACTGGGCGCATAGAGGTAAAGAGTCTCATTTCTTTCAGCTGCTTTTAGAGGCTTAACCCATACACTGAACTCACCTAACGGCAGTGTATTTTTTAGCGATTCTAGACACTGGACCCAAGTTTGAGACATAAGAATGAAGGTTAAAATAGGAAAACAATATACTAATGATACCTGTAATAAGCCTAAAGATGATTAAAGCCTTTGTTAGAGTAGATTGATATTTAGACCTGCATATTTGTTGTTTTTTATTAGCGCCATATCTATATAATTTAGTTAATTAATCATAGAAAATACGATTGTTAAAACCGGATAACTAATCAATGAAAAATAACCCGTATAGTAGACTTTTTGAGCCTGTAAAAATTGGCCCTGTCGTTACAAAAAATCGTTTTTATCAAGTTCCTCATTGTTGTGGTATGGGTCACCAAAGACCACAAGCACACGCAGCAATGAGAGCCCTAAAAGCAAAAGGTGGATGGGGAGTGGTCAGTACTGAGGAGTCTGAAATACACCCTAGCTCCGATTTGTCGCCATATGTTGAACAAAGAATATGGGACAAAAGGGATATTCCAGCTCTAAGTCTTATGACAGAAGCTGTTCATGAGCATGGCGCTCTTGCGGCAATAGAATTAGCCCACAATGGAAACCATGCTGCTAACTTATATTCAAGGCTTCCTGTTATTTCGCCTGTAAGCCAATCTATAGATCTTATTTATCCCAAACAAACTAGGCGTATGAATAAGAAAGACATTGCTGAGTTTAGGCGCTGGCATCGTAACGCCGCTTTAAACGCAAAGGCCGCTGGTTTTGATATTATTTATGTTTATGCGGGCCATGGAATGACGCTTACCCAAGAGTTTTTGCTTCCAGAAATTAACGACCGTGCTGATGAGTATGGCGGCAGTATTGAAAATCGCGTTCGTTTAACACGAGAGTTGCTCGAGGAAACTAAAGATGCTGTTGGTGACACCTGCGCGGTAGCTTTTAGGTTTGCTGTTGACGAGCTTAAGGGCAAAGATGGAATGCAATTCTTTGAGGAAGGAAGGGCTGTAGTAGAAATGCTGGCAGAAATTCCTGACCTTTGGGATGTAAATGTTTCCGACTGGGCTAATGACTCACAAACTTCTCGTTTTGAGCCAAATGAGGGCTATCAAATTCCATATGTTGAATTTGTGAAAAGCATAACAACAAAGCCCGTAGTTGGGGTTGGTCGGCTTACCTCTCCAGACCTAATGGTTAGTCTAATTGAGCGAGGAGCTATAGATCTTATTGGTGCAGCGAGACCTTCAATAGCAGATCCTTATCTTCCTAACAAAATAAAAGCTGGAAATACTGATCAAATAAAAGAATGTATTGGTTGTAACATTTGTGTGTCGAGTGATAATTTCGCAGTACCAATACGCTGTACTCAAAACCCTACTATGGGAGAAGAGTGGAGAAGGGGCTGGGATCCAGAATCAATTAAGCCTAAAAAGACAGACCAAAAAGCGCTTGTTATTGGATCTGGGCCTTCTGGATTAGAGTGTAGTATGCAGCTTGCAAGACGTGGCTATCATGTCACTTTAGCTGAGGCAGATAATAAATTAGGAGGCAGAGTGCTTTTTGAATCTGGCCTTAAAGGGCTTTCTGCCTGGAAGCGAGTATCTGACAATAGGCTTTATGAGATACAACAAAAAAATAATATTGAAATTTACAAAGAAAGTGAACTGACCCTCGAGCATATAAATGAACTTGGAATTAATAATATATTTCTAGCTACTGGATCAAGTTGGCGCAAAGATGGTGTTGGCAGAAGCAGAAGAAAACCAATTCTAGGGTTGGAGTCACTAAAGGTGCTAACCCCAGAAGAGGCAATAACACAGAGTAAAGACCTAAGCGGGCCTATTGTTGTTTATGATGATGAGCAGGGATATTTAGCAGGTGTTATTGCGGATCATTTGAGTTCTGATCATCAGGAAATAATTTTTATTACCCCAGCCAGTGTTGTATCTCCATGGACAGAGTCAACCTTAGAGCAAAAAAGGATTCAGAAGGCGCTTCTTGTTAGTGGCGTTAAAGTAATTTGCAATAAGACCATAGATAAGGCTGAAGGAAGCAATCTTAGCCTTCAATGTATATTTACTGGAGAAATAACCTTTTTAAAGTGCGCAGCAATAGTAATGGTTACAGAGCGTATTCCAAATACTACCCTCTATGATCAGCTTATTGAGCAAGAAAATAGCGCTGAAAAGGGAGAAACAAAACATATTCAGTTAATAGGGGATGCTGAGTCTCCTGGCTTAATAGCAGATGCAGTCTTTTTAGGCCATCTTGCCGCGCAAAATTTTGAGGAGCCTGAACAGGAAATACAAAAAGCAATGTTTATGCGTGAAATGCCAAGTCTTAAGTAAAGACTACACTGGAGTGGGCTAAGGCCTACTTTGCAATTGATTTTGTGCGTATTTTAGAGTAACATTGCCCTCTTTTTGTATCGGCTAATAAAGTATGCGCAAAACGATTATTGCTGGAAACTGGAAAATGAACGCCAGTAAAGACTCAGTTAAGAGTCTAATTGGTGGAATATTGTCTGGAATGGAAGGCGTTAATTCAGAGGTTTTAGTTTGTGTTCCTTTTCCATATTTGTCACAAGTTGAGCTTTTGATCGAAGGCAGTAATTTAAAACTTGGCGCCCAGAACATCAATATAAACGCATCAGGTGCATTTACTGGTGAAATTAGCGCCGATATGATAAAGGATTTTGGTGCAAAGCACGTTATTGTTGGGCACTCGGAAAGGCGAAGCTTATACGGCGAAACAAGTTCAGTTGTTGCCAAAAAAACGAAGGCCGCACTAGACGCTGGAATGACCCCTCTTTTGTGTGTTGGAGAGTCTCTGGAGCATAGGAAGTCTGGAAAAACTGAGGCAGTAGTTGAGGAGCAAATTAACGCTGTTATAGAGCTGCTTGGTATTGATTCCTTTCATAATATTATTGTTGCTTATGAGCCAGTATGGGCAATAGGAACTGGCATGACAGCAACACCAGAACAGGCGCAAGCAGTTCATCTGTTTATACGAAACCTTTTAGGCGAGAGTAGTGAAAATATTGCTCAAAAAACACCTATACTATACGGTGGAAGTATGAATGCAGGCAATGCTGTGGAGTTAATTTCTTGCCCAGACATTGATGGCGGGCTAATTGGCGGAGCTGCACTTAAAGCAGAAGATTTTTTACAAATATGTAAGGCAGGTTAATATGACATTTCAAATAATTTTAGTAATTCATGTGTTGTTGGCTCTTGGGCTAGTTGGGCTAATATTAATACAACATGGAAAGGGAGCAGATGCGGGTGCTGCATTCGGCTCTGGAGCAGCAGGCTCAGTTTTTGGAGCTCGAGGCGCGCATTCATTTTTATATAAATTAACCGCAGTCATGGCTATTGGTTTTTTTGTAACAAGTATAAGTCTGGCGTACTTCGCTTCAAATGAAAGGTCAGCTACAGAAACAGAGCGGGGGGGTATGTCACAGACAACTATGACTGATGACGGGTTTGATTCAGACACAAGCGAAATTCCCAGCAATTAATTAAGCCGTCGTGGTGAAATTGGTAGACACGCAGCCTTGAGGGGGCTGTAGCGCAAGCTGTGACGGTTCGACTCCGTCCGACGGCACCATACGCATGTTTTAACTCAAGCGTTATTCGTACAGTTTCTTAAGGTTGTTATGTACAATCAGCATTCTTTCATAATTTAGAGTTAATGAAAATTACGAATATAAAAGTACTTAAAGGAATAGGTTTAATGCTTTTAGGGATGACTATTGTTCCTTTTTTAGATATTTTTGCTAAGCTTTTGAGCCAAGAAGGCTATCACGTAACACAGGTTACATGGACACGGTTTTTTTTCCATGCTGTTTGGTTGTTGCCAATGATTATGTGGCAAAAGGTTAAGTTATTTTCAATCCCTGAAAAGCCCGGCTTACAGTTTTTACGGGGCTTGATGCTTACGCTAGCAACGCTATTCTTTTTTGCAGCCATTGTAACCAACGATATCCCTGAAGCGCTTACGCTATTATTTATCTCTCCTCTTATTGTTGCAGTTCTCTCACCTTTTATTCTAGGAGAGCGCTTTGATATATTTATTGGGGTTGGGGTCCTAATAGGATTTATAGGGGTTATAGTAGTTCTTCAGCCAGATAGCGAGCAGTTTGATCCGACTTTATTGTTTGCCCTAGTTGCGGGGTTTTGCTATGCCCTTTACATTATCATAACCAAAAAATTATCTTTTCGTGCCCCACCAGTTTTGACTTTATTTTATTCTGCAATCGTTGGAATAGTTATTATGTCGTTAATTGTTGTGCCTTATTGGACAACTCCAGATTTAAAGGGCGTTCTAATGGGGGCAGCAATGGGTTTTTTTGCTGCAGCTTCGCACTTTATGATTATCAAGGCTTTTGAGTTTGCTAGCGCCTCAGAGCTAAGCCCCTTCAATTATTTTGAGATCGTAGTTGCCATTATTCTGAGCTATTTAGTTTTTGATGTTTTGCCAAACCTTCAAGCGATACTTGGATTAATTATTATTATTCTTAGTGGTCTTTATGTCTCTTGGCGAGCAATGAAAAATAATCAAGACCAAGAAAGTAAACCAAAAGCTATCATAGAGCCGCTATAAACAAGCTGATCTAACTCTTAAGCCTCCCCCAATAGGCATCAAAGTCTAAAAAAATGGATGGGCTACAGCTACTGAAGTTCAACCTGCAGCTTGCGCGCGTAAAAATAACCTAGTACATTTAAAATGAGCAAAATAACTTTATTTTTCATCATAGAATTAGATGTCATTACAGCACAGAGAGAAAATTAAAAAAAGTAAAAAAAATTACATATTATTCTCTGATGAGTTGGCTTCGAACTCACGAGTTAGAATTAGTGTTTGTGCAAGCTTCAATAAGTTAGAAAACTCAGGATTTACTAGAAGTGCATTACAATAGTTGCTCCAAGATTCCAACATTGGTTTGGTTGGACGAAAGTCATTGCGACGGCGATCATTTATAC
>FUWD013231820.1_pt1 | contig 11177 bp, 8 predicted proteins | sample 1063281 | NCBI WGS metagenome assembly FUWD01 (sample SAMEA79048168, study PRJEB19326) | metagenome | biome: marine
TATCTTATAACTCGGTAACTAAAGACATAGTAGCTATGTTGAATAACACGCCATCATTACAATATCCAATATTGAGTGGTTCTGTCAATCAGAACAATATTTATTATGCGGTAAACCAATTAAAAAACAATTCGACCAATTATTCTTATTATTTCAGACCTATACCGCAATGGGATACACGACTGGTCACAGACATCAGCGGATTATTTGAAGATTACACAACATTCAATGAACCAATTGGAAATTGGAATGTAAACAATGTGAGCAATATGAATGCGTTATTTCAAGGTGCGATTTCATTCAACCAAGACATCAGTGGGTGGGATGTATCTATGGTCACCTCGATGGAGTCTATGTTTCAAAACGCGTTGGTATTCAACCACCCTATAGATGTATGGAATACTTCCAATGTGGAAAATATGGCGTTTATGTTTAAAGATGCCACTATATTCAATCAAGACATCAGTGGGTGGGATGTATCTATGGTCACCTCGATGGAGTCTATGTTTCAAAACGCGTCATCATTCGATCAAATGATTGGCAAATGGACAACCGAACAAGTTACGTCTATGACAAATATGTTCAATGGCGCAGCGTCATTCAATCAGTCACTTTATTACTGGAATGACATTTTGTTTATTGAATTAGAAAATGGAGACATATCTTATAACTCGGTAACTAAAGACATAGTAGCTATGTTGAATAACACGCCATCATTACAATATCCAAGATTGAGTGGCTCTGTCAATCAGAACAATATTTATTATGCGGTAAACCAATTAAAAAACAATGCGACCAATTATTCATATTATTTCAGACCTATACCGCAATGGGATACACGACTGGTCACAGACATCAGCGGATTATTTGAAGATTACACAACATTCAATGAACCAATTGGAAATTGGAATGTAAGCAACGTGAGCAATATGAATGCGTTATTTCAAGGCGCGATTTCATTCAACCAAGACATCAGTGGGTGGGATGTATCTATGGTCACCTCGATGGAGTCTATGTTTCAAAACGCGTTGGTATTCAACCACCCTATAGATGTATGGAATACTTCCAATGTGGAAAATATGGCGTTTATGTTTAAAGATGCCACTATGTTCAATCAAGACATCAGTGGATGGGATGTATCTATGGTCACCTCGATGGAGTCTATGTTTCAAAACGCGTTGGTATTCAACCACCCTATAGATGTATGGAATACTTCCAATGTGGAAAATATGGCGTTTATGTTTAAAGATGCCACTATGTTCAATCAAGACATCAGTGGGTGGGATGTATCTATGGTCACCTCGATGGAGTCTATGTTTCAAAACGCGTTGGTATTCAACCACCCTATAGATGTATGGAATACTTCCAATGTGGAAAATATGGCGTTTATGTTTAAAGATGCCACTATGTTCAATCAAGACATCAGTGGATGGGATGTATCTATGGTCACCTCGATGGAGTCTATGTTTCAAAACGCGTTGGTATTCAACCACCCTATAGATGTATGGAATACTTCCAATGTGGAAAATATGGCGTTTATGTTTAAAGATGCCACTATGTTCAATCAAGACATCAGTGGATGGGATGTATCTATGGTCACCTCGATGGAGTCTATGTTTCAAAACGCGTCATCATTCGATCAAATGATTGGCAAATGGACAACCGAACAAGTTACGTCTATGACAAATATGTTCAATGGCGCAGCGTCATTCAATCAGTCACTTTATTACTGGATGACATTTTGTTTATTGAATTAGAAAATGGAGACATATCTTATAACTCGGTAACTAAAGACATAGTAGCTATGTTGAATAACACGCCATCATTACAATATCCAAGATTGAGTGGCTCTGTCAATCAGAACAATATTTATTATGCGGTAAACCAATTAAAAAACAATGCGACCAATTATTCATATTATTTCAGACCTATACCGCAATGGGATACACGACTGGTCACAGACATCAGCGGATTATTTGAAGATTACACAACATTCAATGAACCAATTGGAAATTGGAATGTAAGCAACGTGAGCAATATGAATGCGTTATTTCAAGGCGCGATTTCATTCAATCAAGACATCAGTGGATGGGATGTATCTATGGTCACCTCGACGGAGTCTATGTTTCAAAACGCGTCATCATTCGATCAAATGATTGGCAAATGGACGACCACACAAGTTACGTCTATGACAAATATGTTCAATGGTGCATCGTCGTTCAATCAGTCACTTTATTACTGGAATGACATTTTGTTTATTGAATTAGAAAATGGAGACATATCTTATAACTCGGTAACTAAAGACATAGTAGCTATGTTGGATAACACAACATCATTACAATATCCAATATTGAGTGGTTCTGTCAATCAGAACAATATTTATTATGCGGTAAACCAATTAAAAAACAATGCGACCAATTATTCATATTATTTCAGACCTATACCACAATGGGATACACGACTGGTCACAGACATCAGCGGATTATTTGAAGATTTTACAAATTTTAACGAAGGCATAAGTGGGTGGAATGTATCTAATGTGGTGAATATGAATTCTTTATTTCAAAATGCCAATAGTTTCAATCAATATATTGGTACATGGGATACATCGAATGTTAAGGATATGGCATTTATGTTTAATGGTGCCACAATATTTAACCAAGTCATTCGTAGTTGGGACATATCCAACGTAACTACTATGGAATCTATGTTTCAAGATACAAACGACTTTAACCAAGACATTAGTGGTTGGGACGTATCCGAAGTGGTAAATATGGATTCTATGTTTCAAAACGCAACAGCGTTCAACCAAATAATTGGTAAATGGACTACGACCCAAGTCACGTCCATGGATTCGATGTTCGATGGCGCTTTAATATTCAATCAGTCACTTTACAATTGGAGTGATATTGAATTTGTCTCTAAAACAGATATTTCATCTGCCCATAAATCCGTGATAAATATGTTAAACAATACACCACAATTACAATATCAAATATTAACGGGTTCAGTGAATCAAGACAATATTTATTATGCGGTGGAACTTTTTCAAACAAACATTACGGATTACAATATTTTTTATAGACCCATCATTGAATGGGATACGCAATTGGTGACAGACCTAAGTGGATTATTTGAAGATTTTACAAATTTTAACTTAGATATCAGTAGTTGGGAAGTATCCAATGTTACTAATATGGATTCTTTGTTTAAAAACGCATTTATATTTAATCAAAATATAAACACTTGGGATACGAGTAAAGTCACTAATATGGATTCTTTGTTTAAAAACGCATTTATATTTAATCAAAATATAAACACTTGGGATACGAGTAAAGTGACCAATATGACGGGAATGTTCAGTAATTGTAGAACATTCAATCAACCATTATATAATTGGGATGTTTCAAATGTCGTATTTATGGATGAAATGTTTTTAAACGCATTTGTTTTTAATCAATCTTTGTATGCGTGGAATATGCAATTTGAAAATACAATACCTATTAATGTTACAAAATCAAACACGACAACACTAAATATGTTTAATAGTACTTCTTTGTTGAATTATTATGTAGTATCTGGAAATGTATTACAAACTACTATAAACGACGCGATAGATACATTTACAAACAATCGAGCAATATATGATAAAATATTTCGTCCAATAGACGAATTAGATACAACGCAATTGAGTAACCTAAATGGTCTTTTTAAAAACAATACTACATTCAATGAATATATAGGTTCTTGGAATGTGTCGAATGTCATCTATATGGAAGAAACATTTATGGGGGCGACCAGTTTCAATCGTCGTATATCCAAATGGAATATATCCAATGTAATTAATATGTCTAATATGTTTAATGGTGCTAGTTCCTTTAAAAAATCGCTTGTAAACTGGACAAATTTATATAATTTGATCTTTACATTAGATGAAAACGATAATATCATTGCTACAAAAACAAACGTTAATACTGAAAATATGTTCACAGGTACAACGTCTTTGGATTATGACACCGTGATTGGGAACGTTACACAAGATACTATTTTGGACATTGTTGATTATTTTAATTTTTCTTATAGTGATGCGTTGATAGAATATGAAGATATACCCAATTGGGATACATCTAAAATTACAGACATGTCCGAGCTATTTCAAAATTTTAAAACATTCAATGAAGACATTAGTGGATGGGATACATCCAGGGTCACTTCAATGTCGTATATGTTTGAAGGAGCAGAACAATTCAATCAAAATATAAATATATGGCAAGTCCACAATGTAACTACTATGGAAAATATGTTCAGAAACGCTTTAGTATCATCACTTTAAATACGTGGTATATATCCATGTAAACAACGTGGACTCTATGTTGAAGGCGCGGAACAATTCAATCAAAATATCAACACTTGGTATATAGATAAATTAACATCTACACATTCTATGTTCAAACGGGCTTTATCCTTTAATCAACTCTTGACCAATGGATTCTGAGTAATATAGAAATCACGGCTTCTATGTTTGAAAATGCTATTGTATTTAATCAAGCATTAGACCAATGGGATACATCTAGTGTTACCAATATGTCTTCTATGTTTAAAGGAGCGTTGCGGTTTAATCAAGAATTAGACCAATGGGATACATCTAGTGTTACCAATATGTCTTCTATGTTTAAAGGAGCGTTGCGGTTTAATCAAGCATTAAATTCGTGGAATATTTCCAGCGCAATTAATATGTCTTCTATGTTCCATGGAGCGAATATATTTAATCGTCCGTTGTATTTATGGGAGACATCAAATGTTGAAATCGCATCATCTATGTTTGAAGATGCGTCTTTGTTTAACCAAGACATAAGCGGATGGGATACATCCAATATTACCCATATGGATTCTATGTTTAAAAATACTATATCATTAAACCAATTTTTCGGAAAATGGGCTATATCCAATGTCACTACTATGGATTCTATGTTTGAAGGGTGTTCTGTTTTTAATCAGTCTTTTTATAATTGGGATGTATCGCTAAGTGAAATAAACAATGAAATTGTGGCAACAAAACAAAATGTCTCTACGACAAACTTATTCAAAGATTGTACGAATTTAGAATATTATTATGTCAATGGAAATGTAACGAATTCTACATTCAAAGGCGCATATATATTATTTAAAACCAATACACAAGAGTATGAATTAAAACATAGACCATTTACGAGTTTAGATCTATTTGGCGTATCATCGATGGATGATTTATTTAAAAATGAAGATACGTTCAATGAAGATATAAGCAATTGGAATACGTCGAATGTAACCTCTATGGTTTCTTTGTTTGAAGGCGCATCATCGTTCAATCAACCTATCGAAATATGGAATATATCTAATGTATCTTCACTTGATTCTTTGTTTGAAGGTGCGTCATCGTTCAATCGACCTATTGAAATATGGGATATATCCTATGTATCTTCTTTAAATTCTGTATTCAAAGACGCGTCATCGTTTAACCAAGACATAAGTATTTGGGACGTGACAAATATAACAAATATGGGGTCATTGTTTGAAGGGGCAACTATATTCAATCAAAATTTGAATGACTGGAATGTATCGAATGTAGAAGATGTATCAGGATTGTTTATGAATGCTAGAAACTTTGATAATCCTATATGGAAATGGAAATTAAGTCAATGTAGAAATTTTACAAATATGTTTAATGGTGCTATATCACTGACCATCGGTGACTTAATTGGCGAAAATACATTTGAGAAAAATAACAACTTTTTTTTTCAGTTATTAATATAATGTTAATTACAGTATTTTCTTTCACAGGAGCAATCACTACGAATATGTTTGCCAATACAAATTTAGATTTTGCGGAATTAATACAATGGGATAGTTACGTTCCTTGTAATAATTGCGAAGGATTGAGTCGTGTTAAAGTAGGACCCATTCAACAAAATAATGTCTCTAAAAAAACATTACAATCTAAAATGATAAAAAACCGTAAAGCCATTACTTACGTAAAAAAACAAAGTATTTATGATGTAATTTATACTCACCATTTTTACAACAATTTAGATTTAATATCCAAATGTAATCCACAAAATTATATTAATCAGGTTAATTTATTATTGCGTTCCAATAGCGTGTCTCAAGCACGTAAAGATAAACTGGTCGAATTTATTGGTCGATTGAACATAAATTCATTGAATATGTGAGACGCATCATTGATATGATTGAATGTATTATGACCTCCAATCATTTGCAACCTTAGTCATATGATATTCGCCTGAACGAACCATTGGAATTGTTTTCTTTTGAGTTGATTTATTTTCAGTTATTTTCTTTTGAGTTGATTTATTTTCAAATAAATTATAATTTTTTTTAGGTCCTGGTTTAGGACAATCTTTGAACATATTTTCATAAAAACTAAGGTCTTCCACCATTTTTTCCAAATTAGTCTCAATTTTATTTATGTACACTCTAAGAGCTTCATTTTCTTCACTTAGTTCCACATTTTCTTTATCCATTTTAATGAACTCCTCTTCGATACTTTTCAAACTTGATGTTACGCGATCTGTCATTTTTGTTGTAATAAATCTTCGTTTAAAAAATCAATTTTGGAATACAAACTTTAATTGAATATTGTAAATAATTTTACCATTCTAATTCATCATCTACATTATTTAAACAAAAGTATGTTTCAGTCATATCAATGATATATTCATTTATTTTTTCTTCAAATAAACAAAAATTATCTGTTATATTTTTTACACGATTTATATTATTTATACATTCTTTATGTAAATTATTAAAAAAATTGCTTATATAAGAAAGCTCTTTAAATTCTGCCTTTGAGAAATAAATTGATAAGGGGACTTAAAACCTCGCCATTTATTTTTATTTTTCTTAATAAATCCGCAATAATTAAATAACTCTTTGCTATAATTTTTAAAATATTTAACCATTGCGTCTTTACATATTTTTTTAACTTCAGTATCAAAATTATTTTCAAATTCCCAATCAAATATTTCATATTTTTTTTGTTTTAAAATTAATAAATATGTAGTTATTTTTTTCTTAGAATATCTGGTTTGATTATTTTTATCATAAGAATTACCCTTTGGGTTTTGTATTAAAAAACGTTCTAATACTATCTGAATTATTGTATCCAAATAATTTAATTTATTATAATCGGTTTGAAAAACTAAATGATGAATATGGTCTTTATTGTTACCAATAATACTAAAATTATTATGTAATTTTAAATCAGTTGTATTTCCATTAAAACAAATACAATGTTCTATATTCCATTCAATATTTTTATTATTTAAAATCTCTTTCATAACATTCTCCATAATATTTTTAATGTTTTTTGATTCTTCTATTAATGCTTCAATATTGTTTTTTTTTTCAAAAGAATTAACTATATTATATATAGTAGTTGGCGTAATACTATGAAATCTTTTATTTGTAAAAACATCAATTAAATATATTAAAATGCTTGAATATAATGGAGATAAATTATAAATAGCTAAGGTATTATTTATTTTATATTGGTTTTGAATATCTTTAATTATTTCTTCGATTTTTTTATAATAGGTTTGATAAATATTTTTATGCGAAAGGTCGCATAATGGAAAACATTCGAGGTCATTATTCTTAATAGTTTTTAAATATCTATAAAACATCGTAGGAGAGTGTTTTATAATGTTTAATTTTGAAATCTTATCTAATACGACCTTTATTTGCGATTTTTTAAAAAGTTCATTATTTTCATTATGTTTATAAATTTCAAACAATGCATAATTATAATATATAGAACGGCGAATACAATGATAATCCCAATCAATTATAATAGAGTTATTTTCTTCTTTTTTAATTATATTTTCTTCTTTTTTAATTATATTATTTTTTTCAAATATATTTATTATTTTTTCTTTATCTATATATTGCTTAATTTTATATAAGTTAAAATTTGGGTTAATAATTGGTATATATTCACTATTTTCATCTACATTTGCAAAACGTTTATGTATATCATCATTATTTTTTTGTAAACCAAAATATATTTTATTTTCTGCTCTGGTTAAAGCAACGTGAAAATAAGATTCATATACTATATTTGTTTCATTATTGGTAAGAAGTTTCAACGACGATTCGGTACAATTTAAAATAAATACACAAGCTCTCCCATCACCTTTAGATGATCTTATACTCATAATTCTGGAAGCATACGTTGATTGTGATGTATCTATTATTTGTCCAGCTTCGTGTTTATGTAAAACAGCATATTGTTTGTATACATCATCAGAACCTATTTTTTTTAACCAAAAACTATTTAATCGCGTTTCTAGCTCACATGCTAAAATATTAGCCTTCATAATCGGAAATAAAAATAAAAAATCTTCTGGTTTGTAATTATATTTATCGATTTCATATTCTACTTTTTTAATTATTTGTTCCACTTCATTCATAATTTTATTTTTATCACTATCATTCGCATATATACGTTGTTGTTCAAACACTTCTATAATATTTTCACCATTATCTTTTAATTTTTCAGAATTTTCTATAAAAATTTCTGGTGTATCATATTCTTTAAATTTTACTAATTTATTAATTTTTTCTGCCATATATTTTACTTTAATTCTTCTATTAATATTTTCAGGTTTGTATTTTATAATATTTATAAAAGAATTTAATTCTATATGTGTCATAAAATTTTCAATATATTCTAAACTTTGTAATCTATCACCTACAATAACACAATCTATTTTTGTTTTTAATATTAATTTAACAATAGCCCTATAATAAATAATTGGCAAGTCATTTGCTTCATCTATCCATAATTCTGTCATTTTATTTAATTTAATTTTTTTTCCAGCATAATATATTTCGCCTGTATTTAAGTTAATTTTGTCACAACTATTTTTACAAATATTATTAAGTAAACCTTCAAAAAAGGTATTTCCACCAATGCTTTGACTAGTTAAATTATAAACAAATGAATCTATTGTTCCTATAATAACAAGGCATACTCTATTAGAATGTTTATGTTTATAATTAATAATATATTGTTTTCCATATGATTTATTTTCTAATTCTATCATATTATCAATAATATGAAATTCCCGTCTTTCTGCTTGCTTATTTAATTCTTGTAAAATAACACCTTTTGCAGTATGTTGTTTCGTGGTAATTATATATAATTCTTTATCAAAATTTAATGAAATTTGTTTCCAAATACCAAATGTTTTTCCGTTACCAGCTCCTTTTTGAATAATTTTTAGTGTAGGTTTTACTTCATTTTTATCTTTCCATAAATCCCAAATATTTTCTGGATTATTAGTAAGTGCATTAATAACCAAACAAATGTTTACATATGATTTAACGTGGACCATTTTATTACAAACATACTTAACTGGTATTTTATAAATTTCTTCATTTATATCAAGTAATATAAAATCATATTTAGATATAAATGATTTATATTTCCAATTTTTATTAAAAATTATCAAATAAGTATCATCGCTTAATTTATCTAGAACAACATCGTCTGTATTCCCATCTATAATCCATAATATTTCTTTTCCGTGAAGTTTATAATCTTCATTTCTACAATTTATTTCACTTTCTGTGATATCACTATGTTGTATTTCTAATATATATTTTTCATTTAATAAAACATCGGCATATCTATCTTTGAATTGTTTATCATTTATTTTATTAAATTTAACTTCTATATTTAGAAAATATCCTTGCCATCTACTATGCCACTCAGATTTTTGAGAATATTTTGTTAGGTCTTCTTGATTTTTGTGTCTAAAATAAGGTCTTTTTGTTTGGCCCTTACATAAAATTAATTCATGCCCTAGTTTACATTTACATTTATCTTTATTTTTATCAACATTTGATATATGTAAATAATCATTATGTATATATGCCCACTCTGTAATAAAATTTTTATCACATTTATTATAATTCATTAATGAATATATAATCTTTATCTTTATTTAAAATTATATAATGCTATATATAATGAATTTTACGTGTTCGTCGTACAAACCTCCATCGCTACAATCACCTACTTATAGTGGAGGTGTATTATACATCAATGGAAAACCATTTAAGACGGTGGATTCGAGCTTATATTTAAGCCATATTTCGGGATATTGTAATGTAGTCGATAATTTTAAGAATACTTCTTATGAAAGATATTTACATAAGAAGAAATTTAAAATATAATATAATATATATATGAAAACGTTTGGTTCAAGAGCAGAAGTATGGCACGGCACCGCGAAAAAAACAAGTGGTGGTCTAGAAAAAAAAAATTTGTTCCAAAACAAATGGGGTGAAATTGTTTCGCGTAAAAAGCATTTTACCGCTAAAAAAGAAAAAAGATTAGAAAAATATGGTTATTTTGCCAAGAAAGGTAAATTCGGTGCTATTAAGAAAAAGGCAAAAACGTCTAAGAAACGCTAATTAACGACTGGAACGTAAACGTCGCTTTGCTTGTAATATTTCTCTTTTGTTGTTTTGTGTAAAAAAAGTAGTATATTTTAATCCTTGTCTTCCAACCGAATTTATTTTTTTACGTTGAATATAGGCGGACGAATTTACATAAGTATTTTGGGTTTCACTGCGTTTAAAAAGTTTTCTCAAAAATCCATAAGAATGTCCATTGGATGACGTTTGGTCTTTTGTGTTCATTATATATGCGTAATATAATTTTGGGTAGGTTGCTCTATTAAAATATTATTTTCCATATCTTGTATTAAGAAAAAATAAATAAATTGAGACGCACTTTCCATCGTATAATACGAATATACATCGTTAAAAGAAAAATCAACACCAATACTTTCATAATAATGAATTGTATCAATAATGTCTCTTTTATTAAATATATCATAATACCCTACAAGTTCGCCGATATATTTAATACCAACCACATTTTGTATATTCTTTTTCTTTACAATACATTCAAAAGTATCCACCATAGTTTCATTTGACGTGTAAATTAACTTATTGTTATGTTTTTTTACAATAGAACATACGTGTTCAAACCCAATGATACTATTTGGGTCATTCCATATGTTATAAACCACTATAGAGTCTTTTGTTATAATGGACTCTAAAAAAGAAATATTATTTATGTCTCCATATGAAACGAAAAACAATCG
>FUWD013184279.1_pt1 | contig 11167 bp, 13 predicted proteins | sample 1063281 | NCBI WGS metagenome assembly FUWD01 (sample SAMEA79048168, study PRJEB19326) | metagenome | biome: marine
GCTTTAGTTTCGTATCTATCAGATCTAGCCGACGATTCAAGTCCCGAATATTCGAGTATAACGTCCGACATTACCGTTTACCCATTTCGTTAGCCTTCCAGATAAGGTATCGCCCCATAGTCCAGAGCATACGATCGGTCTGCTCTAATAAGACACTTGGGGCGATACCCGTTTCACAAGCTAGGCTAGCGATATACCAATGGCTAGAATCGTCGCCTAGACCCCTTATTTTGGGTCGTTCTTCTCGCTTGCCCCGACAGACTCGACTGATTCCAGCCAAGCGTCGAAATCGAGAGTAGTTGCTTTCGTGCGGACTTCCGAAGCGTGAACCAAGAAAAGCAAGTAGCTTATCTTCATATCTTCTTCGATTTTGCTAACCGAAATGTTGAAGTGGTTTTCGAACTTCACCAAGTCGCTAGCCGAGCAAACAACTTCTTTGCTCTCGCCGTTTAGAAAAGTAACGCGTAGGGTTATTCTCAATTTTTATCCTTGTTTAGTTGTTATGCGGTTGCGCGAGTAACTGCGCCCACGGTGCTAAAAGTTACGTCGAAGGTTTGTAGGTCGCCTACTGCGCCCGAAATCGGGGTGTATTGCGAGATAAGAACTACTGCGGTGTAAGCCGGGTTGGTTGCTGAGATAGTGCCAGAAGTCGGGCGAATAACGACCGTGCCTTCAGTTCCCAAAAGCGGGTAGAGAGTTGCGTCCACCGCTGAAGCCCCGAAGTCCTGCTGGTAGTTCAAAGTAACCGAACCACTCTTTAGACCTGCGGCAACTTCACGCCAACCGTTCGAACCTAGAGAAGTCTTGTCGATCTCTTCGACGGTAATCTCCAGCGAAGCGCCAGCCAAGCTTGACGAGATATCACTCCCGTTTAGACTGACGTAGCGAGATGTAATAACTACTTTAGCCATTTTATTTTTTCCTTTTTAGTCAGCCTGAACGGCAACGTTGAACTCTGCCGCCAGATATGTTGTTTCGCCGATAGTGGTTGCGCCGTAGTTTCGCATATCGGTAACCACGGTGTCGTAAGCCACGCCACCGAGAGTCTTATCTGATTCTACCGCACGACGGATACTTGCGTCGCCCGTGGCAGAGCAGAAAGCGTCTAAATTATTTTGCCCATTACGTTCGCTCATTTTAGCGACCACAAGAGTTACCGTAAACGTATACTCGCTCAGAGAGTTATTAAAAGCCCGGTGATAAGTAACCCCGTTAGGCACGATAAGCGCAAACGGTGGGTTTACCAGATCGGGAAGCGTAGCCGAGCTACGAACCCCAGCGGTAAGAAGATTAGTGGCAAGACCCGTGCGAATAGCGGTAATCGAAGCCATTAGGCGAACTTCACTATCCTATAAGGGTCTACCAACTGGGCAACGTCTGGGTCGATACGAGCGCCAACTCGGATAAAGCCCAAGTCTGGGGAACTTAGAACGCCCAAAGGTGAATCTAGGCGCTTGAAGATACGGCTCGACTGAATAATGGTCGCCTGTTTGATAGCGATAGGCACGGCAGACCAACCCCAAACGCCTGTAACCTTCACCAAGGCTTCTTCGCCGTAAATAGGGAAGGTGTAGTCGCCGACCGCTCTAATGGCGTTATACGGCACGACAAGCCCGTCCACGCGCCCATTTAGCGGCTCTAGTTGGTAGTCGTCCGCTTGCCAAACGGTATCGTAAGAACCGTCCGCCGAAGTGTCCGTAGCAATCTCAGTAAGCGAAATAGCGTCGTCAAGATTAGTTAGAAAATCATTCGTAGCGGCAAAGTAACGAACCGCAGTCCCAGCGTTATAGAAACTGCGAGCGGTATACGAATCAAGCAAACGAGAAGCAGACTCGATAGCCATTTCTAGCAAAGAATCGTCGATAGTGTCCGCAATACGAAGCGCCGCCTTGACTTCCGCAAGAGTCGCATAACCGTTAGTAATTGCCATACGTCAATTCTATCTCACGACTGTTTAAGCAATTTAGAAAGAACTGGTTGCCAGTTATTCTTCCAAACGGTTTCCGAATCGAACTGCTGGGCGAACTCCACCGAAGCTTTATTCGTGCCACGATCGGCTTTATACGCTTCTTCCAAAGCGGCAACAATAGACGGAACTAAAGGCACTTGCCAGAAAGCCAACTGCGAAGCGTCCCACATAGGTTGCCCTTCGACAAGCCAAGACTCGTCCGAAACCAAGTCCGGGGTAGCCGCCCAATTAGAACCAATGACCCTTACGCCGCAAGCCTGAGCTTCGATCGTGGGAACGCCGAAACCTTCACCGAACGAAGGGGCTAAGAAAACGTCCATAGTCGAATAAAGACCCGCCAAGTCTTTACCCGAAATGCCGTATTTGTAGTCAATAAACGGTGGGAATAAAACCGCGTCTTTAGGGATACCGAACGCCTGAATCATAGTAATAAGATTCCAACCCCCAGCCGTGCCTAACGGGTCGGTGTGAAGATACAAAACCGCGTCGGGGTGGGTCTGCCTGAAGATAGAGAACGCCAAAAGATTCTCACTAAACGCTTTACGGTGAATCAAACCCGAAGCCTTATTAGCGGCGTTCATACCGATAACAAACTCGTCTTTTACGCCCAAATACTCACGACCGGGGATACCCGAAATAGTTGGGGTCGGTTTGAAAACTTTAGTGTCGATAACGTGCGGCACATACTCGCACTCGATACCCTTCGATTCGAACTGTCGAACGCCGAACGGACTCATAGCGATAGGGGTAACGTTCTCTTTACGCACGAACTCTTCGACCATAGGCGGCATAGTTACGTGGTCGAGCGGAGTCCACCAAGCGATAGGGTGCTTATCCCAAGCTTTGCCCTTGATAACCCAGCAATCGTAAAGACCAAGAAGAAGGTCTGGCTGATCAGGGTTCAACGATTTCCAATGAGCGTGATTCATTGGGGTAACGTCGTTCGAATAAGGGTCATTACCGCGGGCGTAATGCGGAACTTCACCATAAGGCGTTCTATAAGTAGAACGATTACCTTCAAGCCCATAGTTCGACTGGGCGGCTACGTCAAGCCCCGCCCGTTTCATTTGATCTATCAAAACTTGCGCTTGAATACCGTAGCCCGTTGGTTGGCTTGGAGAGTTCGAATAAAGGGTTACTGTTCCCTTGAGTTTCTGCGTAGGTTTGCTCATAGGTCGAGAATAGCAGAAACCCCGTCGAACTCAACAACGACGGGGTTTCCTATATCCGTGAATAGGGGAACGGACTCTCAAAGCATAGCAAACAAATCGGGCAAAGGTAAACCCCGAAAGCCTACGCACTTCCGGGGTCTACCAGCCTGATAGTCGGGCTAAGGTTTAGCTTGCGCCACCCTTGAAGTAACCGACGTGGGTTGCGTGGGTCAAGCCACCGCCAACACGAACGACACCGCGGAAGGTGGTTACGTCGGTGTTGAAAGCGTAATCGCTTGACTGTGCTACCTGAATACCACCTGCGACGCGAACCTTGTAAGAAGGTAGGTGTCCGAATAGAACCGACTTAGCGCCAGTTGCTACTGCGGCAACCGCTGGGTTCTCAAATACTGAGTAACCTAGCAACTGCGCTGGCTGACCAGCAACCGCTGAGTCTGTCCAGATGTAGCGACCTGAGCCGTCCTTGAGCTTACGAAGAGCGGCTAGACCAGTCTTAGAAGCTTGGAAGCCAAGACCCGGAAGAACGCGAGCGCCGTCGGCGATACCGTAAACCAAGTCGATAATGTTCTCGTAAGTTGGTGCGCCAGCAACACCAGTTCCACCAGTTACAACTGAACCCGCTGAAGTCGCAAGACCAGCAGTTCCAGTAGTAAGTTCGGTGTTCATAGCGATACCTAGTGAAGTTCCCAACTGCTCGGCAATGTAAGCAGTAATGTCGAAACCTGCGTCGGCAATTAGCTCGTTAGCCACGCTAACAAGTGCGCCGAACTTGGTTGCGCCAAGAGTAATGCTTGAGAAGGTTGGGTTTGACTCGCCGATAGCCGAACCTGCGGCGGTAGCGGCAGAAGTCGAAATAGCGGTGGTAGTCGGGATAACCAAGTTCTCGCCCGAAGTGGTGTTGAATACTTCTGAAGTCTGAAGCATTGGGCCAACTAGGGTAGCAATCTGGAATACCTGATCGTAGAAAGACTGACCAACGGTGTTAGCAGAAGGCACGAGAGCCGAACGACGTGCGAACTCAGTTCCACGAAGTTCACCCATAGCAATAGAACGCAAAGTGTCTGCGTCGGTGCTAGAAGTTTCAACGGTAGGGGCGAAAGAAGCCGCCGCCTGAGTTGCTTCAGCTGAACGCTGGGCTACCTTCTGGGCGGTTGCGATAGAAGCGTCCGCTGAAGCGATATCTGCTTCAATACGGTCGATCTTCTGTAGTTCTTCAGCAGAAAGTCCGCGCTTCTCAGTTTCAGCAAAGTCGAGAACTTCTCGCATTTGCGCTACTAGGTTTGAGCGAACGTCTGCTTGAGCTTTAATAAACTCAGACATTAGATTCCTTTGATAAATGAATAGGGGAGATTTCTGCCGAGCAGACTCAGAGCAGATAGGTCGAGCAGACTCAGAACCTATAACAATTCTAAAGGGTGGTTGTAATACTGATTCGGTGGACTAGCAGAGAATCGAACTCTGGTCTTAGCCGTTCCCACTTGGGGTTTTAGCGACTAATCGAAACCATTACCTAGCCCTTTGGCAAGACCATACCGAAAATGGTACGGTTGCGCCACTAATTAAGTTTAAGGCGTTAGCGTATCTTTTATGATACGGAACTAACCTTGACGATAAACAACGAACGTCAAGTTTAGTTAAAAGAAAACCCCGCCAGCCGAAAGGGTTAGGCTAGCGGGGGAACTCGCTCGAAGGGATTAGCGAGTTTCTTCGACGGCTTTCACCCGAACTTCTTTAGCCGGGGTAGCCGAGTTTGCGATAGCGTCGATAAGTTCTTTGATAGCGCCCGAACTTGGGTCGCCAGCGATTTCCTTAATAAGTTTTACCGCTGATTCGATTTCGTCTTTGGTAGCCATTAGATTCCTAACATTAGTAGATCGAGTTTCTTCTTCTTCAAAGCCAAAATATCGCCTTGAACTTCTTGAACTTCTGGGGTCTTAGTAAGTTTACCAACCACTTCGGTAACGAGCGTGGCTTGGTCGGCTTCTAGTTCTTCACCGAGTTCAAGTTTGAGCAGAGCGTCCGCTAGGGTGTCTGCGTCGATAGCGCCTTCGAGTGAGCGAACCGAAGTTGTGCCAGTTGTTGAACTGTAGGCGGGAAAGGCGACCAAACTTACTTCGTGGAGAGAAACACGGTTTAGGGTGCGAACGTTGCCGCTCTTATCCCAAGAGTCGCCACCGATCGGAACGGTGAAACCAAAGCTCATAGCCGAAACGTCGCCACGCTTGAGAAGAACCGAAGCGTCCCGCCCAGCCTGAGTATCTGGCAAAGAAGCAATAGCCTTCAGACCGAAAGAATCTTCAACAAGGCGCAAAGTCCCTGCGCGGGTCGAACCCAAAACTAGGCTAGTGTCGTGATTCCAAAGAAGTTTAATATCGTTGCGAGATTTTAGGCTCTTCGAGAAAGCCCCCGGTGCGATACGTTCGATAAAAGGTAGCGGGCTAGAATCTGCGTTGAAAACCGCCGCATAACCTTCAAAAGTCATACCGTCGCCCGACTCCCGAATCTCAAACTTTACGTCTGCGGTTCTAGTTTCGTTCGGGTTCTTAGCCCTGCCTTCTTCTGGCAGACCTTCCAGTTTCGCCTTGATAGCGTAAGCGGCGTTTAGCCACTTGGTTCGGGTCGGGATAACCATAGACTCGGTTAGCTCAGGCAATTCTTCTGGCATAACCAAAGGCTCGACCTTCTTCAGATCGGCGATAGGGACTGCGATTTTTAGACCCTGCTCAACCCAGATATCTTCTTCTTCGTCAAAAAGAGCCACTTCGGCAGAATCTTCCATAAGCTCGACAACTTGCCCAGCATACGCTTCAGTTCCAACAAGCCAAGCAACAAAATCGCCCACGGCAAGTTCGCCCGGCAGAGCGCGGTTTTCTTCGGTCATACTTTCGCTTTCTTCTTGTGCCTTAATTCTAGCAACCACCGAGTCGGCGTAATCTTTGGCACGTTCCGCCGCGCGTTTGCTCGGCCCACTTCCCCAAAGTAAATGCGCCACAACCCCAGCCGAAGGGTAGTTATCTGAGTTAGGGTCTGCGTCGGGCGAATCAAGGTCTACTAGGTGTCGTGCGATCCACGCCGCAATTCGAACCCACTTGTCGTCTGAAACTTCACCGTTAGCCATTAGTCGAGCTTCACGAATAGTTCTATCGACCACGCCGTCGCCAGCGAGTCCCTGCTCGTAATACTCAAGCCCACGTCTAGCCGCCGCTCTCATATAGGCTGGCGCTTCTTGGTTCACCGCACGAACCGAATCAAGGTCTGGGATATCCGCTGGGTCGGTGGCTTTGATACCAAGCGAGCGGTAAGCGCGAAGAGTGTCCGCGTTATTCTCAACCGCTTCAAGAACGTTATAGGTTTCTAGCAACTTCTCAGCGGTAGCCTTCTTATACTCCGTCGAGTCTGCTAGAGAGCCGGGGTTCATAATTAGGCGACTAAAGGTAACGCCCAAATCTTTTAGGGTCTTACGAGTTTCTTCTTCGTCTGCCGTAGGTCTGCCAGTAACCAAGAAGAGAGCGCCGTCGAGCGACTGTAAATAGTCCCAAGTTTTACGAATCAGAGAACGACCACGAATAAGAGTGTCGTCAAGATCACTAATAACAATCGGGTCGCCATTTTCGTTTCTCTCTCCCATAAACGGTTCGTCGTCCCCAAGGCTGATAGCGACCGCTTGCTTTATAGCTGAGTCTTTAGTTTCGTGGCAACCAAACACTTCTCCCGCTTGGTCTACAACTGCCCAACCTGAGCAGTCTGCGCTTTCGTCCGTAATGTAATAAGGCATAATTTACTTCTGTCGCATAACCGAAAGCTTGTTGCCTTCTATAAGGGAAGTGGCGTTTAGAGTTGCGTTCGGTAGCAACTCCATAACAAGTTCGTCGCCCGCTTTCAAAACAAAAGAATCGCCAATGGTTTCTAGCCAAATATCGTTATAGCCGTTGTAATGCTCAGAGAAACCAAGTTGGAAATGAACGTTAGTAGTTTGCGAACCTTGGTTAGTGAACCTAAACCCATACTCGGTATTGGCTTCGAGCGTATGAATCTTCGTGCTAGACATTTGCCCCGACGACTGATTCGAAGCAGATAGAAACTCGGTGCTTACCGTAGTTCCGCCAGTAATCGAAGTCGCAGACTTTAGAACCGCTTGGTGCGTATCTGGATAGTTGCGGTTTAGATTATAGGCAGGGATAGGGCTACCCGTAGTTACGATCGTGGCGTTCTCCACAAGTTCCGCATAAACCGCCGAAGTGTCCGTAATCATAGAGTAAAAATCTAGTTGAGCGCCAGTATCGCCCGTAAGCATAGAGAACCTGACCGAAGAGCCAGAAGTCATAGAAAACTGGGCGTTCACCAAATAAATAAACCCGTCGCGCGCATACTCCGTAACGTTAGCGGGCTGAATATTCTTCAGAACATACTTCACATAGTCATTAGTTGGCGCTACGACCGTTTGCGGTGTTGCCCCAACTTCGTAAACCTTTTGAAGCAACGTCATTAGTAGACGCTTTCGGGATCTTCTGGGTTGATTTGGGCGACCGACTGAAGTTGAGTAGAAGGCAAACCAGTATGAGTAATCGCTGGCAGACCAAGCTTCGCAAGAACGTCCGCAGGGTCGAAACCTGCGTCGGTAAGAGTCTTAGCCATAATTACTTTTTGTTGTTGCTCAACCAAGCCAGCGGCGGCTAGATCGACGTTAGCGAGTGGCACTCGGTAAACGTCCCCACCTTCGACGGGTGGCAAATCTTCAAAGCGGCGCACGTCGTCCACCGACAACCAACCCGTTAGAAGAGCCGAGTTGTAAGCCGTGGTTCGTGAGTTGAAGTCGCCACGCATAAGCCCGTCTACGTTGAACTTGATAAACTCGCCAGCGTTTAGAAGGCGGCTATAAGACCACTCGATTTTCTCAATGTATGGGCGGAGAGTATGGGTAACGAACTGAATAGCGTTCTGCTCAACCGAAGCGTAAGACTGAGTTCCCGGAATACCCATAAAAGATAGCGGAATGTTGAACGCTCTAGCGATTTCTTCAACCGCAAAGCGACGGGACTCCAAGAACTGCGCCGCGTCGTTATTTACGGTCGTGGTCTTGTAAGTTGCGCCACCCGTCAAGATACCCGTTCGGTGCGCCTTTCTAAAGCCCTTATGAGCTGAGTCGAAACCGTCGCGCAACTGCTTCGCCTGATCAGGCTTCAAGTCGCCCGGATACTCAATAATTCCCTGAGTGGTTGCGCCCTGCCCGAAGAACCGTGCGGCGAACGACTGGAGAGCCGAAGCAACACCGAACGCTTCTTTGAGTTTCTCAACTCTTGAGATACCACGGATAGCGCCCGGCTCTAGCAAGTCGGTTAGGTGAATAACGTCGTCCGAAGTTAGCCCGTTTGCTTCGCCTTCGTAGGTGAAGATTTTGCGACCAATAGCCGAACGGCTAACGGTTACCTTGTTAGGGTCAAGAACCACAAGGTTTACAACTTCGCCAAAGTTATTTCTAAATACTCTTGTGAACGAGTTTCCGTTAGTCATAAGAGAAACGAGAACTTGCTGATAGTGGGCGGCTCTTGAGTTGTCTACGTCGGGTTGGTCTACCCACGCAGGGCGGTTGTTTAGATAAACGCGCTGACCAAGCTCACGACGGTAAGCGCCCATAGGCAAAGTCGAGATAGTGTCGCTGATAAGGCTGACCGCTGAGAAGAAAGCCACGATCTCGAACGAAGTCTTAGAGTTAATGACCGTGCCAGACTGATTCGACAAGTCTAAGTCTGCGCCAGCGCCCCAAACCGACTGAAAACTAATCGCCCGATTCTCAAAAAGATTACCTAGCATTATTTACTTCTTTCCAAAGCCAAGCCAAAAAGGGTTAGCCCGATACCTGCCACGATTAGACCTGCGGGCGGATAAATAAAGCCAACGCCTAGAGCGATAGCGACTAAGCCGAGAGCTTGCGTAAGAGTTGCTAACATACCTGCCTAAGAATAGAACTGCGGGATAACTTGCTCTTCAATTCTAGCCGAAGCACGGTCATAAGCCATAAGAAGAGCAATAGCATTATCCACCTTTAGTTTTGGTTGCTTGTAATCTTTAGTAATACGAGCGCCGCGAGCGTCCACCTTTAGAACGCAGTTGTCGATATGGCGCGCGAGAGCCGGGTCGCCGTCGTGAACAAACTTAGCGTTCATAATGGCTTCGTAAAGTTTCGAAGTCGCTGGAATCGTGCGCTCTGGGCTATTTCGATACATAACCACGGGGATACCCGATTCTTGCCAGAGAAGAAGCTCGTCAAACCAATACGACGGGTCGCAAGCCATTTCTTTTATACGGGGAAACTGCTTAGTGAAGTCCAACAACCAAGCCGTAACTTCGTCTTTAGACACTCGCCAAGAGTCGTCATCAATAGCAAAGTTCTTCTCCCACGAAGCCACTCGCTTCACCCTAAACGGTTGCCCTTCTTCACTAGGCAAACAAACCGCCACGATCGAAGTCGAGTCGTTATTCCAAGAACCGTCGAACCCCAAAACATACTCGTCGTCGGGAGTCATATCGAAGTCGGTCGCCAAACTCTCCCACAACCCAGCGGCAAGCCAAGCCTGTTTAGAGTTCACCCATTGGTTTAGGCGCTTAGTTCTAAACTCCGCTTCGGGCGTTCGCCTAACCGCAGACTCGAAGTCTTGCTCGCTAACTAAATCATTGAAACCGGGGTTAGCCTTAGCCCATTGAGCCGGGTCGCGGTGGTCGCCTTCTGGGTCTGCTTCCCACCAAGCCATAAAGAACGCTGGGTCGTCGATCTCACCGCTAATAATCTGCTTCCCATAGTTGTAAAGCTCATAAGCGATAGAGTCGTTACCCGTCGAATCGGTCTTAGTTCCAGCGGTAGTAATTGCGACCAACTGCCCCAACTTGCCACGGTTACCCATAGCCAAAGAGAAAACGTCGAAGAGTTCACGGTTTGGCTGGGCGTGGGCTTCGTCGAAAATAATTCTCGACGGATTTAAACCTTCCGCGGAGAAAGCTTCCGCAGATAGAACCTTGAAAACTGAGTTAGTCGCTGGGACATAGATCGAGTCTTTATAGATTTGAACTAACTCTCGAAGTTCGCTCGCTTCGACCATACGCTTCGCTTCATTGAAAACGATACGGGCTTGCTCACGGGTCGCCGCCACCGCAATAACTTCGCCACCGCCAATACCTTCAGCGAGCAACGAATAAAGACCAATAGCGGCAGAAGAAAGCGCCGATTTCCCGTTCTTTCTCGGCATACCAATAAGGCAAGTTTGGTGAACTAAACCACCTTCAGAATCACGGGCATAAATGCGCCTAATAAGTTCCCTTTGCCAGCCACGCAATTCCAACGGTGCGCCCATAGCGCCAGCAATACCGTCTTTACCAATAGACCCAAACGCTTCGGCGAACTCGATAGCATAATCGCCGTCGCCACGCTCGATAGACTCAACGTCCACCGACGTAAGCCAAGCGGGCGGCCAACTATCCATTATTAGCCTTACGAGCCAACAACTCTTCAAGCTTCGACTGCTTCTTCACTTCAGCCACCCCAAGGCGGCTACGATCCGTCGGCGTAAACCCAAGCAAACTAAGATTCTCCACGATAGCCCGTTCCAACATACGCAAAGAGCGGCGCTCGTCATTACCGCCAGTCGCCAAAACCTGCGACCGCAACCAAACCCGTTCGTCCATTTGCTCACACAAAATAAGCAACAAGTCAATATCGGTAGACGCAGAAATCCAAGTATGACCCATAGACCAAACCCGATCCCACAACTCCAACCCAGCGGCTTCAAGCTCACGACTCGGCTCAGGGATAGCCGAAACCTTCGGCAACAAAATAACCGAACCCTGATCAGGTAAAGCCCTTTTACCCGGATTACCCGTAGCCCGCTTCACTTCAATAGGTTTAGGCGGTCTGCCCATACTAGCCAAATCGAACCCCTTTGCGTAGAAACATAGATACAGACTAACAGAAAACCCGACTCCGACTTTCGCGGATAGGCACGGCTAAGTAACTATAACGGTCCTAAGGTAGCGA
>FUWD013186008.1_pt1 | contig 11167 bp, 11 predicted proteins | sample 1063281 | NCBI WGS metagenome assembly FUWD01 (sample SAMEA79048168, study PRJEB19326) | metagenome | biome: marine
TTTAGAAAAGGCTAAAGTAACTTCTAAAAACAAAAAGTTTCAAGAAGTGACACAACAAGGATAAATGGATATTAAAAATCTAAATCAAATACCGATGGTGGTAGAACAATCTGCCCGAGGTGAACGTGCGTACGATATTTATTCTCGCCTTTTAAAGGAGCGCGTTGTTTTTTTAGTAGGTCCAGTAGAGGACTACATGGCCAACGTGATTGTTGCTCAATTATTATTCCTTGAATCTGAAAATCCTGATAAAGACATTCATTTGTACATCAATTCTCCAGGTGGCTCGGTTTCAGCGGGTTTGGCAATTTACGACACCATGCAGTTTATCAAACCAGACGTGTCTACACTATGCATTGGTCAAGCGGCCAGTATGGGTGCTTTGTTGCTTGCTGCAGGCGCTAAAGACAAGCGTTTTGCATTGCCACATGCGAGGTGCATGATTCATCAGCCGTTAGGTGGGTTCTCTGGTCAGGCGAGTGATATCGATATTCATGCACAAGAGATTTTAAAAGTGAGAGAAAGGCTCAACCTTATTTTAAAAAACCACACGAGTCAAAACCTTAAAACCATTCAAAAGGACACCGATAGAGACAACTTTATGTCAGCCGATGAGGCGGCTAAATACGGTTTAATCGATCGAGTACTTGCAAAACGATAAGAGGTTGTAATCCATGCCAGAAAATACCGAAGACCTTCATTGTTCATTTTGCGGAAAAGCAAAGTCTGAGGTTGATCGCCTCATTGCTGGTCCGGGCGTTTACATTTGCAACGAATGCATTGAATCTTGTTACGATTTAATTCAAGAACAAGCTTTAAAAGAAGTTGTCGATGAGCATCAAAACTGGGATTACACTCCTAAAGAATTAAGAGACTTTTTGGATGAGTACGTGATCGGGCAAGAGCATGCTAAGAAAGTATTATCCGTAGCAGTTTACAACCATTATAAGCGTCTACAAAGTGGCTATATTTCTAACGAAGTTGAACTGGATAAGTCTAATATTTTAATGATTGGCCCTACTGGCTCTGGCAAGACGTTATTAGCACAAACGTTGGCGCGTATTTTGGACGTGCCATTTACAGTGGCTGATGCCACTACGTTAACCGAAGCGGGTTATGTGGGTGATGACGTTGAAAACGTTATCAAGAGCTTGTTGTCTCGTTGTGATTTTGACCCTGAGCGTGCTGAGCGCGGTATTATTTTTATTGACGAAATTGATAAAATTTCTCGTCGTTCCGATTCTCCGTCGATTACCCGTGATGTTTCTGGTGAAGGTGTGCAACAAGCAATGCTTAAACTAATTGAAGGTACTGTGGCTTCCGTTCCTCCACAAGGTGGACGCAAGCACCCCAATCAAGAAACCATTGACGTTGACACTTCAAAGATTTTATTTATCTGTGGTGGTGCGTTTGATGGTCTAGATAAAATCATTGGTAAGCGTGTTGAAAAATCTACAGGCATTGGTTTTTCTGCGGATTTAAAAGATCAAAGCAAGGAAAAGACTTTAACAGATTTATTTGATTTGATTGAGCCAGAAGATTTAATTAAGTTTGGACTTATCCCAGAATTGGTTGGCCGTTTACCTGTGCAAACATCACTGAGTGAACTGGACGAGAAAGCTTTGGTGCAAATTTTAACCAAGCCAAAAAACTCAGTAATCAAACAGTTCAAAGAGGTTTTTTTAATGGAAGGGGTAAAGCTTACTTTTAATAAGCCAGCTTTATCAGCCATTGCCAAGTTAGCCATTAAGCGCAAAACAGGCGCTAGAGGACTGCGCTCAATTATTGAAGATTTATTGTTAGATACTATGTTTGATTTGCCTTCAATGGAAAGTGTGGCGGAAGTTGTTATTGATAAGGCGGTTGTTGAAAAGAAAAAAACACCATTAATGCTGCACAAGTCTGAAAAAAAATCTAAAAAAGCCAGTTAATCCTATTGGAACTATTTGATCGTCAAAAAGATTGGGTTGGTCAGGGTGAGAGAACGCTACTGGTTTATGTCGAACTTCCTGGCAATAGACACATACACAACGGTTTAGAAGAATTTATAGAGCTGGCTAACTCTTCAGGATTGGAGATTATTCAAGCGCTTAAGGTAAATCGAAATATTGCCACTGCTCAGTATTTTATTGGCTCTGGTAAGGTTGAAGAAATAGCCGAACTGGCTAAAGAAAACGAAATTGAATTGGTGATTTTTGCCCCAGAACTGTCTCCCTCACAAGAAAGAAATTTAGAAAAAAAACTCAACTGCCAAGTGATGGATCGAACGGGACTGATCTTGGATATTTTTGCTTTAAGAGCGCAATCATTTGAAGGTAAATTACAAGTTGAATTGGCTCAGCTTCGACATCTATCGACTCGATTAGTGAGAGGTTGGACCCACCTAGAAAGGCAAAAAGGTGGCATCGGTTTAAGAGGGCCAGGTGAAACACAATTAGAAACCGATAAGCGCTTAATTGCACTTCGCATTAAAAACATTAGCAAACGTTTAGAAAAAGTACACAAGCAACGTGATCTAGGCAGGAAATCACGTGTTAAAAATGAGCTCCCTATGATTGCTTTGGCAGGCTATACCAATGCAGGAAAGTCCACTTTATTCAATGCGCTGACCAAAGCAGAAGTATTCGCAGACGACCGACTCTTTGCTACGTTAGATTCTACCATTAGGAGGGTAATCTTACCCGCTTCTGGCGAAGCCGTTATTGCCGATACCGTGGGTTTTATTCAAGATCTTCCTCACGATCTTGTTGCTGCGTTTAAATCCACATTAGAAGAAACTCGGCGTGCCAACGTAATACTTCATGTGGTTGATGCTTCCGATGAGTATCATCATGAAAAAATTGATCAGGTGGAAGACATTATTAATGAGATTGACGCAGATGAAATACCCAGTCTCTTGGTAATGAATAAAATTGATCGTTTGGAAAACTTTAAACCAAGAATTGATAGGGACAAGGACGGAAGAATTTATCGTGTTTGGGTTTCGGCTCAAACGTTTGATGGGATTGATCTTTTATATCAAACATTGGCTGAACAGCTTAGTGGTATGATGACACGTGCAAGAATACAGCTTGATGTGAAGGCGGCCTACATTCGTAGTGAAATTTACAATATTGGCTATATACACAATGAAAAGATGGATGATTTTGGGCAGTGGGTACTTGAAATTAACGTTACCAACCACTATCTATCTAAGTTATTACAAAAGCAAGGCGTAAAGCTATTATGGGAACAGAAGTCACAACAGAAGTAATCGATTTAAGCAAGGAGCGGGTTCCATTATTGCCACTTAGAGACGTGGTTGTTTTTCCGCACACAGTGATGCCGCTTTTTGTTGGCAGAAAAACCTCTGTGAATGCAATTACACAGGCCATGGGCACTAATAAATACATTTTTTTAGTGACTCAAAAAGACGAAAAAATTGAAAACCCAACTAATGACGAGTTGTACAGAGTGGGCACACTGGCCACTATTTTACAAATGCTGAAACTACCTGATGGAACTATTAAAGTTCTTGTGGAGGGAGTTAAACGTGCAAAGGTTGAAGAGTTTTTTGATTCTGACGATGGTTTTAGCGAAGTCTTAGTGAATGATTTTATGCTTGAATCTAGTGAAGACACTGAGATTAAAGCCATGATGCGCCTTGCACTTGAAAGTTTTGAGACTTACATTAAACTGAATAAAAAGATACCTGAAGAAGTTGTTAAAGCTTTGCAGGAAATCAGCGATGTGGAGCGTTTTAGTGATGTCATTATTGCTAATTTAAATCTTAAGATCCATGAAAAACAATCCTTATTAGAGGGCGACAGAGCTAAGGATCGATTGGATAAAATACTGTTGGTTATTCAGGGCGAAATCGATATCTTAAGTGCTGAAAGGAAGATCCAATCTCGAGTACGCAAGCAAATGGAATCCAATCAAAGGGATTACTATTTAAACGAACAGATGAAATCCATTCAAAAGGAATTGGGCCAGGCTGAAGATGAAAATGAAATTGAAGACCTTCAATCAAGCATCAATAAAGCGAAAATGCCTAAATTGGTTAAAACTAAAGCACAAAGCGAATTGAAGAAGCTTTCACGCATGTCGTCGCAGTCTTCTGATGCGTCTATCATTCGCACGTACATTGAAAATTTATGCGATGTGCCGTGGAAGAAAAAAACCATTATTAACAAAGACCTTAAGAAAGCACAAAAGATTTTAGATGGTGATCATTATGGTTTAAATAAAGTCAAGGAGCGAATTTTAGAGCACTTAGCTGTACAAACCCGTGTGACACACAATAAAGCCAATATTTTGTGCCTTGTTGGCCCTCCTGGTGTGGGTAAAACTTCCTTGGGTGAGTCGATTGCCAAAGCGGTTAATCGCAAATACGTGCGTATGGCGTTAGGTGGTGTGCGTGATGAGGCTGAAATTCGTGGCCATAGACGTACTTACATTGGCGCAATGCCAGGCTCTATCGTGCAAAAAATGCAAAAAGTGAAGGTTAAAAATCCACTGTTTTTACTTGATGAAATTGAAAAAATGGCTTCTGATTACCGAGGCGACCCATCTTCAGCTATGCTAGAAGTGCTAGATCCTGAGCAAAACCACACGTTTAATGATCACTATTTAGAGGTTGATTACGATCTTTCTCAAGTGATGTTTGTGGCTACGGCTAATTCATTAGATTTGCCACAACCGTTGTTAGATCGCATGGAAATTATCGAATTGTCAGGCTACACTGAGGATGAGAAAGTACAAATTGCCAAGCGTCATTTAGTGGCAAAGGCGATGGAAAACAACGGCATTAAATCAAGCGAGATTGATTTTAAAGATTCAGCGATTTTAGACATTATCCGTTACTATACCCGCGAGGCAGGTGTGCGTAGTTTGAGCCGTACCATTAGTACAATTTGTCGTAAGGTAGTGAAAGAAGTTGTGCTTAAAAAACGCAAAAGTAGAGCGATTATCAATGTTAAAAGTTTAGCAAAATATTTAGGGGTTAAAAAATTCCGCTATGGTTTGGCAGAAGAGCACAATCAAGTGGGTGAAGTCACAGGCCTGGCATGGACATCGGTTGGCGGTGATTTATTAACCATTGAAGCCACTGCTTACAAAGGCAAAGGCAAGCTGAAATACACAGGCCAATTAGGCGATGTGATGAAAGAGTCTATCCAGGCGGCCATGAGTGTTGTGCGTACGCGTGCCAAAGAGCTAAATATTGATAGCGACTTCCAAAACAAGCTGGATATTCATATTCACGTACCCGATGGCTCTACCCCGAAAGACGGGCCAAGTGCAGGCGCGGCAATGTGCACGTCTTTAGTGTCAGTATTAACAGGACGTAAAGTCAAAGCTGATGTGGCCATGACTGGTGAAATTACCCTGCGTGGTGAAATTACACCGATTGGTGGCCTTAAAGAGAAAATGCTGGCTGCACTTCGCGGCGGTATTAAAACCGTGATTATTCCTGATGATAATGAGCGTGAACTTTCTGAAGTTCCTGACAAAATTAAAGGTGAGCTAAACGTGATTAAAGTTAAGTGGATTGACGAGGTGCTGGATATTGCTTTAGAAAAATAATTAGTTAATAAAAAAAGGTGCTTAAAGCGCCTTTTTTTTGAAGAAAAATCGATCTAAGGTCGAATGTAAGAATAGCCCTGTTGCTGTAGTTCGCCAATATGAACCACACCAGAAGGTGTGATGTCTACACCATCTGTTAGTGTTGGAAGATGGCCATTCTTCTTCTTATCTTCTTCTTAAAGCCATTCATAGTATTTTGACAAGCACTAAAAGTAATGTCATTCATCGCCATCTTTTCGACACGACTAGAGTTTTTATTGCCAGTGGTTAAAATGCCTAAGCCTGGGCCGTAAGCCACAATTTCCACATCAACTTTATCAGCACCGTAGTATTTTTGTAAATTGGCCGCATTATTTAGAACGATTTTTTGAATTCTGGCGTCATTTGTGCTGATTTTAATAACGTATTGTGGATTAGCGGCTTGCACGTTTAGTGTGAGTAATGCGAACGTCGCAATACTAAGTAGTATTTTTTTCATGGTATTCCCCCGTAAATTTAAAAGCGACTTTATAACAAAGTCACGATAATTCTACACTTATTTTTTTTAGTTTGGCGTAGTAAAAACCATCAAACTCATGGGTGGGTAGTTGCTGTCTGCCAACAACTGTTTTAATCCCCCAGTCTAGGTCGATCTTAATTTCACTGACATCATCATGACTGTAAAGAAAGTTAGCCATTTGATCTTCATTCTCGGCTTTTAAAATTGAACAGGTGGCATATAAAAGCACACCACCTGGCTTTAGCATCTGCCATAAGTTATCAAGAATGGATTTTTGTAATGCCACCAAAGCAGTGATGTCTTTAGGCTTTCTTAGGAGTTTAATATCAGGATGGCGACGAATAACACCAGTGGCTGAACATGGCGCATCGAGCAGAATTTTATCAAATAATTTACCACCCTTTATGCCCCCTTGCAGGGTGAACCAATCTTGCACTTGGGCGTTGCCTTGTGATAAAACAATATTTTTAATGTTAAATCGATTAATATTTTCTGCTACACGTTGAAGTCTCTCTTCATCGCTGTCTAGTGCGACAATAGTTGATTGTGGCTCTAGTTCACTGAGGTGTGTGGCTTTGCCACCAGGTGCAGAGCAGGCGTCTAAAATCAACTCGTTGGCTTGTGGATCAAGTAAGTTGGCGGCTAGTTGGGCCGAGCAATCTTGTACGTAGCAAGCGCCTTGTTCAAAACTAGGCAATTTAAATACGGATACTGCCTCTTCTAGTACCAATGCTTGTGGTGCAATGTCTACTTGGTAAGAGTCAATACCCAATATTGATAATTCTGCTTGATAGTCTTCAAGGTTGTAATCTGGATGAACACGAATGCTCATGGGTGCTTGAATATTGTTGTTAGCAAATATTTGTTCAAAATAATCAGGGTAATTATTTTAATTTTTTTAACCAACCAACTTGGGTGTGAATAATGAGTTTGTTTTTGTAGGGAGTCTTTTTGCCGATCTACCTCTCTTAAGATGGCGTTTACCAAGCCTTTAGCCCAAACTTTGTTTAAATCATTTACCACATTAACGGTTTCAAAAATTGCTGCGTGAGTTGCAACATTTGAGTATAAAAGTTGATAAGTACCTAAGAGTAGTAGGCATTGAACATCAAGATTGTCTTTTTCTACTGGGTGTTTTAAAAGCTTTGAAACAATATCATTGAGTTGGTGATAAAACCGAATAGTACCAAATACTAAAGACTTAATGAGCGATAAGTCTTGATGATCTTGTGGAAATTGAAAGGCTGATAGGGATTGCTTGTTTAATACTACTGAGCAAATTGCCTCTAAGGCAATTGCTCGCGTATTGGTACTATTGATATTTTGCAAGTGAGCGTTTTAGTTCTTTTAATAACTCTTTTGGCTTAACATAACCAGGGATGTGGTCACCATTTTCAAAGAAGATAAATGGCGTGCCTGTGACGTTGAGTTTTTTTGCCAGCACTAAGTGATCAATGACTGGGTTTTCGCATTTATTGAGTGGATTATCTTTTTGTATCATACCTCTGTCCATTGCTTGTTTTTGATCGTCGGCACACCAGATAGCAACGGAGCGGTAGTAGGATTTAGTGTTTACACCCGAGCGTGGAAAAGCTAAATACTTCATGGTAATGCCTGATTTATTGAGTGCGACAATGTCTTTGTGTAATTGACGGCAGAAAGGGCAATCCACATCAGTGAACACGTTGATGATGTATTTCTCATCATCGGCTTTGTAGATAACTTTTTCATTGTCAGTTGTTGTGGCAAGTATTTCTTTGGCTAAACTCGATACTCTAGATTGAGTAAGGTTTTTGCGTGTTTTTAAATCAATCACTTCACCTTGAGACAAATAACGACCATCTTCCGAGATGTAGATAACGTCTAATCTTGGCTCTCTTAGAATAACCTCGTACAAGCCTAAAAATGGTGTGGGGCTAATGTCTTCTTTAGTAACATTAGGAAAGTAAGCGTTAAGACCTTTGACAATGTCATTTGTATCGGCTAAAACATTGTTTGAAAAAATGGTTAATAAAATAAATAATGACTTTAACATGGCAAGAAATCTATTGATAAAAATGAATAAATTTTACCTACTTAGGTACAATTGCGCCATTGTATTTATTAAAACATTTATATAGAAGTTATTATGGATTTTTCTCTAACTAATCAAACCGTTCAAAATTTTGACGGTGATTGTGTTGTGTTGTTTTCTTTCTTAGATAAGGTTAACGACGATCAATTCGTTCAGTCGCTCATTGATTTAAATCATTTCAATGCCAAAGTAGGCAAAACACTCAGTCTTAATTTTGTGGATGGCTTTAAGGTCAGTAGAGTGATTGTGTTGGGTTTGGGCGAAGTAACGTTGAGTGCTAAAAATTATGAAAAAGCACTGATTTCATTAATAGACACACTGGAGGGTGAAAAGGTTAAGAGTGCTCTGATAGAAGAAGTTAATGTCGATGGTTACGATCAGTCGTGGATATACAGAACTACCGCCAGAGTCATGCAAAATGCAACCTATCAAATTGAGAAAGTAGGGATTGATAATGAACAAGAAAATGCAATTGAGAGTATTGCTATTCAGTCAAGCAGTGATAATGCGCATGAATTAGTACAAGGACAAGCCATTGCAAATGGTATGGCACTTACTCGACACCTTGGCGATTTGCCTTCAAATATTTGCACACCTACTTATTTGGCAAACACTGCACAATCCTTGGCCAAAGAGTTCGGTTTAGATTGTGAGGTGTTGGAAGAGTCTGATATGTCAAAGCTAGGCATGAATTCTTTATTGTCGGTTTCTAAGGGTTCGATAGAGCCACCTAAGCTGATTAGCTTAAGTTATGTTGGTAATGGAGATGCCAAACCAATTGTATTAGTTGGTAAAGGCGTAACTTTTGACAGTGGCGGTATTTCGTTAAAGCCAGGTGCTGGCATGGATGAGATGAAATACGACATGTGTGGTGCAGCATCCGTGCTCGGCACAATGCGCGCTGTAGCAGAGATGAAGTTTAAAGTTAACCTTACCATTGTGGTGCCAACGGTTGAGAACATGCCAGCGCACAACGCCTCAAAACCGGGTGATGTGGTCACAAGTATGTCAGGCCAAACCATTGAAATTCTAAATACCGATGCCGAAGGGCGTTTGATCCTGTGTGACGCACTCACTTACGTTGAAAAATTCAACCCCGAGGTGGTGATTGACGTAGCCACATTAACAGGAGCGGTTATTGTTGCGTTGGGAAAACACAACAGTGGTTTGATGAGTAACGACCAAGCCTTAGCTGATGGTTTAATCAGTGCGTCAAAAATAGCATTGGATGGTGCTTGGCAACTACCGATTGAAGATGAATACGACGAGCAGTTAAAATCAAATTTTGCTGACATGGCTAATATTGGTGGGCGTGAGGCTGGCACCATTACAGCGGCTTGTTTCTTAGCACGCTACAGCAAGGATTATCGCTGGGCGCATTTAGACATTGCAGGCACGGCTTGGGTAAGCGGCAGTAAAAAAGGCGCAACAGGACGTCCTGTGCCGTTATTAACACAATACATTATTGACAGTGTTTAGGAAGGTTTGTGTCAGATTTTGAAAACGTTACCGTTGTAAAAGAGGCTAATATTTATTTTGACGGGAAAGTGACCAGTCGTACGATAGAGTTTGCCGATGGCTCTAAGAAAACACTGGGCATTATGATGCCAGGGGATTATGAATTTGGTACCGATGATAACGAGCTAATGGAAATTCAAGCCGGTGAGATGAATGTATTATTGCCGGGTGAGAATAAATGGCAAACTTTTACAAAAGGCACGTCATTCAAAGTACCTAAAGATTCCAGATTTAAATTAGAAGTCAAATCAGTGACTGATTATTGCTGTTCGTACTTTTAAGTATTACGATCAAGCCAAACACCCAAACCTTGGGCACAGATTTCTAAATCGCCTTTAAACAGCCTAACCTGTTGCGACTCATCCAGAGTAACGCCATGGTTGCTAGCGATCGTTAGCAGATAGTCCAACAAGTGTTCTTTTATGGTTTTGTGTCTGGATTCACTTTGTTTTAATTGCTTAGCAATATCAACAAATCCATCGATGTGTTGGATTAACATATCAGCAGAATTTTGGGTAAATTCTATTCGATTAAAATGCGTTAGGTAGGCGTATTTAGGATTAAGATTCATTAAATGTTTAATGGTATTTTTCCAAGTGTCTGGGTCAAATTGCACTGGCGTGGTCGGTGGGAAAATTAACTCTCCTTGATCGGTATCAAACTCTCGATAGCTTACTCCAAGCGTGTCACCACTAAACACACCACGAGAAGTCTCATCCCAAATGCACACATGATGGCGCGCATGTCCAGGTGTGTCGATAAATTTTAGTACTCGATTGCCAAGAGTAATTTCATCACCATCTTGAGCAACGACGATTCGATCTTTAGGAATTGGAATTAAATCTCCTAGAAATTGCTTAAAGAATAATTCGCCGTAAACGTCAATCACCCCTTTACGTAATTTTGATGGATCAGCTAAATGTTGTGCACCACGTTCGTGCACATAAACAGTCGCATTAGGTAAATGCTTGATGATTTCACCCGCTCCACCTGCATGGTCAAGGTGAATGTGCGTGAGTAAGACATAGTCAACATTTTCATGTTTGATGCTTTTAGCATCAAGCGTGGCGAGTAGTGTTGGTACGGATAAATAACAGCCGGTATCAACAAACGCGGCACGACCTTCATCTTCAATCAGGTAAGCGGCGACAAAGTCTTTGCGCATGTGTTCGGTGTCAATACAAGTAACACCAAAATCAAGTTCATGGTAAATGGGTTTCATACTTTATATTATGTATAAAAAACCGCCCATAAAGGCGGTTTTTTTAACAATTAAACAAATGACTTAGAAGTCGCCCTCTGCGCCACCATTTTGAATACGAGTAATCACACGTTGAACCTCTAGTGCTTTGTCAAGCAAGTAGTCTGGTAATGGTGCACCACCGTAAATCATTGCATTCATGTCTAATGTGTAAATCCATCTTTGACCTTGCTTATCTTCAATCAACGCTAATCGACAAGGTAAGTAAGCCGAGAATGCATCTGAATGCTCAACCATCGTCATCGCAGTA
>FUWD013232152.1_pt1 | contig 11166 bp, 18 predicted proteins | sample 1063281 | NCBI WGS metagenome assembly FUWD01 (sample SAMEA79048168, study PRJEB19326) | metagenome | biome: marine
TTTGAAAAAGTAACAATATTATCCAACCATTTATATTTTGGAAGTTCTAAATAGTAGTTCGCCTTTATCATGTTGTCTTTGATGTATCACTTCGTTCTTTTAATGTAACGCCCCCGAAAAAACGTCTCCGGTTTGCTACGCAAATCCTCTATACCGCCTTGCAGGCTCTCCTCCTTTCAGTCGTCGGGACGTTTAACAGCGATTAAGAGGAAATTTCCTGCTGAAATTTCCCAAATTCGACTTCGTCGAACTTCTCTTAATCTCAATGTTATGCCAAAGGTTGTATAACAAACTCAGACTTTGCAAAAACATGCTCACTTAAAATTGTTTTGTAAATTCCAACAAATTTATTTTCACAAAAAACAACAATTGTCTCATCTTTTTTAACATCTGGTTTTTTTACTAAATCTTTTTCTTGAATCGGTTTGCCTGTGAAAATAGCTTTTAAATTGTCCTTTTTTATTTTAACAACAGAATGCAGTTCAGAAACAATTTCCCCAGGAATTATCATATCTCTTAACAATTTATCATTTCTGCCCTCTGTATTTATATCTCCATCTACAGAGGGTACACCCTTGGGTGCGAAGTACGCATTAACAGCCTTTTCAAAATCATACAAATTTACACTAGGATATTCCTTATCATTCTCTTTAAAAATTCCTGCCCTAACTCTCCGCAATTCTAACATATGCGCCCCAACCCCCAACTCTTTTCCTAAATCATCAATTAATTTTCTAATATAAGTCCCGCCCTGAACTTCTGCCCTAAACAAAATATTCTTTCCTTCCTTACTTTGGCCAAGCTTGGACGAAGTAGTTAGAGGCTTTGCCTCGCCCCTCTCAATTAATTCAAATGCTTTAACTTCTCTTTCACGCTCCTGTCTTTTCACACGAGATTTTACAGGCGGAGTTTGTTTTATCACCCCAGTAAATTTCTTTTTAATAACTTCTTTAATTTTTTTTAACTCAACCTCATCATGGATTCTCATTATTCCAACATATTCTTTATCTTCTCCTAAAAAATATCCTGTAAGTTTGCAACCACGATTCAAGGCAATAGGCAAAACTCCTGTAACTTTTGGGTCAAGTGTTCCAAAATGAGAAGTTTTTCTTAAACCCAAACTTTTTCTCACAAAATCAGAAACATTAAAACTCGTCGGTCCAGAAGACTTATCAATATTTATAATTCCAAACTCTAAAAGTTCTTTTATGCTTTTTTCTTGTTTTAGTCTTTGAAGGTTCATTATGATTTTAAGAATTAAAACTTTAAAAGATTAACTTTAATTAATTTGTCCTTCTATACCCTCTAGAAAATTTTTTAGCTATATCATAAGAAATATTTTCCATCAATACATTTGCTCTGGCTACTCCATCAAACCCTTTAGAAAGCTCCCCACTTCCCATATTTTTAAAAGCCATATATGCTATCTTTCTTTTACATAAAAATCTATTTTCTTTAAAGTGCTCTAATATTTGGGTTTCAAACAAGTCTTCATTTAATTGTGTTTCATTCTCGCCAGGGGTATCAAATATCATAATTTTAACCTCTGGTCTTTCTGTTCCGAAAATAGATTCCCTAACCATAATTAAGGAGAATTTCTTTTATTTATAAGTTTTTATTCATTATAAAATATACTTTAAACTTCTCCTTTCAAATATTTCTTTCTCTTTTCTTCTTCAAATCTCTCAATCGCATAACGCAACATGGTCCTCGGCATTTCCTTATAATGCTGTTTTAAAAAATTCTCTTCAACTTCTTCATTACGTTTTCCAATTTCCCTTAACATCCAACCGACTGCTTTATGGATTAAATCATGTGTGTCTTGAAGCAACAATTCTGAAATTGCAAGAGCATCACCAAATTCATCTTTTCTAATAAAATTAAAAGTAGAAACAATCGCAATTCTTCTTTCCCAAAGATTTTCAGAACGAACCAACTTATACAAAATCTTTTTATCACGCTTAAACAAAAAATCACCAACAATATTTGGAGCACTTAAGTCAACTAAATCCCAGTTATTCACGCATTTTATATTTTGTAAATAAAAATTAAAAATATTTTCTTTTTCTTCTTCATCTGCGATTTTGAATTTTTTATCTAAAATTCTCAAAGCACAAACACGCTGTTCATGAATTTTACTTTTTAACAATTCTTTAATTTTTGGCAAACCAATCCCATAATATTTTTTTGCAATGTCATGTATCTGTTTAGATTTAATCCCAAAAAAAATATCTCCTTCACCATATTCTCCTGGCCCTGTTTTGAAAAACCGCTGAAGAATCTCTGCTTGCTCAGGATTTCCTGCCACTTCAAGTTCCTTAAGTAATTTTTGCAACATACAATTTCCTGCCCACATAAATTTATATATTTATCTTAATTAATTAAAGCATGTCTCTAAAAGAAATTCAAAACCAAGTAGATGAATGGATTAGCAAATTGAAAATAGGATATTACAAACCATTAGAAATTTTAGCTCAAATGGTTGAGGAAGTAGGAGAATTGTCTAGAGAATTAAATAACCGATATGGTCCTCGCATTAAAAAATCTCCAAAAGATACAGCAGACATTAGTTCTGAAATGGCAGACATTTTATTTGCCGTAGTTTGTCTGGCAAATTCACATAATATTAATTTAGATGAAGCATGGAAAAAACATATGGATAAATTAACTAGCCGGGATAAAAATAGATTTGAGTTAAAATAATTACTTCGCCAAAGCTTTTCTAACAGGCTGAGTCTTTTGCTTTTTCTTCCCACCAACACTTTGCTTTAATTCTTTAGCTGCTGATTTTTCAATTTGTTTCATAACCTCTGCACCAGCTTTTATTTTTGCCGACTCAATCTTTTTCTTGCCTTCTGTATTTATTTCTTCTTCAGCAAGTTTTTTGCCCTCTGTATTTAAATCTCTTTCTACAGGAGGTACGCCCTTGGGTGCTATTTTCTTCTTCCCAACTTCTTCAGCCGCTTTTTCTTTTTTCTCTTCTCTTAATTTTTTAAACTTTAATTTATCAGAATAATCTACAAGTTCAACCTTAACAACACCTTTTTCCTTAACAGCCTTAACTTTAATTTTCACAGGCGGCTTTTTAATTCCCCTGAACCACATCTGCTCATTCAAATATTTATCAATCTTAATTTTTTTCAAATCCCGATTTTTAATTTTCATATGTTTTGCTAAAAACTCTTTAATTGTCTTAATAGCCTTTGGAGTTTTTTTATAACGCGGAACAGCCCTCCCTTTATATCTAAGCGGGATAATATATTCTCTTTCAATTTTTTCTGTTTTAGGTTCTATTTTTTTTGCCATTTATCCAAAATGTGACTTTCTCTGTCGTCTAGGTTTAATATGTAATTTAGTTCTTCTCCATGAACGTCTGTTTTTTGTCATAGTAGACGGATGAACCTTTTTTCCCATACCATATTTTTTAATAACAGCCCAAACAGGTGCCCACTTTGTCTTCCTGCCTTCTTTCGCAAGTTTTGTTTTTTAGCTTGATTTTTTATTCCCATTAATCTTTATTTCTTGACCAAAACAATTTTATTTCATGTTTATGTGAATTATAATAATCCCATCTTTTTTTAATAAATTCACAATATTTATCTTCTATATAAGAAAGAAGCAACGCTTGTTCTCCTTGAGTAAGCCCCTCAAAATATTTAACATAATTATTTTTCTTTAATGTCCCGTCCACAATTTTTATTGATGAGGCGTTAGAATAATTTTTTATAAACTTTCTTAATTCTTCAACTTTTTTATCAACATTTTCTAGGTTTTCGGATAATTGTTCACTAATTCTTTTTTTTAACATTTTTTCTGGGATAAATAGTTTGTTTGCTATTGATTTCATTTCAAATCCTCCATAAATTCTTTTCCTCTAGCAGTTAATTGCCGTCCAGGTTTTTTACTTCGAACACCTTTAACCACTTTTGCAATTTCTGTAAAACCTGCCGCATCTGCTTGCTGAAGAATTGTTCGAATTATTTTCCCACCAGCTTTTTTGAATTTCTCTGGTTTGTAACCCCTATTTTTTTTAGAACCATATTTTGTCCTTAAACGATTTACCCCAACAATCTCTTTTTTGTAAATTTGTTTTAAAATACTTGCAGCCCTCTTGTGCCAAAAATCCTCGTCGTCAATTGGCCTCTCTTTTGCAGAACCAGATTTCACAAACCCTGCCCACTCTGGCATTTCAAACTCAGCAACTTTTTTCAGTGCTTCAGCTAATTTTAAATTATATTCCTGTGCATTAAATTCATATATGCTTGCCATTTTATTTGTCTTGCTCTACAGCAATAGAATAACTCATAGAGTTATTTAACTAAAAATAAAGAAGTATTTAGGTTTATAAATTTTTGCTTAAATGTTCTCGGTATTCTTCCTCTTCTTTTAAATAGGCTTGAATTACTATAGCCCTTATAGAATCATAGTTTAAATCAGTTCCTCTAAAAAACTCTCCTTCTCTTTGATGAACTGGCAACCATCTTTCAATAATTCCTTTTCCTCTTTGTCTATTTGCATTTGCAAGTTCTTTTAATGTTCCTCTTGGAAAAAGAAGATATTTTTCAGTTTCTCTTACATTTAATCCATATCCTTCTATTTCTTGAGGATCTAATCTTACATCTAATTCATCATCTTCTATAATAATTTTCCATTGGTCATAACTTATCATTCAATTTTAACTGACAATGTCTTTTTATTAATATCTGTCTTCAAAAATACATGTTATTTTCTCGCCTTCCGCCACTTTTTCAAAATAATTGTATAACCAATATTCCGCGCAGTATAATATTTTCCTAATTTTTCCAAAATCTCCTCTGAGATTTTTTCCAATTCTTTTTTATCCCTACAACAACTTTTCAAAACAGAAATCTTCACATTTGACAATTTTTTAAAATGGTCCTGCAAAGTTTTCAAAAAATTTTCTGTCAAACCCTGCTTTCCTAATTGTATGCTTCCTATTCTTCCCATTCTTTCAAAAACCTCTGAATTTCTTCTTTTTTTATTTTAATTTTTTTGATTTTATCAACTCCAAATGTTCCAATCTTCATTCCGGCTTTTTTACAAATATCTTTTCCTTTAAAGCGATGAACAATAACATCTTTTTTATTTTTTTCCAATCTTTTGAAAATGCCGCACAAAAAATCGCCGCATTTTTTATGTCTCCTTTTTTTGCTCGCCCTTTAATATTTACAAACCCGCTTCCAACAGCCGCAGTATGAAAAACTTCCTCATTTTTTCTTACCTGTGTAATAAGTTCCTCGTTATTCGGCGCACTTTTGCCACAAAAAATCATAGTTCCTCTGTCTGTAATCATCTCTCTAAATTTCATATTTACTTAAAGAAGAAGAGTATTTTAAATCTATTTATTTAATTTCTCATTTACAATTTTCAAACAATCTTTTTGATTTTTCCAAGTTAATTTTTTCATGGCATCAGAAAAACCAACCCATTTAAAATCAGAATGTTCTAGTTTATCCAATATTATTTTCTTTTTCTCTACTTCAACAGCGTATAATTTGTATGTTTGGCCTGCAACTTTTGGCCTGTCTAGACATTCTTTTTTATATTTGTAAACTCCTTTTTTTCTAAAACTTTTTATCTTCAAAGGCTTTAATCCTGTTTCTTCTTTTAATTCTCTCCTTATAGCAAACCTTCTTAATTCATATTTTTTTATTCCACCTTTTGGAAATTCCCAACCTTTCCAATGAAGTTTTCTTTTCAAAATTAAATATTTTATTCCTTGTTTTGTTTGTGTATATACAACAATAAAAATAGCTCTTCTTATTTTTTTCACCCCCATTTCTTTAAAGCCTCTTCTAATTCAACATGCGTCCTTGCATATTCTTTCAAACTCTTTTTTTTCAAGACAGCATCAACTGCTTGACACATTGCAATTGCGCCAGCTTCTGTTCCAAATTTATGTCCGTGAATTCCTCCTCCTGCTTGAATGACAATATCCTTTCCCAGGTTCTTCATAATTTTACCAACTATTCCAGGATGAACTCCTCCAGAAGCTACAGCCAAAACAGGTTTTGTTTTATACCACTTTTGAGAAAGATTTTTTCTTGTTTCTTTTGTGAATTCTTGTTCAATATCTTGTTCAATATGTAAAACTTCATCTTTTCCTCCAACCATTTTTCCTACAACAGTTCCAATATGTAAAGTATCAACTCCTACCATTCTTGCGAATTGCGCAATTACTTCCATATTCATTCCATGACTTGAATTTCTGTCAAACATTGCATGTCCTGCACGATGTGCATGAATCGGAAGTTTTGTAAAATCCCTTGCTGTTTGTAAAGCTGCCCAACCCAAAGTCAAGATATCTAACATAATATAATTCCCTCCATTTTCTTCAACAAACTTAATTCTTCTTTTCATAGTATTTGTTTCAGCTGTGCAATTAACCAAGTAAGCTTTTTTCTTTCCTGTTTCTTTTTCTGCTTTTTTCCTCAGCTTATTTGTTAGTAAAAATCTTTTCTTAAATTTATTAAAATTTTGGCTTGTTAAATTCTCATCATCCTTAACAATATCACAACCTCCTTTCCAAGCCTCATATGCAACTTTAGCATGCTCTCTTTCATCTAATCCAACCTTTGGTTTTACAATAGTTCCAATAAAAGGTCTGTCTTTTACATTAAATTTTTTCCTTAATCCCTCAATTCCAAATCTTGGTCCCTTAAAACTTTTCAACATTTTCTTAGGGATTTTTATATCTTCCCATAATAATCCTTTAACAGATTTCATTCCAAAAATATTCCCTCCAATAGAAGATAAAATCTCAGGCAAATTTCCTAATTCAAATAATTCAATAGGATAGGCAATTCTAACCCTATAATTTTTTTTGTCAATATAATAAATTTTTGGAGCAAGTTTTTTATGAATATTTTTTTTCAGAGTAGAAATTTCAGTCCATGTTCCAATAGAACTTTCACCTGCAACAGCATTAATAACTTCTCTAAAATTTTTACCTCTCGCAGGAGTAATTTTATATTGACAAATTACATCTGTTTTTTTTGGTAAATATTTTAATTTTATGAATTCAAATTTTTTCACCATCTTTTATTATATCCAATACTTCTGGAATTGTTTTAATAATATAATTAGGTTTTTTATAATCTTCTTTATCTGCTTTTATTTTTTTATTAGTAATTGCTACACTATCAATCCCCAAAGAATTAGCTCCTTCAATATCCGCTACTAAATTATCTCCTACCATAATTGCTTCATTAGGAAGAATATTTAATTTATTCAATGCTAATAAAAATATAATCGCATTTGGTTTTTCACCTCCTGCTTCTTCTGAAGTAACAAGATAATCAACATATTTGGTCAATTTTAATTTATCTATTTTTCTCAGTTGAATATGTGCTGTTAAATCAGTTACAATTGCTATTTAATTTTCATTTTTTGTAATAGTTTTAATGTTTGTTCAACTCCTTTTCCAATTTTCATATTATTTAGAAATGTGTCCCAATAAGTTTTATACATTTTTAAAATAATTTTTGGTTCAACAGTATTATGGGTTTTTTCAATAACTCTTTGAAAATATAAAACACGATTATGCGACGACGCTGTTCCTGCAAGTTCATTTTTTATTTCATCATTTGCCATCTTATATAATGCGAGAAATTTTTTCTTTGAGATTTTAATATATTTTGCTAAAAGAGGATAAATGGCATCGAGTGCTTTACTATGTGCATAATGATAATCATATAGAGTATCATCCAAATCAAATAAAATTGCTTTTTTCACCATCTTTATTTTAGAATAATCCTCATCTTTATAAAACTATTTCAAACTTTTATAATTTTACTCTTTCCATCAACATCCTCAACAATAAAACCTTTTTTCTTAATCTTATCTCTTAACTCATCTGCTTTTTTAAAATCTTTTTTCTTCCGAGAATCTTCTCTTTCCTTAACCAACTTTTTAACCTCTTCAGGAATTTTAATTTTTTCTACTTTCAATAAATCCAAACCAAAAACTTCATCCATCTTTTTAATTGTCTTAATTTTTCCTTGAGCTTTTTTATCACGAACCAATTTCCATAAAACTTGCAAAGCCCGAGGCATATTCAAATCATCTTCAATCGCCTCTTCAAATTCTTTCAAATAATCCCCATGAGTTTTCTTATCCTCTTTAAAACCAGAAATAATATTTTTTAATCTTTGATAAGATTCTTTTACAGAAGCAAGTTCTTTAAAATCAAATCTAATTATTTTTCTGTAATGAGTTAACAAACACAAATACCTAAACTCCATCGGCGAATAACCTTTTTCTTCCAAGTTTTTTAAACGGATAATTTGTCCGGTTGACTTTGACATTTTACCTTCTTTAAGATTAAGATGATTATTATGCAACCAATATTTTACCCAAGGTCTTTTTCCAAACGCAGTTTCTGATTGCGCAATTTCATTTATGTGGTGCGGGTTCATATTGTCAATACCCCCTGTGTGAATATCAAATTGTTCTCCTAGATATTTAGAAGACATAGTTGAACATTCAATATGCCATCCTGGAAAACCAATCCCCCACGGAGAAGCCCATTCTTGTTGTCTTTCTCCTGGTTTTTCAGAAAATTTCCACAAAGCAAAATCCGTCTTATTTTTTTTCTCCCCCATCTTTATTCTTTTTCCTGCTTGTAAACCGGCAACATTTATCCTTGCTAATTTCCCATAGTTCTCAACTTTAGAAGTGTCAAAATAAATGCCATCTGAGGTTTTGTAAGTATAACCTTTCTTTTCCAAAATTTTACCAATTCAATCTGTTCTTTAATATAATTTGATGCCCATGTCCATTTGTCGGGCATAATTATATTCAATTTTTTAAATCTTTTTCAAAATCATCAAAATAATAATGAGTTATTTCTTTAGCACTCTTGCCTTCTTTTTTCGCAGCCACTTCAATCTTGTCTTCTCCTTCATCAGCATCAGAAGTCAAATGCCCAACATCAGTCACATTAATGATGTGTTTAATTTTAAATCCCTCATACTTTAATACCCGATAAAGAGTGTCCTCAAAAATGTATCTTCTCATCCCTCCAATATGCTGATGCCAATAAACCGTAGGACCGCACCCATACATCCCAACCTCCCCTTTTTCAATTGGCTTGAAAACTTCTTTCTTCCTAGTCAATGTATTATATAGTTTCAACATGATAAATATAGGAAAACTTAATTTAAAAATCTAATCAACAAATCGCAGAATTCAATGTCCCGATGTGTTTTATATCAATATAAGAAATATGTGTTTTTGTAATCCCAGTTACCTCATTATTTTCTTCCATTTCTATCTTTAAACTTGTGTCAGAAGTTTCTCTTGGAATGTTTAAAAGTAAAATAGTTACTGTTGTTTGTCCTGGAGAAACAGTCCCTTCCCAATCTTCATCTAAAATCCAATCCTCAACAATATTTGTTGGAGTTCCTTTTAAACTTTCTATATTTTTTATTCTCAATTTATAATCTGTTTGAGTATCTGTATTTATTATGCATATAACTTGTCTTCTTCCTCCATCCCCCAAAGTCACTTCATGACCTCCTTCTCCAATGCATTTTACTCCATAATCATTTACGCCAAATAAACCCTTTACTTCATTTTTAACATTTTCACTCATCTCTTCAGTTAGAGTTATTCCAGAACACATAATAGTTCTAACCAAATACATACCCATAATTAATACAACCATAAGAATAGCTATAGTAACAATAGTTCCAATGCTCATTTCCATCGCCCCTTTTTTTTCATTAATCATTTTAAATTGCTGGGAAATTTTGAATTTGATCTTGCACTATTGGAATAAGATATTTAATAAATACTACAAGAAATACAATTGCTAAAATTATTCCGACGACATTCACAATAATTCCAGCTTTTCCAATTTTATTCGGATTCTTTTTTTGCTGAATCATTGAAAATATAAGTCCAACAATTCCAAGAAGAATTCCATTGTTTCCCATAAAAATAATGCTTGATATTCCAAGTGTAAGCCCTATAATACCAAAAGATTCCTTATTAGATTTTTCACCACTCTTTTTTGCCATAAATTAATTAATAGTTTTTGTTTTATAAATGTTTTGAAGTGAGAACAACGTCCGAATGGATTTACAATTTATTAAATGGGGTCCCCGGGAGTCGAACCCGGGACACCATGATCTTCAGTCATGTGCTCTCCCGCTGAGCTAGGACCCCTTCACATCCTATAAAACAATTGAACAAGAAATCTTTTTTAAATATTTGTAATGTGGTTTACATACGATTTCGTGGTATGGATTAAAAATAAAAGTTGTAAGTCAGGAATAGGCCAGATTCTGTCGTTCGCTGAGGCCTCCTTTAGGATGTCATGCCCCAAAAAGGGGCCAGACCAAACGTGTTAACATTCAACTATGCGTCTTAGACTTGCACTGACCGAGATGCCCGTTTCATCAAATCCTTATCGTCGACGTTCCCCGCAAGGTTCATTACTCTCGTTCGAAACTGAAATTTCGGACGACGGCTTGAGGTTTCCCTCTTGCCATGATAAGGCTGTGGCGTTTCTGTAACAGAGCTTTGCTTCACAGCAACCAGGATTTCCCTGACAGTCTTTATAGTGTCCGGACCTTCCGCAGGGCTTAGAAATCATATCTTGACTTCTTGATAATCTAATATCAAAGTCCCGAAGTTAATTACCTGACTTACAAAAATACTTTGAAGAAAGAGTTTTTAAGGTTTATGGTTTAGAAATATTTATGGATTCCCATACAAAAGAGGTTAAAGAAATTTTTAAAGAATTGAAAACTTCTGAAAAAGGATTAACTCAAGAACAAGCAAAAACTAGGTTAGCAAAAACAGGATTAAATGAAATTTCCAAAAAAAAGAAAACCCCCAAAATTTTTGTTTTCCTTAGACAATTTAATAGCCCTTTAATTTACATTTTGTTCGTCGCTATGATTATCTCTTTTATTTTTGACCATGTTATTGACGCATATGTTATTCTCGCGGTTGTTTTAATTAATGCGATTATTGGTTTTGTTCAAGAAAGAAAAGCAGAAAGAGCAATTGACGCGATAAAAAAACTCGTTGTATATTATGCAAAAGTTTACAGGGACGATAAACTTTTAAAAATTCCTTCTAAGGAAATTGTTCTTGGTGATATTATTTTATTAGAAGAAGGAGACAAGGTACCAG
>FUWD013230118.1_pt1 | contig 11155 bp, 10 predicted proteins | sample 1063281 | NCBI WGS metagenome assembly FUWD01 (sample SAMEA79048168, study PRJEB19326) | metagenome | biome: marine
AGGTGATAACAGTGCTGGCAACAATATAAGAATAGAAAAATTTTAATCGATCAAAATATTGTGACTGTTCTTCTAGATCAGCAGTGATAGGTTTAATGCCAACCTTTACTTTATATGTGTTATGAAATAATTCGTTATCAACTACGAGTATGCTTTTAAATTCTGTACTCCAGTTAAATGATTTTGTCTGCATCAACAGTAATTATTATTCGATGCTGATCAGTTCGCCTAGATCTGGTTCTCCACGAGCTTTTTTAATTCCGTCCACCCATCCTTTAACTCTTCTTGTGCGTAGTTCAAAACGATAACTTTCTAACGATTGTAGAATCTGAGTGGCAATGTCTTGGTTGCGAGAAAATCTTCTCACACTTGCATATTTTTTATTGAGTTCTTGTATGCGTTTAGATATTTCTTCGTCTGAAAGGTTGCCAATTTCTTCTTGTAGAGGATTATACATGTGTACTCCTTATCTGTTAGGCGTACTGTTTGCCTAATTGATGCATTAATATTGTAGTACCACCGTCCGGTGTAACAAACTCATACAGTGCTCTACCCAATCCTGGTGCAATAGTGTCTGACGTACCATCACTGCCATACACATTGTCTGCTTTGATCACTGCTGATGGAAAAACAAGATTAGTCGCGGTCGGTGCAACTGTGATGTCCAGTATGATTCTGCCCAATGTTGCTGTGGCAGGGAAATTTGTAAAACTGAATGTGGTGTCTGCTGTTATAGTAAGAGTTTGGTAATGACCATTTTCGTGATTAAGAGTCACTGCTCCTGAACTAATAGAACCATGTGCATACACAGTTTGTGCTGTGTCTTTGAACACTGCTCGAGTTACTAGATTGTCTGAAAAATTAGAAGCGGCATCTAGACTTGCCTTGTTGGTCTGAATAGCTGTTATCTCTGTTGCGGCTTCTGTAAAATTATTTTTGATGGCAGTGAAGTTGTCTCGGAAACCCTGTGAGGAGTTGTCCTGTCCTGCTGTTGGAAAAGTGCCGTCTACGTTGCCTGGTACAATATTGCTTGCCATATTATTCTTTTAGTTTCTTTTTAAACCCTAGATATTTATCGCCTGTGCGTTCCACTCTAATATTGCTGTTGGGAGCAGGTGCATTGGTAAAATTAATAGTGGTTTTCTTGTTAGCAGAATCGTGTGTGAGATCAAATTGTGGTTCATAATCTGCAGATCTCAGCAGTGTGTCCGCACCTAAATAGGTAGGTCGTTCATAATTGTCTGCTCTGACCTGTTGACCATAATTTAACACTGTGGAATTCTCTTTGATTCTCAGCTCTTCTTCATGCACAATCTCGTTAATTTGGAATGCAGTGGTAGAGCCATCTGGTGTTATAGTGCCTGTGTCTACAAGATTAATGTTGGTTTTATATCTGTCTATAATAAACTGTATATTTTTAAAATTAATATTCTTATCTAAAATTCTTTTTCGTACTAGAGCAGACCGTCCTGGTTTGCAATATGCCAGTACTATTGCTGTTTTATATCCCAGGGGTACACCTGATGTGCCTTGTGCAGTTCTCATCCATAGTGGAAGATGTAGATATTCTTTCTGTCCTAATGATTTCATTCTGCTTCTCATATTTGCTACAGCATTGGGAAATAACTTTTCAAACGTGCCCAGGTCAGCAGTAAGTTCGTTGGCGTATCTCAATTTAGATCCTGGTATGCTGAAACTCAAACCACTGTCTGTGGTAACATCATACACTAGATAGTCTGCTGTGATTCTTGTACCATCTGCCGCTGGTCCGTTCATGGGTCTGTAGATAGAGGTGCTAAGGTCCACAGAAGCAGATACCGCTGTGCCTGCGGCATTTACTAGATTGTCTTTCATTTCAACGTACACCACTTCATAAATGCTCGTACCGTTCTGCTTGGCCACTGCTGTTTTTACATCTCCAAAATAGAGAGTTTTTGGTTCATGATTCTGTGACATTTGATCTTGTAGAGCAGTGGCAGTCTTGTGTTCTAAACCTGCAACCAACAACATCTCTGGATTTTGCTCCATACCAAATGCAGGATCTTCAGGCCGGAATATGTTTTCTGAATTGTTGATGTTGGGATCCTGTGCCACTTGATAGAATAAATCTCTGTCTGAGGACGAAAGTAATCCTTGTGCGGAAAGATTGCCATACTCAATACCATATGGTAGATTCACTGTGATTGTGAATGCTTGAGATGATGCCGCTGATTGGTATTGGTCGCTCACTGTCACTGTGAATGTGTAAGATTTTGTATATGCACTGGTGGTGGCATTTAGAATAAAATCATCTGTGTCAAAATCTGAATAATCTATAGTACCTATTATGTTGCCCTGCTCGGATAGAGTTAACCCTGTGGGCAGTGCTCCTGCTGTAACTGCATATGTTAATACTCTGTTTGTTTCAGCCGCCTCTGCTGTTATGTACACCAGACTTGGTATGCCTGCTGTGACTGTGCCCAAATCTGCGGCAGTGGTGAATGCAATTCCAACATCGATGGCACCAATCACAGTTATTGTGAAAGTTTTATCTTCGTACACAGTGACGCCTGTGGTCGGAGTTCTTGCGGCTCTCACTGTAAATGTATGCACTGTGGATACTGCGGCCTGTGTGGGCAGTGCGCCTGTGATTTCTCCTGTGTTGACATCTATAGACAATCCCGTAGGCAGTGCGCCTGACACTATAGAATATTCAAGATTGGATTGTAAAGGGTCAAAATCGACCACATCAATTTTTATTACAACATTGTTGTCGTGTCTGAATGTGCCTAGATCAGCGGGTGTTGAGAATATAGGTCTTCGATTAGAACTTAGACTCATTACCAAAGGATATCCTTCGAACACTGTGCCGTCTATGGTGATTCTGTCATTGTCTACTCGGAAAAAATCTGCTGTGTACACAAAGATGCTGTTGACTTGATCTACTGTGCTGGATCCATCTGATACTCGCACAATGAATTCGTAATTCACTGTTCTGGATTTAGAAGTGGTGGTAGGATCATAAGGTACATCATCGTAGTCATAGGTATTGTCGTACCCACCAATGTCTCCATATCTCTCATCATCTGCTAATAGCACCGTACCTGATAGTAGACCTGTGGCGCTGAGAGTTATTCCAGGAGGTAGAGTGCCTGATTTAATGTCATACACAAGGACCTGTCCGGCCGCTGTGTCTGTGTCTGTTGCCTGTATTTGATATTCTATGTAAGATCCATCCAACACCCATTTGTTGCCTACTCGAGTGGAATCCGATAGATCCAACTGTCCTGCGACAGTGGTGAACACAGGAGCATCTGCACCCTGTATCTGTAGAGAGAATGTTCTGTCTGCTATGTTGGTACCATCAGAAGCACGAACTACGAATGTGTATAGGCTTCGTGTTGCAACTTCTGATGGTGTGCCTTGCAGTAAACCAGTAGAAGTAAGTTCTATACCGGGAGGTAGGGTTCCTGCAATTCGTGAATAAGTCAAAGAGGTACTGTCAAGACTGTTGGATTCTAATTGCTTAGAATACACCGATCCTTCATTTATAACGCCTAGCGAACCAGCCGGCGTGCTCCATGAGACATTTGCCATGTTTTAACTTACTCCCGTAACAATATTTATGGAAAATTTATGGATTAAGAGATAGTAGCGCCACGTACACTCATAACAGACCATTTAGAACCGTTATAAATCAGTGTTGCGTTTTCACCTACTGCGTCAACACATAGAAGTACTAACCGATGCATCTAGTTACCGTTTGAGGTACTAGAGTAGCGGCATGCTGCCACTGTCATGATAATGTGTTGATCTGACTGCTGTGCTGTGCAAGGGTCAGTGATGATGTGCCACTTGTTGTGTTCAAGAATGACACAGCAGTTTCAAGACTGATTGCGTCTGTGCCTGCTCCATCACCTGAGACTGTTTCTGTGGAATATATCAGTCCAGCATCTATCTTGACTTTTCCTGTGCCCTGTGTGCTGATGGTCAAGTCACCATCGGATGTGTCATTTTGTAATGCGTCTGTTCTCACTGTGGTTGCTTGTATTAATGCAATGTCAGCTTCAGAAGCTATAATTTTGCTGTTGGCCTGTATGTTCTGTCCTGCCAGTGCGGCTAGAGTAATACCACCTGAGGTAGATGAGATTGTATTGCCGTCTAATCTTAAATTGTCTGTGTTCAACTGTCCTGCCACTGTTGCAACACCTGTTACATTGGTTGGTCCTGTTAAATTAATTGCTCCTGTACCTGAAGGTATCACATCCACGTCACCGTTGGTGTCTGTGGTGATTGCTCCTTCTGCTGTGATGTTTAAATCACCGATGTTCAAAGATCCTAAACCTAATGATCCTGAAATAGTCACGTTACCTACTGTGGTTACATCATCTGTGATCAATGTGCCTGTGATGTCTGCACCACCTGCGGAAACTGTTAATAGTGCTGATGATGAAAGTGTGCCAGTGACAGCAGTGTTTGCTGATAGAGCGATTGTGCCTGAGCCACCTGGATTTAAAGTTAACACAGCATTTGAACTGGTAGAAATTTCTGAATCGTTTATTATGATATTGTCTATTGCAACATTGCCTGTCATCACAGGTGCAGTTAATGTTTTATCAGTTAATATCTGTGAACCTGTTAGTGTTGCCACAGATGAATCAATGTTGAGAGTCAGTGTATCTCCTGATACTACTGATGTTAATCCTGTGCCACCTGCAATCTGGAATGTCTCTCCTGAATTTACTGCTGTGCCTGTGGAATCATCTCCAACGAAAGTCAATGCTTGTGATGTGTTTTGTGCGTCAATGTATGTTTTAATTGCACCCTGAGTGGCAAGTAGTGAAGCACTTGAACCCAATGCACCGTTGTCTATGCCTGTGACTGTTGCACCTGAGGCCAGTGTTAAACTTGTGTTGGAAGTCAATGCTCCTGTTGCTGTCAATACACCTTCAACTCTTAATGCTTCATTGATGTTGACGATGGTAGAATCATCTGAACTGATGGATGTTCCATTGAATTTTAATGCACCTAAATTGATATTACCTGTGCCATTCGGAGTGACTGTGATGTTACCATTGGTAACACCTGTAGTGATGGAAAAGTTATTCACATCTAGATTGGCATCCAGAGTGGTTATATCGTTGTCTGTGCCGTATAATTCTACGAAGTTGTCGTTAATTTTGTCAAAGGCTGTGCGTAACGGATCACCTGTACCGTCATTTGCTGTAGAACCTATGTTAATATTCTGTCTTGCCATCGCAGTTATTTATATTAAATTTTATAAACCTAATGTAATTTTTATACGTTGATTAATATTTTGTTAAATTTAAACACAGTGCCGTCACCGCTCGCAAGAGTGGCTAATACCCGTACATTTCCACTGTTGATGTCTGCTGTGAATGTGGCCATATCTGTGCCTGTGCTCGTTATGCCTGTGGCTGTGATATAAGCAGATGAACCATCGTGTGTCACGTAAAAATCCTGTATGCCTGCTCTGGAGTTGGTAGAGTCCCACATAGACACACTGTATTTGGCAGATCTATATGTACTTGCTGAGAACGAGTCTACTACACCAGCAGATGATCCTGTGAGAGAAACTGTGCCGTCTGCATTGGTAATGTGAGTAAAAGATCCTGAAGCCACTGTTGCAAATCCAAGATTGCCAGAACCATCNGTTTTTAATACCTGATTTCCAGAACCATCTGATGTAGGAAATTTTAAACTGTTCAACACCACTGTGCCGGTGCCATTGGCAGATAATTCCAAATCAGCATTGGAGGCATTGGTTGAAATTGTATTATCGTGTATGGAAACAGTATCAAAAACTAGATCTCCTGTGCCAGATGATCTCAGAACCAAGTCTGAATTGGTTTGTGTGACACTGATGTTGTTGTCGGTTAAATTAATGTTGTTGTCTATGGTAAGATTAGTGATAGCCACTGTGCCTGTGCCTGCCGGTATAAGATTGATGTCATCATTGCTTCTTGTGGCAGTGATGTTATTCTGTGTGATGGTTATAAAGTTGTCCACAGAGACATCATACAACTCCACAAAGTTATCGTTGATTTTGTCCATTGCGGCTCGTAGTGTATCACCTGTACCGTCATTTGCATTGCCGCCTATGTCTAATATCTGTCTTGCCATATTATATCACCTGTCGCCTTGCTAAGAATTTAATCACTGTCGAATCACTGCTGATAGGAGTGGCTCTTAGTCTCACAGTATCTCCGCTGATGTCTGCTGACAGTGTTACCAATGAATCTGTGTAATTTGTGGTGCTACCATAATCGCTCACATAGGCTGTGGAGCCATTGTGTGTGACCACTGCTTCTAATATTTCATATCTCGAATTGGTTGCATCAGATATGCTCATTACCACCCTGCTACTTCTGTGTACTGTTTTATCAAATGTGTCCACATTGGCAGTGGCACTGGATGATAGAGTCACTGTACCATCTGCTAACTGAGTATAATCTAAAGGATAGTCAATGCTCACAAAACTCAATACGCCTGACCCGTCTGTTTTTAAACCTTGCACCGTTCCGTTGTCTGCTCGTGGCAGAGAAAATCCATCAATACGAACCTGTCCTGTGCCTGCGGCAGATAATTCCAAATCAGCATTGGAAGCAGTGGTCTGTATGGTATTGTCTGTGATGGCCATGGTTTCAGTGTTCAACTGTGTCATCGAAGGAGTGCTTGATATTGCGGCACTGTTAATTGTGGGTGCAGTCAATGTTTTATTGGTTAATGTCTGTGAACCGGTCAATGTTGTCACTGTGCTGTCTACAGCAGTGGTTATTGTGTTGCCTGAACCTGCTGTGGTGATGCCTGTACCACCTGAGAACTGCAACGACTCTGAATCTAGATCAATGGATAATAATGTGGAATCATCCGTGGCAAAGTCTAGGTCTTGTGCAGTGACCTGTGCGTCGATGTATGTTTTAATTGCACCTTGTGTTGCCAATAGAGTGGCACTTGAACCCAATGCACCGTTGTCTATGCCTGTGACTGTTGCACCAGTGGCCAGTGTTAATGATGTATCAAACTCACCTGTGCCTTGCGAAACAGTGGCAGTGGAAAGATTTCCATTCACTGTGGTATCACTTAAAAAACTAATAGAGCCTGTGCTGTTGGCAGATAATTGTAAATCAGCATTGGAAGTGTTCGTGGTGACTGTGTTGTGTCTCACTGAAATATCACCTAGCACCACACTGCCTGTGCCGTTCGGTATAAAATTTATGTCGCTGTTGCCCACAGCACTGATCACATTGTCTACAAAATTGATAGATCCGTCTATGGATAGGCTGGGCATGGTCACAACACCAGTGCCTGCGGGTATGATATTGATGTTGTCGTTGCTTCGAGTGGCAGAGATGTTGTTGCCATCAATGGATATGTAATCAAATAATTCTGTGGCATCAAATGCTGTGTACAGTTCTGCAAAGTTGTTGTTGATCTTTTGACCAGCGACTCTGAAAGAATCACCTGTACCGTCATTTGCCACAATACCTATGTTGATTGCTTCTCTAGTCATGATAATTATCCTGCGTCAGCCGTGTCTGCTTTTAGGCTTACCCACGCACCGTTCTCGTAACCCTCAAATTGGTTGGTAGTGGTGTTATAGATCATCATACCGTTAACGGCAGTGAGTGCGTTCCTCTGTGTCGTTGTGAACGAAGCCATTACTAGTGGTCTTGTCACTGCAACATTTCCTGTGCCACCCGGCGTTAGTTCTAGGTCTGCGTTTGAACTGGTTGAAATCTTGTTGTCATTGAATGATAAATTGTCTATGGTCTGTGTGCCCGTGTTCTGCAGGTAGTTGGACAAGTTCGGTCCAGTAATGGTCAGTGTGTCACCTGACACTGCTGTTGTGATGTTTTGTGTTCCTGCGAATTTGAAAGTCTCACCTGTGTTGACTGCTGTGCCTGTTGAGTCATCGCCCGCGAACGTCAGCGCCTGTGCTGTGTTCTGTGCGTCCACATATGCCTTGATAGATTGTTGTGTGGCCAGTGCAGAAGCACTGTTTGAACTCATGTTGTCTTCGTCTAAAATTCCTGTGATGGCAACGCCGTCCAGTCCCACAGTGAAACCGTCGTTGATTGTGATCAACGTAGAATCAGGAGCACTCAACGTGTTGTTCTTAAACAGTATGCCTTCGATCTCTACTCCGCCTGTGCCATTACCTGTGATGTTTATAGATGCATTTGTTACCAATGATGTGATATTATCACCATCTATCAGTAGTCTATCAATTTCCACAGCACCCACACCGTTGGGTTGTATTTTAATATCACCATTGGTTGTCTGTGTTTTGATCAGTCCGTTGCTCAGAGCTAACAGATCTGAATCATATAATTCGTTGAAATTCGCATTAATTTTTTCCATTGCACCACGCAATGAGTCGCCTGTTGCGGTATTTCCTAGGGTTCCTGTGTCTATCGTTAATCTGGCCATATTATTTCTATGTGTATTTATTAAATACTTGTAACCATAATGTTTGTAGAAACTCTAAAAACAATCCGGTTGTATGAGCGCCAGAGTAAACTGGGTGTATACCATACTTTCAAACGTAAAAATACGCTGTTCGTTTTCAAATGCGACTCTTGTGGCACAGTGTTTCTAAGACCCAGAGCCAAAGTGGATCCTGCGAGAGCCACCAATGATTACAAGCACGTGTGTTCCTGTTGTGATACGAAAAAGTTTGCTCAATCAGTGGGTGTTCGAATGCGTCACATCTATGCCATGGACGCCAGCTCTACTAAACTTCTTTAATTAAATTCCGAAACTCTCACCACATCCGCAACCAGATTTTGCAGTGGGATTTGTGATCTCAAACTGTGATCCAAACACTTCTTCTTTCCAGTCTATGGAAGTACCGATCACATACATCATGCTGACAGCATCCACGACAAAACGACCGCGGTCCCATTCTACCAGATGATCGCCTGATTGGACGTCTTCCTGTTTGTCGTAGAATCCCCACTCATATTTGAATCCAGCACACCCACCACCCAGCACAGATAATCGCACAGCATATCGGTCGGGCTGTTTGTCTAATAGTTTGCTGATTTGTTCTCGAGCAGTTTCTGTAAGAATGAAAGGTTCCATGCTTGTAGTTATCATTGTTGCACCTCACCTTTTCCAATGCTTAGATTTAAGCCTTTTAAAATTTCTTTATCGTCTACGCTTGTTTTTAAATTCTTAATTTCAATCATTAACCAACGCTTCCTTCCAAGCTAATACCAACCAATTTTTGTGCCTCTACTGCAAATTCCATCGGCAATTGTTGCAAAACTTCTTTGCAGAATCCATTTACAATTAAACTAACAGCCTCTTCTTGGTTCAGTCCTCTTTGTCTGCAATAGAACAATTGATCTTCACTGATTTTTGAAGTTGTTGCTTCGTGCTCAATCTCAGAAGATGCATTCTTATTTTCAATGTAAGGAATTGTGTGGGCTCCACATTTGTTTCCGACTAGCAATGAATCGCATTGAGTATAATTTTTTGCACCTGTTGCTTTGGGATGGATACTGACCATGCCTCGATAAGTATTGTCTCCATGTCCTGCGGATATTCCCTTTGAAATAATTCTACTTCTAGTATTTTTTCCCAAATGAATCATTTTAGTGCCCGTATCTGCTTTTTGGTAATTATTAGTAATAGCTACAGAGTAAAACTCTCCTTGAGAATTGTCTCCTTGCAAAATACAACTAGGATACTTCCATGTGATTGCAGAACCGGTTTCAACTTGAGTCCAAGAAATTTTAGAATTTCTACCTCTACAGGCGCCACGCTTAGTTACAAAATTGTAAATTCCTCCTTTTCCGTCTTTGTCGCCAGGATACCAATTTTGAACTGTAGAATACTTTATCTCCGCATCATCTAAAGCGACCAATTCAACATTTGCCGCATGTAATTGATTCTCATCTCGCATAGGAGCCGTACAGCCTTCTAAATAGCTAACATAACTTCCTTTATCCGCAATAATTAAAGTTCTTTCAAATTGACCTGTATTAGATGCATTGATTCTAAAATAAGTAGAAAGTTCCATTGGGCATCTTACTCCAGGAGGTATGTACACAAAAGATCCGTCTGTAAACACTGCTGAATTTAATGTTGCAAAAAAATGATCTGACATTGGAATCACAGAACCTAGATATTTTTTAACAAGCTCTGGATGCTCTCTAGTAGCTTCTGAAATAGAGCAGAAAATTACTCCAATTTCACTTAATTTATCTTTAAAAGTAGTTGCAACAGAAACAGAATCGAAAACTGCATCTACGGCTATACCGGATAATCTTTCTTGCTCAAGAAGAGGAATGCCTAATTTTTCATAAGTTTTTCTAATTTCAGGATCAATGTCATCGAGAGACTTGGGTTGGTCTTCTAAACTTTTTGGTGCTGAATAATAATAGAGATCTTGGTAATTAATCTTTGGATATTTTGGTTTTTGCCAATCAGGTTCTTCCATGGATTGCAATCTTTCAAATGCTTTCAATCTCCAATCCAACATCCACTTTGGTTCTTTTTTTTGTTTAGAAATAAAATGAATAGTTTCTTCTGTTAAGCCCTTGGGAACATCAATTGTTTCGATGTCGGTTACAAATCCATGCTTATACTCAGATCCATAATTGTAATCTTTTACAAACTCTTGGGCGTTGTTCATAAAATGTTAAAACTCCCTTTATAGTGACATGATTGCCGACACAACCTACGTTCACACAAGGTAGGTTGCATAATAGTAATTATCTAACCTGTGCTTCTGACATAATTTTAACATTCTCAAACCAAAAACGTACAGCGTCTCTCTTGCGTTGGAAACTCATATAGGCCTCCTGCTCTTCATAGTTGTGCAACAGGGGATCATAGTCTTTGGCAGGATCAAACCACCACCCCCACTTGCCTTTGCAATACTGCTCGCACCATTCAATACACTCTGCTGGCACTCCGTGATCCATTATACCAATGTCATAACGAAATCGATGATTGTATCCGCAGTCTTTGGGAATTTTTCCTACCATGATGTGGCATGCTCCAGAGACCATTTATTCGCAGAGCATTTTTCTCGACATTCTGCTGGACATTTCTCTGTTTCAAAACTGTCAAACAATAGTCTCCAATTAGGGTCATCCAACACTCGTTCAAAACTCTGTGTTCTATCGATATATTCAAATAG
>FUWD013229037.1_pt1 | contig 11149 bp, 11 predicted proteins | sample 1063281 | NCBI WGS metagenome assembly FUWD01 (sample SAMEA79048168, study PRJEB19326) | metagenome | biome: marine
TTGACATATTCATAACTACACTATAAAGTCCATAATAAATCATAAAACACAAAGCACCTAATATAGTTTCTGATATTTGATATGTTGTTAAAATTTTCATATATAATAAGTAACTTATATAATAAACATATATTATATTTATTATATAAGTTTATATATATATGTTTCCAAAATTTGATAATTATTATAATTTATCATCATTATCTTGTAAAAATAGAGATGATTTATCCAGAATAAATAATATTAATAATAAAAAAGAAATTTGTGAGAAATTAAATCCAAATCAAATATTCTCTTATTTATTTCCAACTAGATCAGAACCACTTAGTACATTTGATATACATAAAAATAAAAAAACAAAAAATGGAGCTACAATACTCAAAAATATGGAAAATAGTAATTTAGAAGAATGTGCAAAAGAATGTATTAATAACAAAAACTGTACTTTTGATATATCAGATAATAAATCACAGTGTTCTTTATATGATGATTCCGAATTTGAAGATAATCCAGATTTAATTAATTCAGCAACAGGATATGATATAAATTCTTATAAAATAAATAGAGATGATACTTCACAAGATAGATTTAATAAACAATCACCTACTCATATACAAAAAAACATGAATGATAAATTAAATGAATTTAATGATATTAATATAGATACTTGTAAAGATAATTGTTTTAAAAATAACGATTGTAAATCAATATTATATATGAATCCTAACAATAAATGTAGATTATATAATAATATTAAAACTGAGGATTTAATAGATGATGATAATAGTACTGTCTATATATATAATAAAGATAAAGATAAAATTGATAATAAATATTTAAATAGTTATAAATCATATGAATCTAATGATAATGATTTTAATGGAAATATAGGTGATTATAAATGTAAATATGAAGATAATATGTGCAATGAAATTCAAAAAATTAGTTGTAACTCTTCTATGCCACAATGTTCAAGTAGTTATAAAGACATTGATATAACAAAACAAACAAAACAAACAAAACCAGACTCATCGTGTATATATCCAGGATGTGATTCTAATGTAAAAATTATAAATAAAAATAATGTTAAAATGAGAATAAACAATGTAGAGTTTAGTAAATGTCAAAATAAGAATAGTAAATTTTGCATAGACGATATATATACATATGATGATTTAGGATTTCCAACCTCGCAAAATACACCAAATCCTCCTGATAGAAATTTATTATATACTAAAGAATATGATACCAGAAATGACAAAAATACATCTGGATGGGGTGTTGTCTATTGCCCAGACGATAAAAGAAATATAGTAGATGTCTATAAGAATATTAAGTCAGATAAAAAATTTAATAATAAAATATTAAGATCAAAATTTAACTTGGTTGGTAAAAAATTATGTAGTAAAAATGGTAATTATGATGATAAAAAAATATGTGTTTACCTCATAATACTATATTAAATAATATAGAAAAAGATTTAATAGATCCGAATAATGAAATAGAGAATTGTGAATATACTGGAAATAGTCCACTATTAGATTGTAATTGTGCTAAATCAATTAGTAAAACTATAAATAATAATGAATGTAATGAATGGTGTTCTGATAATAAGAATTGTAAAATAATAGAAACAAGTATAGATGATAAGGGTAATACTAAATGTAATTATTATAAAGATGATAAAAAATTAATATATTATAAAAATAATTTAAATAAAATTTTATATAAGAGAGATGATAAATATATATATAATCCTATAAAAAAAGACAAAAAAATATCAAATGATTTTAATCAATTTCCACAAGGTATTAATGAGAAATCAGGTACAAGTTATATAAATTATATACCAAATATTGAAACATTTACAACTCATCCTCCTATTAAAAAAAAATATCCTATTAAAAATACACATAAAAAAAAATTAATAATAATTCTAATGATAGTAATTATATTATATATAATATCGTTAATTATGTATTATAGACGCTAACAAGTATTAAACTTAATTAATAAAAATTGAAATAATTATATATAATAATAATAATATATATAAATATGCCAGTTAATAAAAAGGAGGAAAAAATTTAAAAGAATTAAAAAAGATAGTTCTGATAATGAAGTAACTAAGATTATTTATCCAGAAAACGAAGGAATAGAACAATCATTTGCAACTGTTATAGATCCATTAGGAAGCCGACGATTTAGAGTGAAATTAAATCCACCTCTAAATTATGAATCAATTAAAGATTTTGATATTGCTAAATATATTGAACCCAAAATGGGTCATTTAAGAGGTAAAATTAGAAGAAATACATGGGTTCGACGAGGTGATATTGTATTAGTATCTATTCGTTCATTTGAAAAAGATAAAGTAGATATTATTTTAAAATATACAGACGATCAGGAAAAGAAAATTAAATCACAAGGTTTAATGATGGTTGTTGATAATATTGAAAATGATAATATGCATGGATTTGAATGGGATACTTCTAAACATGTAGATAATGATATTATTAAGGATATTTCAATTCTTAATATAGATAATAAAGAAATTGATATTAATGATATTTAATAATTAAATTATTATTTACACCTTGTATATTAAAAATCACACATTTATTATATATTTTTAATTATATCCAATATATTACTATATTTATAATAATTCATCTAATTTATAATAATTCATATTAAATATTAGTTACAATATCATATATATATATCAAAATAATTATATATTTTATGTATTTAACTATGTTTTTAATTAATATCAATATAGATAATAAAGATATATATATTAATGATATTTAATAATTTAATTATGAATAATTAAATTATTATTTACACTATCTTGGTATACTCATCACAATGTTTTATTTCGTTATTCCATTCACATAAATATGTTTCCCATGCGTCACCATCTTTATTATTTCTCATATTTTCATCTAAATCATAACCATACTTGTCAAACGCATTTACAACATTAGATATATCAACATATTTCCACTTTATATCATTAATTATGTGATATATTTTAGAGACTAATTCTAATCTATTAATTGCATTTTGTGGACCTCTTGCTTTAATATATCTTACTTATAAATATATTATAGTATCTACATATATCAGCTACAAAATCATATTCACATAGGTCTCCAACACCATCAATTTCTTCAAAAGTTTTATATATTTTGCTATATTTTGCTATATTTTGTAAAATAACAATTAGTTATTTTTTATAAAATTAGCCATTGATTCAGTAGTTCTGGCACCATTATATTCAGTTATTAAGTTGCCTTTTATTAATTTAATAGTAGGAAATCCTTTAATATCATATTTAGTAGCTAAATCTTTATTTTCTTCAGCGTTAATTAATAAACATTTTACTTGTTCGCCATTTGAATTTCTTAAATCTTTCATATTTTTTAAATTATCAAATTCTGGCTTTGCAGTTTTACAATGTCCACACCATGGTGCATAGAACATTACAAACGTTGGAACGTCAGAATTAATATCACTATCAAAAAATTCAAAATTTAAATCAGTCTTAACATCTCCTATTCTTGCTCTTGCACCGACATCTACAAATTTTCTACCTTTTTTATGTTGTTTAGTACCATACCAAACACCAATTATAATTACAAGAATAACAATTATTATACCTAATGAAACAAAACTTCCATGTTTTTCCCAACTAAATTTAGAATTACTTTTTAGTGATTTGCCCTTTTTCATTAAATTATTTTTTTTCATATATAAATATAATATAGAAAATTATTTTAATTATTTTAATTAAAATACTTAAATAAATAAAAATATAAATTATTAAATGAGTATAGCAATTGGAATTGATTTAGGAACTACATATTCGTGTGTTGGAGTATGGCAAAATAATAGAGTAGAAATTATTGCAAATGATCAGGGAAATAGAACGACACCTTCATATGTGGCGTTTCATAATGACGAGCGTTTAATTGGAGATTCTGCTAAAAACCAATGTTCATCTAATCCATTAAATACAGTATTTGATGCTAAAAGATTAATTGGTAGAAAGTATGATGACCAAGTTGTAAAAAATGACATGAAACATTGGCCATTTAAGATTATTGATAATAAAGGTAAGCCAAATATTAATGTAATGTATAAAGGAGAGCGTAAAAGTTATTCACCAGAAGAAATCTCGGCAATGATTTTAGGCAAAATGAAAAAAATTGCTGAAGAATATTTAGGAACAGATGTAACTGATGCAGTTATCACAGTACCTGCGTATTTTAATGATTCTCAAAGACTTGCAACAAAAGACGCAGGTATAATTGCTGGATTAAATGTTTTAAGAGTTATTAATGAACCAACAGCAGCTGCAATTTCATATGGTCTTGATAAAAAACCAGATAAAGAAATAACTGTTTTAATTTTTGATATGGGAGGTGGTACATTTGATGTATCTGTCTTATCTATTGAAGATGGTATATTTGAAGTTAAAGCAACTGCTGGTGATACACATCTTGGTGGTGAAGATATTGATTCTAGATTAGTAGATTATTGTGTTAAAGATTTTCAAAAAAAACAAAATATTGACATCAGTTCTAATCCTAAAAGTATGAGAAGATTAAGAACTGTATGTGAAAGAGCAAAAAGAACACTATCATCTACAAATTCAGCTAATATTGAAGTAGATTCGTTGGGAGATGGGGTTGATTTTAAGTTAACATTAACAAGGGCAAGATTTGAAGATTTGTGTTCAGATATTTTCAAGAAAACAATGGACCCAGTAGATAAAGTTATCCAAGATAGTGGGATTTCTAAAAGTAATATTGATGAAATCGTATTAGTTGGAGGATCTACAAGAATTCCAAAAGTCCAGGAGCTATTGTCTAATTATTTTAATGGTAAAGAACTATGTAAATCAATTAATCCAGATGAAGCGGTGGCATATGGTGCTGCTGTACAGGCAGCAATTTTAAGTGGAAATAAAGATGAAAAAATTAGTGATTTGTTACTGTTAGATGTTGCTCCATTGAGCCTTGGTCTAGAAACAGCAGGTGGTATTATGACTAAATTAATTGAACGAAATACAACAATTCCATCAAAGAAAACACAAACATTTAGTACTTATTCTGACAATCAACCTGGTGTTCTAATTCAAGTATATGAAGGAGAAAGAACAATGACAAAAGATAATAATCATTTGGGTAAATTTTCATTAGATGGTATCCCGCCTATGCCTAGAGGTGTACCACAAGTTGAAGTTACATATGATATTGACAGTAATGGTATTTTAAATGTTAGTGCATGTGAAAAGAGCTCTGGTAAATCTGAAAATATAACTATTACAAATGATAAAGGAAGATTATCTAAAGAAGATATTGAAAGAATGGTTAGTGATGCCGAAAAATTCAAAGATGATGATGAACTTCTAATGAAAAAAATAGAAGCCAAAAATGAGTTAGAAAATTATACTTATTCTTTAAAAACATCAATTGCTGATGAAAAAATTAAAGAAAAACTGGACGATGACAGTAAAAATAAAATTGAAGAAGCAGTAAAAAATACATTAGCTTGGTTGGATAATAATAAATCTGAAAGTGTAGAGTCATACCAAGAGAAAAAGAAAGAATTGGAGGATATTGCAACTCCTATTATGACAAAACTAGGACAAGAAGCAGGAGGAATGCCAGGAGGAATGCCAGAAGGATTTCCAGGAGGAATGCCAGGAGGAATGCCAGGAGGAATGCCAGGAGGAATGCCAGGAGGAATGCCAGGAGGATTTCCAGAAGAAATGTCAGAAGGAACTGAGGAAATGCCAGGAACTGAGGAAATGCCAGGAATTCCAGAAGTAGAAGAAGTAGAATAATTTATCTATACAATTAAGATTTTATCTATACAATTAAGATTTTATCTATATATTTAAGAAATTAAATTATATTATTATATATAATAATATAATTTGTATTATAATAGGTTGATTTGTATAATAGGTTGATTTGTATTATAATAGGTTGATTTGTATTATAATATATATTAATAATATTTTATTATACATTAATAATTATTATTTAAATAACAATAAATTATTATTACTCTAATATTACATTAATTGCTTTTGCCATATCTAATTTATTAGATTTACAAATTTGTTCAATTCTTGCTGGTGATAATTTGTTATTTGGAAAATCATAATTTAATTCTTGAATATCAATTTCATAAAATCGAGATAACATAAGTTTTATACTATTTGAAGTACATAAAGTTAAATTAATTATAGTATCAATTCTACCTGGTCTTATTAATGCTGGATCTAGAAAATCTATTCTATTTGTTGTCATAATTATCATACCACCATGGTATTCAACTATTCCATCTAATAAATTAAGAAAAAAACTTAATGTTAACGTGTCGTCGTTATTACTAGATGATTTACTATCTATTTTATTATCAACATCATCGTCGCCATCATTATCTATCATTTTATTAAATTCCTTTAGTAGTTTAGTTTCATCTTCTTTTAATTCTCTACTTTTAACTAAGTCTGGACACATACAATCTATATCTTCAAAAATAATTATTCTTTTAGTAAATGGTATTGTTGCCAATCCTATTTGTAATCGATACATTGCCATCATCAGTTCATGATTTGTTTTTGTCCGTGATAAAGGAATACTAATTATATGTCTATCTGTATAATTAGACAATGCTTTAATAAAAGATGTTTTTCCTGTACCAGGTTCTCCATGTAATAATAAGCCGTGTTTCCATGGATATCCTTTATTTTTGTATTCTTCTTCATTATTAATAAAATAATCAATATCATTCATAATAGAATCTAATTCTGGTATGGCAAGATGTTCAATTCTTTTAGATGAGTTTTGTTCAAATTTGAAAAAAATACATTTGTCGAGTGTTTTATCAAATACATCATATAAAAAATAATATTTTTGTTTATGGTCAAGGCTTAATTTATATAATTTATGTTCATCTGTACATAATTTGATAAAATCCTCAAGGGCAGGTAGTTTAAGTTTAGTACTTGTTAATGTAATATACGATTCTTTAATTGATCTTGATTGAGCGCCTTCTTCATTAATATTAATTAGTTTTTCAGAAAATGTACATTTAATATCAGGGTAAATATAAAACCAATCTTTTTGACTTACTATATAAGTAGGTTCAAATATCTCTAGTTTTTTCAAAGTATCGTATTGTTTATCATCTACTAATTCTTTTTTACATGTAATTCTTCTTGTTATTAATGTTTTGATTTTATGTAATAAAGCACTATAACAAGGTGATAATAGTTCTCCTCTGGCCATATAATTTGACATGATTAGTTGTTTAGACATAAATATCAATGTTGATTCGTTGTGTTTATTATTAATATTATTATATATATATATAAAATAATTATATAAAATATTTTTAAGATATGTATATTAGATAGAGCGTAAACGCCTATAGATGATATATTATATCAATAATAATATTATTAGTTTTAAATTTACTAATTATATATATTAAAAGTTTCTGCTAAATACTGTTCATAATTAACACATATTTATCATATTAAAAAATAATAAATCATTTTTATTACAATTTAACATAAGACGTTATTAATCTATTATATTATCAATTATTATATATAATAATATTAGTTGTGTTATAATTGTACATTAATAAGTTTTATCTTACATTAATAAGTTTATTTAAATAACAATAAATTATATTACTCTAATATTACATTAATTGCTTTTGCCATATCTAATTTATTAGATTTACAAATTTGTTCAATTCTTGCTGGTGATAATTTGTTATCTGGAAAATCATAATTTAATTCTTGTATGTCTATTTCATAAAATCGCGACAACATAAGTTTTATACTATTTGAAGTACATAAAGTTAAATTAATTATTGTATCAATTCTACCTGGTCTTATTAATGCTGGATCAATAAAATTTATTCTATTTGTTGTCATAATTATCATACCACCATGGTATTCAACTATTCCATCTAATAAATTAAGAAAAAAACTTAATGTTAACTTGTCGTCTGTTTTACCAGGTGAGAGGTTACTATTTGTTTTTTTATCATTATCTGTCTCTTTAACTGTCTCTTTTTCAATAGGTTCATTATCTTTTAATTCTCTACTTTTAACTAATTCTGGACACATACAATCTATATCTTCAAAAATAATTATTCTTTTAGTAAATGGTATTGTTAAAACGCCTATTTGTAATCGATACATTGCCATCATCAGTTCATGATTTGTTTTTGTCCGTGATAAAGGAATACTAATTATATGTCTATTTGTATAATTAGACAATGCTTTAATAAAAGATGTTTTGCCTGTACCAGGTTCTCCATGTAATAATAAGCCATGTTTCCATGGATACCCTTTATTTTTATATTCTTCTTCATTATTAAGAAAATAATTAATACCATTCATAATAGAATCTAATTCTGGTATGGCCAGATGTTCAATTTTTTTAGATGAGTTTTGCTCAAATCTAAAATAATAACATGTTTCTGTAGATCTATTATATCTGTCAAATAAATAATAATGTTTTTGTTTATGTTCAAGACTTAATACATATAACTTATGTTCTTCTATACATAATTTGATAAAATCTTCAATTTCATGTAGTTTAAGTACAGTACTTGATAATGTAATAGATGTTGATTTAATTTCTTTTAAACTAACCGTATCTTCATTATTTTTAATTTGTTTTTCTATTTGTTTTTCATAAAATGTACACTTAATATCGGGGTAAATATAAAACCAATCTTTTTGACTGACTACATAAGTAGGTACAAAATTCTCTATTTTTTTCAAAGTATTATATTGAACTTCATTTACTAATTCTTTTTTACATGTAATCCTGCTTGTTTTTAAAGTTGTGATTTTGTGTAATAAAGCAATATAACATGGTGTTAATACTTCACCTTTAGATACAAATATCAACGTTGATTCATTGGTATTATTAATATATTTATATGTAATTAACATATATATGTAATTTTTAAGAATATGTATATTAGATAGCATATAAACGCCAATAGATGATAATATTACATCAATAATAATATTATTAGTTTTAAATTGATTAATTATATTATATTTAAAAGTTTCTGTTAAAATACTGTTCATAATTAACACATATTTATCATATTAAAAAATAATAAATCATTTTTATTACAAATTATCAATTATTGTACATTATCGTTACTTATTTCATATTAAAATCATACGTACATTATTCTTTCAATAACTTAATTGTATTTTATTGGGTTTAATATCTTTGTATTTATAATGATTTTATATAACATTCATTATGAATTTTAGAATTATTAATATTATTTTTTTGAGAACATTTACTATTATCTATATGTGAATATTCGTTAAAATTCTTATTAAAAGTTTTAATATTAAAATTGTCTGTTTCTGTTGCTAATCTCTTAAATTTTTCAGTTTTTGTTTCAAAAATACATGTATTTGAAAATTTTGTATCTATTATTTTTATAGGAGGGTCATAAGCTTTATTAATGTTATTTTTTTGAGAACATTTACTATTATCTATATGTAAAATTTTATCAAAATTAATATTAAAAGTTTTAATATTAAAATCATCTAATTTCTTAATTTTGTCAGTTTTTGTTTCAAATATACCTGTATTTGAAAAATTTGTATCTATTATTTTTATAGGAGGGTCATGTGCTTTATTATAATCTGAATAATTTAATAAGAACGTATTATTTTCTATTATACCATCTTTTATTTCTGTTATATCATCTTTATTTTCTACTGTAATATCTTTATTTTCTACTGTAATATCTTTATTTTCTACTGTAACATCTTTATTTTCTACTGTAACATCTTTATTTTTAGTTATATCATCATTGTCTTCTATTTTAAGATCTTTATTTATAATATCTTTTTCTATAATATAATGGTTTATAATATATTGATTATTTTTATAATATTCAGTATTATTTATTACATACGAAGCAATATCATATGTAATTTTAATAAGATCAAATAGATCATTTAAATCTTTATAATGATTATTATTATATATATCTATATATATTGGTTTATATGTTTGTCTTAAATTAATCATATTTTGTTTTATATCACAATATAAATAATTATTATAAACAGTAGTGTTATTTTTATGTAAATTGGACACAACAGCATCATATGTTTTTTTTAATATAATTTAATTGTTTTTGAGAAATAGGTTGTTTATCATAAAATTGTTTTATTATGATATCATGTTTTAATCTAATATTAATAATATTATTTTTTATTTTATTTAATGCTTTATTATTTTCTATTATATCATCTTTATTATTATCTATATAGGAAATCATATAATTATATTTATATAAATTTTTTAAATATAACATATCAACTTATATAATATTTTTAGTTATAAAATTTTTGTAAATCTATTAGTTCCAGATCAAAATTACAATTTTTAAAATTACAATCATTATTTCTAACACTATCACAATCGCTAATAGGGTTAAGTCCATTATAACGTCGAAATTCTATTAGCATATCGTTTATTATTTTATTATTTGGTGGGGTCTTATATCGACATCTCTGTCTATTTCTAATTCTTTAACACTATTATATAATTTAACTTTAACTGAGTTAATATTAATTAAAAATAATTCACTAATATGAGCTTTTTTATAATCTGTTAAATACATACCAATAGCTGGATTATAATAAGTATAATCATTTATAATACCATTTTCTCTCAAATTTGACAACCCTAGATTAGTATTAGATAATCCAACTGGCTCTATATATTTTCTAACTTTAAGTTTTTTTTGTTTTTCTATATCAAACCCCTATTAATTTTAAGATTACACGATGTCCATGGTACATTTTTATGTATATCTACTATATTACAAGAATTATCTGTTAATATTCCATATCCATTGTCAAATGCATCTTTAATATATTTTTCTTCAAATTTTTTATTACACCTTTGAACATTTAAAACGCCGACCTAATCCAAATATTTTTTAGGTTTCCTTTTTCTCGTTGATGGTCGTTTTACATATTTTTCACTTCTATCATATGCTCCTCTTATTAGATTTTTATAAATATGTATTGGTATTTTATCTAATACATCTTTTA
>FUWD013232050.1_pt1 | contig 11149 bp, 11 predicted proteins | sample 1063281 | NCBI WGS metagenome assembly FUWD01 (sample SAMEA79048168, study PRJEB19326) | metagenome | biome: marine
GGTGCCATAGCGAGCCGGCGCCACGTATGGGCGCGTCGCCAGCACAGCCGCCAACTTCTCATCCGTAGTCGCACCAGGGCGGTACCGGACATCGGACGCGCGCTTGTCGTACTCGTCGCCCAGATCTTCGAGTTGCTGCTTGCGAGCCTTCTCCGCAGCTTCCTGCTCAGCGAGCAAGGCGTTGCGGTTCTGCTGCAGCAGGTTCACTTCCTGACGAAGCGCCGAGCGCAGGGTCTCACGTTCCTTGGCCGATCCCTTGCGCGCTGCTGCCGTATCATCTGCAAACTGCAGGGTGGCCGCGTAGCCCTTGTCTTTGAAGTGTGCCTCGATCGTTGGGAGTGCGCTCGACACTGCCAGCTTGGTGCGGAATGCGCCGTCTTCGGCATCGGCCTGTTCCTGCGAATATCCATAGACCGGGAGCGCCACCTTGATCGCGCGCTGGTCGGCCAGTTCACCCATCAGCTTGACGACGTCATCATCCAGCAGCGCCGACGGGCCGCGCTCGCGCAGGATGGCATCAATGCCGTCTTCGGCCTCGGACAGATTTGTGTCCATCGCCTGCTTGGCTTCGGTGATGACTGCGGCCTGACGATCGCCAGCGACCTGCCCGCGCACCGTCTGCTGAACCGAATCCAGTTCGTAGAAGACTTCCTCAGCGAAGTTCGGGTCGACGTCTTCCGCCATCCCATCGCGGAACGCGCTCATGCCCTCATCGAACTTTTCGACATTACCGAAGTTCTTCGGGTCAGCGCGCAGCTCTGCGGCCTTCGCGGCGATGTCGGATTTCGAACGCTGCAAATAGAGGGTTTCGACCATCGCGTTGTAGGCGTGGTCGCCGGCCGTCTGGAGACCCAGCGCGCCGCTGCGCTTGTTGAACTTGCCGAGATTGTCAGCGCCGATGTCTTCGGCAAACTGGTCCCGGTCGTTGAAGTCCTTCAGCGCATCCTTCTTGGCCTGCTTGACGGCGCGCGCATTGACGACTTGCCCGATCTGCTGGGCAGCGCCGGCCACCTTGTCGAACATGGACGCGGCCTGTGCATCTGCCACACCGGCGCCGCGAATCTCGCCCGGTGCAGTGATCGCCCGGCCCTGAACGTCTGGCAAACCATCAGCCATGATCAGCCCCCCGCCGGAAATGCGCTAGCCAGCGAGCCGACAGCGCCTGCAACACCGGAGATCAGGGCAAACTTCTTGCCCGCCCGGTACTGGCTGGCCTCATATTTCGAAGATGTGAGATCCTGACCAACGCCCAGCTGTTCAGCGTTGCTGACCTCAGCATTCTTCCTGATCCGCTGGCGTTCGATGACCATCGCCGTTGGGCTGTCGAGAGAGACGTTCCGCTGGCTGCGGATACCATCGATCGTTGACAGCACGTCGTTGAGGTCGGTCGCCCGCTCTGCGGCCATCTGCTTTCCCTGAAGGGCGATGCCCTTGGCCCGGTAGTCTGCGCTTTTAGCCTGGGCATCAAGTGAGCGTGACTTTGCAAAGCCGCCTGCGAGGGAACTGACCGCTCCGGCTCCGGCTCCGATGAATGGTGCGGCAGCGGCCATTAGTAGGATACCTCCAACGTCATCGAGCGCAGCAGGAACGGCGCACCCTCTCCGACTTCTTGACTGATTTCAGGCATTTCATTTGGATCGAAGCCCAGCAGGAAGAACGGCTCCTGACCACCGGTCATCCACGGTGCGGGGGCCTCGATGTCATCCAGCGATGTCCAGCCCGTGCGCAGATCGCCATTGACGCGGAAGGCGCCGCTGTTGAGCACGTCCACCCAGAGACGCGGATAGCGGCGGCGTTCGAACCCGATGTATTTGCTGACCGGCGCATTCGGGCGAACCGACACGCGGAAGTCATGGCCAATCGCGAGCCCGGCAGCTGGCGCAATCCCGTCAATCAAGCCAGACCCATCGACGGTGAACGGCCCCTGCCAGACCTGGTTGCCCCGCATGACGTAGACCGACCGGCCCGTCATCAGCGGGCATGCGGCAGAATAGTCACACTGCAGGTCCATCACTGTATCGAGGTCGATGTCGCACAGGATCCCGTCATGCACACAATACAGGCCGGTTTTCCATGCGGCGAAGGCTTGCCAGTCCGTGCCCGGCGCCGGCGTCCAGAGCGTCATCCCAGCCTGATCGGCGCCGCGGCGATAGTTCATCACCGCGATCGTACCATCCGCATTGCGAACGAGAATGTAGCGCTCAGAGCGCGCACCCAGACCATCGACATAGGTCAGTTCAATCGGGCCGGTGACCAGGTGTTTCGCCAGCAGTGACAATTCGGACACTGCCCATGATGCCCGGACGCTACCGGTGGCGGCGATGACCAGAAGCCTGTCTGCATTGTCGACGAAGACCACGCCTTCAGGCGTCAGGATCGGGCGGACCCTCGACGCGCCATCGGGTGAAATGCGCAGGAACTGGACCCGTGTCGGCGACAGCGGCGACTGCTCGCTCTCCGGCACATAATAGCACCCGCGATCGGTCAGTAGGACCATTTGCTCAGCGGCGATGATATGGCGGATGGCTGCGTTTGGATCATCGCCCAGCGCTTCGATGAAGGCGTCCTGATCGGCTGCAGAGCCAAGGTCGAAGTCTTTCGGGAACCCGATGGCCGATGCGGCAACAGCGTTCGCCGCCTCTGGGAAGCCGGCCAGGATAAGACGGTTGCGGTGCAGGGCGCCCGTGCGAGGGTATCCCCTCACCGAACTGACCATCTGCTCGTCCCAGATCGTTGACGCTGCCGGCGAGACCAGAGACACGCCTGACGCTGTCGCCCTGCCCTCGGGAGACACAATCACTTCGGCCGCATCGAAATAGGTGTAGCCATCCAGCAGCGTGACATCGATCGTGCCGACGCCAACGGCCGCAACCTGGCCCTGGATCTCTGTCGTGTCGCCCTTGACGATGTGGCCGACCTTGTAAGGCGCCACGCTGCTGACCGTGATCTGAACCGTCGGATAAAGCGGCGTGATGACCGTACCTGTGGCAAGAACATCGCTGGTAACGACCGTGATCTCAATCTCATTATTGAGATAGCGGAACCGAGTGCCGACATGGCCAGCGACAAAGACCGCAGACGATGCCGTGACCGTAATCGTACCGGATGCAGCCGACGGCAGGAGCGTGATGCCCTTGGCGGCGAATCTCCAATATGGCTGGCGAAGGGCCGAACCGATCCCGCTCGAGAACACGAAGGCGCCCATCGAGAACGTCGCGCCATCATAAGCAAGCACCTGGATCGGGAAGCCGCCCAGAATGTAGAACTCATTGTCGCCGTTGACGACCGTGATAGTGTCGATGTCGGTTTCCAGCCACGGCCCTACAATCGTATCCTCGAGCGTCACACCGTCGAAGATTTCCAGCTTGCCGGCCGAGATCACAACCTCGCGAAGGTCATCGTCGGTCAGGTCGAACACTTCGAGGCGGCGCTTCACGCCACTGGTCGCCACACGGGGCCGGCCACCCGGACGCCGACGCGCGCCGCCAGCGTTCAGGACAATCGTGTTCCCCAGCGTCTGGGCGCTCTTGTTGAGCAATTCCTCATCAGTGCGCTGCAGGAACTCCGGGCCGATTTCTCCGGCGGTGAGGTCATTCGAGAAGGTTCTACGCCGAGCCACGAGTTTTTCTCCCGCGCCAGGCGTTCAACAACACAGAATTCTGGTTGATGTCGCGGCCCCGGATCTGGCGACGGTCACGCACGATCGCAAAGCGCAGCTTCTTCTCGGCCTTATCGTCAGCACGATCAGCCTGGATGAAGTCATTCAGCAGCGACCGCAGCAGCATCCCATACCCAGATAGAACGATCGCTTCCGCGAAGTCGGCCGGCCACCGCGCCTCTGGCACCCGCCAGTTGCCGTGAAGCTCGAGGTCGGACAGGAACGGCAGGCTCAGGTGCCCATCTTCCATGTGCTCGACCTGGATGTCAGTGCCGCCGGCGCGCACCCAGCGCACGTTCAGGAAGTCGGACGGCACCGGGTAGAGATAGTTGCCATCCACTGACTGCGAGGATGACTGAACCACCGTCGTCTTCGTGGCCCATGTCCAGGCGTGGCGACAGAGCGCCGACTGCACCAATGGCTCATAGAGCTGGCGAAGAACGATGTTTTCTTTGGACTGATCGTGGATACTATTGATCGGCTTTGCACCGATCATCAGCATCATCGAATTCATCACTTCAATGGGGGCGGCGTACAGGGTCATGCCCACAAGATGCCGCTGTTACAGGCGTCAGATGTACGCACCGCAAAAGCAAACCCCCCGCCGGGGCGCTCCGACGGGGGGCTCTCAAGATCCGGCGCAATCGGGAGGAAGCGTTACTCCGGGTCTTGTTTCATGAAGTCAAGGAAGACGGGCATCGAGACCGGCTTACCAACCAATTGTTCGAGAACAGCCTTCTTCATGTAGCCTTTCGGCGTCAGAGAATCGGCTGGCAGAGCGGCCATATCAACGCCGGATGCAGCCGTGCGGCATTCCTCCAACGTCGCTTCTTCAGCTGTTGGCACCGCCGGCGCTGGTGGCTTGGGCTTCCCCGTGCCGTGGCCGGTCAGCTTCGGAGCCTTGCCCGCGGCCTGCAGCGTGAGCGGCTGAGCCCTCTCGGTCGGGTCGGGCTTCACGCGCGAAACCACCTCAATCCGTGCCGGCGACTGGGTCGCCATCGCCTTCGATGACAGGTCGCGCATCTTCGGCTTCTCGAAGTCCTCGTCTTTCGGCCGCATCGCCGTGCATGCGTCCATCATCGACTTCGGAACACGCAGTTCTGTGCCTGCTACGAAATATTCCTCGCCGATATAGGCAGGGCCAACCAGTCGCACTTCAACTGTTGGGTCGTCTTGAATCGTATCACTGTCCATTTTGCTTACTCCCTATTTGGAATGCCGACGATAAATCCAGCCCATCCGGCAATGTACGCACCAATAAAAAAAGGGCCCGGCAACAACGCCGAGCCCTCTTGTATGATCCCCAGGATGCCCCTGTTAGTGCGAATAGCCCTTCGGGAAGTTCCGGCGCGTGTTGACACCAGAAACCAGACCAGCGGTGAACGTGCCGGCAGTTGGCTGAACCGCGAAGTTCACCATAAGGCGGTTGAACTCCAGCATCCGGCGGCTAAGGCGCAGGAACAGCGGCTCGAACGGTGATGTCCGATACTTCGCATTGGTCGACAGGATCGAGCCGACCACGTCGACGGTTGCGAAGTTCGCCACAGCAGAGGTCTGGAAGATCAGTTCAACACGAGTTGCTGCGGTAAGGACCGAGTGAGCCTGGAACATAACGTCCAGGTGCTCGGCACCCTGTACCCCGAAATCGTATGCCGGGAGCGGGATATTTGTCGACGTGTGCAGGGCACCGGCTGTTGCGTCGGCACCATCGAAAGTAAGAAGTAGCGCGTCACCAATCATGTTCGTTTCCTTTGTTTGCTGACGGCCTTAAGAGACCGTGGCCTCGTTGTTGACCAGGGCGTCGGCGAGACGGAACGGAATGCCGTCGACATCCATCACCCGCTTGCCGGTTACTTCGTTCGGGGTGATCCGCACGTTCTTCTTGTTCTGCGCCTGGAGACGCGCGAACTCACGGACCTTGCGGTTACCGTAGATGACAGTGCGGCCGTTGCCCTGAATGCGTTCCTGAGCGCGGCTGATCAGCTCGTAGATGTCAGCGCCGCCGGTGGTCGGATCGGCCTTCAGGGCAGTGACGTCGATGTTCGGAATGCGAACGATCGAGCGGTAGTCGCGGACAACGAAGCCGATGTCCCAGGCATACTTGTCGTCATAGACCTCGATGTTCCGCTCAACACTGGAGCCGTCGACATAGGTCTTGACGCGCTTGCCAAGATCCTTGTGGCTCAGGCCCGCAGGCGAGCCGGCCGGATAGATGGCATGCGTGGTTTCTTCACCCCAATTGATCATCCAGATCGAGGTGTTGTTGCTGGCGGCACCGCCGCCCGTGATGGTATAATCCTGCAGTTCGGGGTCGGTCAGCGAGTTGTAGCGAGGCGCGAGGCCCATGAACTCATCGAACGGATTGAGGTTCGAGTTGCCATAGAAGGCCATGCGGCCGACTTCCTGGTTGAAGCCCTGGATGTGCGCGGTATGCTCGCCCATCCGGTAGCCTTCGCCGTTCTTGTCGACCATGTCGGCATCTGCTTCAGCCCAATCTTCGAGCATGATCGGCGCTTCTTCAATCGTGCCAACGTCCGACTTGGTGGCCGGCGTACCGCGGTTGAACAGGCGGGCGACCGGGGTCGGCAGCTTGGTGCGAAGCGTGGTGACGTGCTTCGTTTTCTGGTTGCACTCGATCATCGGCATGTCTTCGAGGATGCCATCTTCACGCATCAGAATCTCGATGATGCGCGCAGGTTTGCCATTGGCATCCAGGCGGGCTTTCAGATCGGCGAGGGTAGGGTTACGAGTCGCGTCCATCATGTTTTAGCTCCGCTTCTGAGACGTGGGGTGATCGAAGAAGACTTTGGCGTCTGGCACTTTCGATGTGCCCAGATCCGCCGCAGTCGTGATGCCGCGCCCTCGCCGCCGATGCGGTCGAGAACAATTTCCGTGAACTTCACCATGTCGGCGTCGGCCATCGCATCGATGAACCGGGACGACAGGGCGGCATTTTCTTTACCCAGCGCCTGGTAGATTCCGTTCGCGGCCTTGGTGGCTCGCTCTTGTGCCTTGCCCTTATCGGGGTCCAGCTTCGCCCATTCGGCATCCATCCGCTCGGCAGCGCCGGTCGAATTCTGCCCGTGGGCGTCCTTGATGATGTTGCCGTAGATGGCCATCAGGCCCGACACGGCTTTCTGGCCGATCCCATTTTCACGGGCCCATGTCGTCATGTCGGCAACGCGAGGATCAGCCGGGTCGATCTTGGCGATCTCGCCGTCTTCGCCCTTGATGTCGAAGCCTTCGCCGAATGACAGGTCATAGGTGGCGTCTTCCGCCGGCATGTCCACATGGACCTTGCCCAGCGCGGCGGTGATGGCATCGAAGTCCGGCTTGCCGTCCTTGACGTATCCTTCACCCAGCTTCGTGACGTCCCAGCCTTCAGCGGCGACCGCCTCTGGCGTTCCTGCAGCTTCAGCAGCAACTGCGGCAGCGGCTGGATCAGCCATCGACGCAGGCGCTGCAGCTGCGGCAGAAACTGCGGCCACGGCGGATACAGGGGTCGCTGCAGCAGCAGGCGTTGCCGCGGCAGGTGTGGCGGGGGTGACGTCGTCAACCATTATTCAGCGGCTCCAAATTCGAGTTTGCGACCGCCGTTCACATCGGAGACGATCTTGACGTTCGGCACGAAGCTGAGCGCTTCAGCGCAGGCATAGGAGCCATCCGGCTCGGCCGTCTCGGCAGTTTCTACCGCCTCAGGAGCCTCAGCTTCGGGTGCATCGACGGGCGCTGCCTCAGCAACTGCCTCAGTCGGTGTCGCCTGGCTTTCGTCCTGGGCTGGAGAGGTGTCGCTTGCGACCGCCTCCACTTGGGGCGTCTCCGTCGGGTCTTGCGTTGGCTGTTCCAGTTCGTTCGACATTGGGATCCTCGGCCATGAAGTGCACTATTTCTCGTGCCATTCGACGACGTGCGGACATTTCCCTGAACGCACCGTCAGGAATTCCGAGTGGATCGGCTTGTGCCAGAATGTTCAGTAGCCACGCCTCAATTACCGCTCCGGCTGGCAATGTGGCGATTGATCGAAAGGCGGCATGCACCTTCGAAAGCTGCGGCCCCTCGTCTTTTCCGACGACGAGATCCTTGAATTTTCGTACTGTGCGCCCTTCCACGGTTATCCTCCTTTGCTCAGATTTCTCATGTTCGACAGCAGGCCCTGCATGCCTTCGGACTGGTCATCGAATGCCTTCATGGTCAGAAGCTCGTCACCCAGCTTTTCCTTCCAGTTGGTGATCGTATCCACCGCATCGACGTTCGCCAGGAACTGCTCGCCGAATACGCCGGCCGCAGATTGCGCGAGGTTCATTGATCGCGAGACTTCTTCCGCATCGGACGATTTCGTCACCGGGTTTTCGAAGCTGACTTCGATCTGTGTGCCGCTGTCGAGTTCAAGCGGCGGCAGGTCGCCGCGTGTTGTCATGATCCAGTTGAAGCGCTCGAGGATGGGAAGCACCCATTCCTTGTAGACGCGAAGACGGGCCAGCTGCAGGCGGCGATCTGTCTGCGCCCGCTCATCAATCCACTGCGTTGCCGTCGGCGGTGTGCGGCCAGCCTGCTCTGGCTTATCCTGGAACATCGCCTTCTTGACGTTCATCCGCAGCAATTCGCGCTCGAACATCGCAGCATCAAGATCCTGGTCAGGGATCAGCCATTCGATGCCGCCCGACTGTCCGTCGCGCGGCAGGGCCATACCTGCGTCAACGCCGCCTTCTGGGTTGAACAGCCCGTCCTCGTGGTATGAGAACGGGGGGTCAATTCGCTTGGCGAGATTCTTCAGGAATAGATAGCCGAGTTCCTGCAGCGTGTTGGCCGATGGCATTGCCGGGATGGCGGCGCCCGGCCCCCATGTCGAGAACGGCGCGTCCGACCAGCGCAGAACCTGAACAGCGCAGGATCCCATGCCCTTCATGGCCTTCATCTGGGCGACACGCCCGTCAATCACGACGAAGAACATCCAGTCGTTTTTCCCGCCATACAGGCGGTAATTGCCCTGCACGACGACCACGTCTCTTTCATCGTCACCGCGAATTTGCAGCAGGATTTTCGACATATCGATCTTCGGGAACAGGTTCTTCAGGTGCTTGCGCTTGGTGATGAATTCCTGCGCTCGCATGTCGAGATCGCCGAATGGCCCCATGTCGTCCAGCAGGCTGGACATCACAATCGGTGTGCAGTGAATCTTCTCGCCTGACTTGGCGTATGGGATGACGATGCCGCCTTTGGAGCCGGCCACATCGAGCCAGGGCTGGCTGGACTGTTCATAGAAATCCGAACGCTTGATCTCCGCATAGATCAGTTCCTGCCGCTCCTTGATGAGCGCAAGACCGGCCTTTTTCTGGGAGGGATCGAGCTGTTTGACCGGCTTCAGGTCTGCCCACGGCTTATAGTGCGGCGTAAACCGGTCCATCATTTCGGCACCGAAGTCGAGCACCGTCGTCTGCAGCGTATCGTCGAAGATGTCTTCCTGTTCCTCGAGGCGCGTCTGGGTCGATCGCGTGACCGTCGAGGAAATTGGGGCCCGGAATGGCAAGGCCAGCTCATAGAACCTGTTGAGCGCAGATGACACCGTCGATCTGTCAGAACGGGCCGCGGTAATGCGCTGCAGCAGTTTGCCTTCGGGCGTGTTTGCGTCGTGAAATTCGGCCATGCGCTAGAACCTCGGAACCATAGTGCCGAGTCCTTGCAGGCCGCCAGATGACGCTCTGCGGAAGACTTGCGGTGAGATATTTCCGGACTGGAGGCCGAGATTTTGAGGGTTGAATCCGCTGAACGACGTGCCGGAACCGCCCGTACCAAATGCGAATGGATTGAATGCCGCAGTCCCGCTGGCGCCGGCCGTTGCGGCACGTGCACCGAAACGGCGAACGACGCGCTGTGTTGCATCGCTGGTGAATTCTTGTGCTTCGCCGAACCGCGTGGCGTCGGCCCGCGCCTCAGCCTGCTCGCGGAGTTTCTTGGTCGCCGGGTCTTCCTGGATCTCCGGCGCTTTGGTCTTGATGCTCATCAGATTCCTCGTAAGCGGGGACTGCTCCTGAGCGTATAAGATCGCGGTATAAGGCTATTGGCCGGAACGCACGGCTGCGAACTCCGACGAGACGGGCAATGGTCTGGGTGCACCAGTTGCCGATCCTGGCGTTGTACGGGTTGCCGGATTGCTGGTCGATGCGGAGGATCTTGACCTCGTGCATATACATTTCGGTAAGCACTGGTCGCACCAGGTGGTCGGGCACGACGGATATTTCATGCCGGTGCAGCTTCGGATCCACGAACAGCCAGCAATCGAGGGGCTTCAGGTAGGCGAAGGCCATGACGTGCCGCGCCCAGCTTGGCGACAGCAGATCAAACCAGTCTTCCCGCTCGCGATCGAGGAAGGCGACGTACCAGATTGAAGCTGGAACGATTGGGAAAGACTGATTTGATCGTTGTCGCCATCAGCATCGCCTCCAGCAATCGGCATGGTGAAGCCAGCGGCGTTCTTGTGCCCGCCGCCTCCGTAGAACTTTGCGATTTCGGAAACGTCTGCGCCGCCTTGGCTGTCATCGCTGCGAAGCGAGAAGACGCGGCCATCAGGGGTGTCCCAATAACAGGCGGCAAAGGGCGGCGTGACCATTTCTCCCTGAAGGTTTGGCGAGGCGTATGGGCCGCACATCAGGTGCCCGGCGTCACTGGTCAGCGTGTAGGGCAAGTTCGCCACCGGCGCCCATTGTCCACCGATCACCATTTCGCGGCGCAGCTTGGCGGCCAGTTCGGCCACGTCCTTGTGGTGTTTCAGTTCGATGGCTGCGCCGCCATCCATCGCGGCTGATGGGTTGGTTTCCAGCAGAAGTTCCATCAACTCCCAGTTTTCGAAGGTATAGGCATGAGCAAAAATGAACGCATTGCATTCGCGTGACTGCTCCAGCTTGAACCGCCATAGATCGCGATCCTCGACGTAGTTCACCAGATTGGGGCGCCGCGTGTCCGGGTGAAAGAAATCCCACGCAATGCCCGCGCCAGATCGCTCCATGTCGAACAGGGTGTAAACCAGACACCCGACGTTTTCCATTTCGTCCTGCGCCAGATTGTCAAGATAGCGTTGCCAGTGAACCGGGCCGGTAAATATACCCATAGCCATGAAGCGCTGCTCACCGCCGCCTTGCGCAAGATCAGCCTCCGCTGTCTTGTGGTGGTCCAGCACCAGAACGGTGCGCGCGGTCTTGGTCATTTCCAGCAACACGGGCCGCTTATAACTGAAGTCCACAATCACGACGTTCTTGCCAGTCACGTCTGGCGGGCTCTCGCCATAGACGCCGGGAATGTATTCGACGCTATCGCCGAACCGTTTCCAGACAGCCCACGCTGCCGTGAAGCCATCGGCGCAATTGCCGTGGTAGATACAAATATCGGGTGTCATCGCCTATCTCCCTTTTGCTCTGGAGCGCCAGACACTGCCGCCCCCGTTTCGGTTGTAATTGATTGGTTTCGGTTTGACGGCGCCGGCAGGCCGCACAAGCT
>FUWD013022269.1_pt1 | contig 11145 bp, 13 predicted proteins | sample 1063281 | NCBI WGS metagenome assembly FUWD01 (sample SAMEA79048168, study PRJEB19326) | metagenome | biome: marine
GATTGGGAGCGCACGGGGAGAGTGGATGCGATTGAACGTGAGAGGGCAAAGACTGGTGGAAGTGGTATGCCGTTGCACGAGGCGATGGCGAATACGCGAGACATTCTGATCAACTCTGGCCGGTATCAGCTTGACGTAATGATCGACTCTGCTGGGCGACTTGTGGTGCGTACATCTGCCAAGCGTGGTGGGAGTATCACGAGGGCGAAGGAAGCAGTGTTGGAGAAGGTGGGCATGATGACGGATGCGGTGAAGGGGATGCGGGAGACGTTCATGGGGAACATCACGCAGGAGAACGTTGCTAAGTATCCGCACTCGAAGGTTGGGGACCATGTGCAAGATGGGATGTTGGAGAACGCGAGAGCGGAGTACCCTGATGCCGGGGAGGTTACGCTTGAAGCGTTGGTCCAGAAGATGGTGAGCGTTGAGGAGTTTAAGTACAACGCTGCGGTGGACAAGTTGTTTAACGTTTGGGCGCAAGACCGTGGAGAGCGGAGTAGCCTCGTGACGAGGGTGTTGCGGGCAGGCATGGGTGAGGTGTGGGCGAATAGACCACAGCAAGCTGCGAGAGCGACTCCGGGGCGGAGTGTGACGAGGGAGGGGAACCTCGTTGCGCAGAAGGTGTATCTGTCTAAGCTGCGAGGAGATGAGACTCCACAAGCGTTTCAAGCTGCTGTGAGGGACATGACGTTCAGGCAGTTTGAGTCGCTGGGGTATGGTCATGCGCAAGCGACGTTGTATGCAGATACTGCAACTCGCATCGTTGCAGCGTATAAGGATGTGCCGAAGGGTGCAAAGCTGGCGGTTGCTGACGCTGAGACGTTCATGGGTCAGGCTGCTGTGGTGAGGGAAGCTACGCCGGTGGTCGCACTGCTTGCCGCGAATAGTGGGTTGTTCAATGGGTTGTCTGAAGCGGGACAGCAGGCATTTCTGTTCAACTGGTTGGTCGGCCACGAGTCAACGCATATCTTGACGAAGAAGCAATTCTTTGGAGAGCTTCCGACTGCGCAACAACAAGCGATGACAACTCTCATGCGGAATGTGGAGAGTATGAGTGGCTTGGAACGTGTTGCAGTGATAGACTCTATGTTCGAAGCTGTGATTCCTGCACAGTATCGCGAATCGTTTGCTCCGTTGGTGTATGATCGCGCACAGCACAGCACAGACAACTGGGAGTTCGTGTCAGACGTTGCTGCGCTGAAGGTGATGGGATTGGTGAGTCCGGCGGAGAGTAAGTTGATGTTCACTGGTAGCAAGGCACGTCATATGCGGTTTGCTCATGGACCAGACTACCTAGCGCATTTTGATCGTGCGTTGTATGCGACTATGAAGGACTTCACCATGGTGCTGAAGGATGTTGCTGGGAAGTATCCAGAGGTGCAGAAGCTGGCTGTGCACGCAGAGAGCTTGAACACGCAGTTGGACGCTGCGCTTGCAGAGCGTGCGGAGATTGATGCAGTGGGGCAGCAGATGTCGAAGCTGGCGAGCGAGAGTGCCACGGAGTATGCGAAGCTGGTTGGGGAGGGGCAGGCAGACTTTATGGTGGGGGACGTTACAAGGTTTGCTCCCGAGACTGACTCCACGTTTAACGCTGTGAGTTACGCCAAGCGGTTCATGGGGAGAGACAACGCAGCGACGGTGGAGAAGTACTTTGGTGTTTCGCCGGGGTGGCTGGAGCGGACGTTCGCCCTCCCTGCGTTCCTCGCTAAGCGGTATCCGCACCTCCGTGATAGCATCGACGCAGTGTTTCGCTTCCGTCCGATTGCGAATCAAGGTGCGCACTACATGGCACTCCCCATGTTGAGGGAGAGTAAGATATTTGGTGCGCTGAAGATTGGTGATAAGCTGGATACGAAGACAACGGGGTTGAAGACGCTGACGAGCAATCGGAAGGTGCATGACGCTGCGGTGATGGTTGCGCTGCTGAAGCAAGGGGTGTTTGAAGCGGATGGCACTATGTCTCAGCCCGGCAGAGTGTTGAGTGACACGGAGATTCGCGACATTGCACGGCGTGAGGGTGTGACTAAGCCTGAGCACCAGCAAGCAGTGATTGACTTCCACCGGAATGTGGAAATGGTTGTGCCACGTATGCGTGAGTGGATGCTGAAGTCTATGCGGGACGTTGGCGGAGTGTCGATTGCCGAGCGGTTGATGAACAGTGATCCTACGCTTACAGCGAAGGCTGCGGAGCAACAAGGGAATGCGTTGTTCCAGACTGTGTGGGCAGCGTCGCATGGAGACGTGGGTGCACAACTGCTTCTTGCTAACGACCCACGGACAGGCGTGGTGCAGCAAGCGACAGACTTCGCCAACCGGCTCAAGGCGTTTGAGGAGCGAACGGATGGTGCTGATTGGTTCATGCCTGAGATTCGACTCGGAGACAATATGGTGGTCTGGCTTGACGCGAGGTCGAAGAAGCACGGGTCCGCTGGATTCAAGACGAGACAGGAGGCGATTGCCAAGATTCAACAGTTGGAAGCTGATCCGCACGTCTCCAACATCCGCTCGTGGAACAAGTGGGAGAAGGGTGGAGACTACAGCGGGATGAACCCTGCACTGATGTCGATGATTAAGAACATCGAAGCAGCGTCGTTGCTGAAGCAGCAGGTGGTTGCGGGGTGGAGTGGGGATGAGATCAATGCGTTTGGGTATACGCCGTTGGAAGCTACCCTTCGGCAAGTTGAGGACAAAGGCGCAGAGAGGTTCTTGCGCGAGAGGAAGCATACGCCAGGGCGTGAAGAGGTTGACATGGTGAAGGGATTCCTCACGCACATCACGTCGATGGCCAACGGTCTTGCGAAGGAGATGACCAAGAAGCGAGTGGGGTTGGCGCTGAACGATCCTGCGATTAGAAACAATCTGACGAGCCGCAACTACGCACGAGACCATTTCAATGCGGTTGTGAATCCGGGTGGTAGGGAGTGGAGTGGGGTGAAGAAGTTGAACTTCGCATACTTCATGGGAGCCAACCTATCGTCGATGCTTATTGAGCCTACGCAGGCGCTTGTGGCGTTAGCGCCTACGCTGACGAGAGACACGGGGAATGCTACGGCGAGCGTGCTTTCCGTCGGTAAGGCTGTGGCGATGCTTGGGAAGTTTGCTACTAAGAAGGGGAGTCTCGTGGACAATCTGCGCAAGGTCGACATCGACATGGCAGACGCTCTAGATTGGGCTGTGGCAAATCAGCTGATCGACTTTGGCACCATGCAAGAGTTCCAGATGGCGACAGACGATTCGCTGTTGCAGTTGAACTCGTTGATGCACGGTGGCTCCGTGGCGGAGAAGAGCGGAAGAGTGACGATGGCTGCGTTCAACAGCTATGTGGATTTCACTCGGACGGTGTACAGCCAGGTGCCAAAGCTGAACAACGTTGTAGCGTTCCTCGCAGCGTATGAGTCTGGACGGAAGCATGGAGTGTTGCAAGGCGGGAAGCTGGTGAAGCTGAAAGGCGTTGCTGCGAGAGATTATGCTGCGGACACGGTGCGGAGTACAATGTACGGTGGTGGCGCTGCTGCTCGACCGGGAGCGTTCCACCGCTCTGGGAAGTTTCAAGGTGTGATGGGGCTTGGATATTCGCTGGGGACGTATACGTTCGGCATCCTCTCCCACTTCGCTAAGCTAGGCGCAGAGAGTATTGACCGGAGAGGTTTGCTCACTCCGGTTGAGCGGGCAGCAGCACGCAAGGCGTTAGGGCAGACGATTGCTACGCAAGTGGCGCTCGCGGGTGCGCTTGGGTTGCCGGGCGCTGGGGCTGCGTTGGCGGTGATTGAGCAGGTGTTTCCCGGTCTGCAAGCACGCAAGGCGGTTGAAGATGGGTTAGAGCAGTTGTTCAACGAGGATGACGAGCACGCAGGTGGGTTGCTCACAGACTTCGCATTGCGTGGAGCGCCGTACTCGTTCGGCAAGGTTGATTTGAGTAGCCGGTTGGCTATCTCGAACGTCTTGGGAGTGTCAGCGTATGACGGCTTCCGCCTTGCAAACGTAGCTGGGCCGACGGGTAGTGTGGTGGAGAATATGGTGAGGGCGACGGGGATGGCGAGCCAGGGGCTGGTGGGGGATGCCGCGGAGACGCTCTTGCCCACAGCGTATAAGAATGTAGTGAAGCTGTGGCGTGATGGGTGGGAGGTGAAGGATGCGTACGGGAGGACGTTGATTCAACCAGACACCAACGAGCTGTTACTCGACGCCATCGGCTTGCGTCCGGCGAGGTTGTCTAGGGCGAGGGAAGCACAGCGACAAATTCGGCGTAGCGAGGAAGCAGCAGGTGATGAACAATCCAGATTCCATCGTGAGTTGGGTCAGCGACTCTTGGAAGGTGACGCTAACGGAGTGCGAGAAGCACTCTTTGAGCGGCAGACGACCACGCGAGGGTACGACGCAAGAGCAGGAGCACAAGCGGTTGCAGAAGCTGCCTTGTCTCTCGCGTTACCTTACGACCCAGCACGAGTTGGAGCAAGCTCTAATGCAAGTGAACGACAGCGGCTTGCACTGAGAGGTGGGTTTACGCAGACGTCAGAGTTTGACCGCCTAGCGACTAAAAAACGCCTGGAGTCCGCTATCGGAGTTCCAGGCGTCGGGAGGGTGGTGCCAGCGCAAATGCGTCAGGCGATGTTAGTGGAGCAGCTTATGGACGGGAATCCGTACATGAGCAGGAGTGAGGCACTAGCGATTGCTAATGGCAGGCCGTATTAAGCAGAGGACTGGAGCAGCGTCTGGTTCATGCGACTCCCAGTCCTCTGCATTCTCGCAGTGGAAAACGGTGTGGTAGCCGTCACCAAGGAGATCGGAACCGCAGTTAGGGCAAGAGTAGAAGGTTGCTGTCATTCCTTGCTCTTCTTTATGTAGTTAAGGTTGAACAACAGTAGCACGAACCACAGCGATACTAACCAGCACCCAAGTACTGTGCAGATTAGTGTGATGCAGTTCTCAACAATCATCCAACGATAAAACTGTGCTGTGTCTTTGTTTACTATCATGCCGGTGGAGTCTGAGTTGTTAGGTAGTTCGTCCCATCCTTCGCACCACGGAACAGTTGCTTCGTGGTGGTGAGGTGGTTGATGACTTGATACAGCTCGCCTGCATTCGCATCTTTCCACAACGCTGCCATAGCGTCCCGCTCCCGTATCATACCGCGGTTGGCGTTGACGAGAGCAAGGAGTCGGGTGCCAACGTCTGCAAGTTGGTTGCGTCCCATGCTGTGGAACACTCCAGGAAGAGCGTCAATCACAGTGTCGACCATAGACTTAGCTAACTCAAACGCTTCGATGGTCATGATGAGGTCTGAGCCTTTCGCACAGACAAGCAGCATGGCCACCTTGAGAATTTGAATGAACTTCGTGCGGTCGAAAGGTCCGACGTCTGGGTCGGAGCTGATCACTCGCTCCATGTACCACTTCTCGTAGTGACGCTTAGCGTCTGGGTGCCAAGTGAATGCACCGTAGAGCTTAGTGAGTTTGAACGCTTGCGCCTTGCAAGCGTCGTATGCGGTGCGCATCTCCTCCGTAATCTCAGGGAATGGGACACGACGGTCGTCGTTGTAGTCCTCGAGAACGAATACGCAACGGCGGGAGAAGCCTCCCGTGATGATGTCTGTACGCAGGTAGCGGGTGACCCAGCTTGGCGTTGTGCAACCCAAGATCGTGAAGAATGGGTTGACGATCGTCTGGGCGTTGTGCTTGAGCGTGCGCTTGGTGTAGGTCTCGCAGTCGAAGATGGTGACCCATAGGTCAATCATGCGAGCCGGGTCGATTTCGACGAACTGGCTTAGCTCAGTCGCGAAGATCGTGAGTGGGGAGTAGGAGTATGGACCCTCCGGAGTGTTGAGCACCTTCAAGCCGGTGTCCGCGAGCATCTTGACGGTATCTTGAGCGGACTGACAATCTGCAGAGATAAGCGAGTCGTCCACACGAGCGACTAGCTTCTTACCAATGCTCATGGCAGAAGTTTTCTTGTTACCAGGAGGGCCAAGGAGGACGACGTAAAGGTTAGGGTAAACCTTGAAGTAGCCAAGGTCGATCCACACCTTGCGGCTGACGAGCGTAGACAACACTGCGAGCGCAGTCCATGTGTGGTAGTTACGGTTGACCTCGTTGCCAGAGGTGTAGAGGTCGTAGTTAGCGAGGAAGTTACTCATCGTGGTTGCGTAACAATCACCCAAGGCTTGGGCTTGTTAGTGGAGTAGAATAGCAATGTTTTGTCACTACTCTTGTCGTTGAGGTAGGCGTTGAGTTGTGCTCGATGGTAGACGTCAACACCGATGAGCAGTAACTTTGCGTGACGTTGTGCGCGAACAACCGCGGGAAGCGCTAGCGTAGCAAGAAGGGATAGTATTGCAATGACGCACAACAGTTCGAGTAAAGTTAGAGCTTTTCGTGATGTTTTCATCGTTCGTCAGGTGGTACTAGTAAGATGAAGGAACCACCACCAGCTAACAGCACCCAACTAAGCATCATGCCTATGCCGATTGCGTGGTAGCCTTTTGTGGTTAGGATAAATCCACCAAACAGCAAAGCTATGAATAGTAACATCAAAGCTGTTAGTCCTAAGCCTTTCAAGAAGTCTTTGAGTAGAGCTTTCATTCAACCTTGACTTCTTGCGTGAGGTGCACGTCGATGCAGTATGGACATCCGTGTGGCCATAGATGAGACTTCACCACAAGGGTGATGTTGTCCCTACGTCCTAACGAGATTTCCACGTCGTCTGGAAGCTGTTGAATCACGCTGAGTAGCAGCTTCTTGTTGGTGAGAACTGGGCAGTTGTCGTCGATGCGTAGTTCTCGACAGCACTTCTCGCGAGGCGATGTCTGCGTGTCTTGAATAGGGTTTGACTCTCTGTATATATTTCGTAACGGATCTGTATGCGAATCTCCCATGTTTCGTAGAGGTTGAAAATTTGGTGGTTCTCCTATGTGACGTAACGGATCTGGTGGTTCTCCCATTAGATGTCTCCTTCCACTTCGCCCCAAGACGGTCCGAACGTCCCCTCGAAAGGGATCGTTAGCGTCTCAGTGCCTATTGTTATTGGATTGTTGAAGTACTGGCGAAGCTTCACCCTCGCCCAGTCGAGGCGGTCCTTGGGAAACTGCACGTTAAGTGCGTCATGCACTTGGTGCAACGGTTCCATGATGAGACTGCCGTCGGCGTTTCGATTCTCCGGGTCGTTCCACAGCGCGAGAGCAGCCATGTTTGTGAGGTAGGTAGTGTTCTGCTGAGGTTCCTCCGCAAGATACGCGCGAAGGGTGTTCTGATCGTTGCGACGCCCGTAGAAGCGGCGAGTGTGACCGCTTGCGCATTCGCACACACCAGTCTCGACGAGTCTCCGATTGCAATCTCTGTGCCACATCCCGATGCCGGGATAGCGTCCGAGGAAGAGCTTGAGTAGCTTGCCGCAGATGTGCGGCTCGACGTAGATAGGCTCGTTGCCAAACTTGAAAGAGAGCTTCAAGATGGTGTCGGAGACTGTGTTCTCCCCCATGAGGTAGCTACCGCCATGCTGGCCAACCTTCGTCGCGAAGACCAACCAACCGTCAGGTTCAAGCTCGGCCTTCGCCATAGCGTTTAGTTCGGCGCGAGTTAGGCCGCTCACGGTTGCACCGTGGAGGAACATAAGCGCGACGATGTTTTTGGGCTTTGCTCCTGCGGCGTAGTCGTCGAGCATGGTGCGGTCACCGAGAGAAGCGGAGCGAGCGGCTACGGTGTAGCCGTCTGCACCTACAAGGTCGCAGGCTGCATACCAGTAGCCACTGTCTGCTCTCCAGAAGTGACGTTGCTTCTTCGTGCGGTTCTGCATGTTACCGCCTGTGCCGTGAGCGGTTGCGTAGCTGGAGACACGACCGGTGTCAGTGCCCACCACTGAGTAGCTACACCGCATCCGACCATCGTCGTCGCAGCGGAGCTTGAGGGCTGACTGCTGGTCAACTTTCTGTCGCAAGCGTAGGATGTCATAGAGCCGACGATCCTTTGTCTTGGTGTAGAGGGTGAGAAGGGCGAGAGCGTCCGTGGAGGGCTTGTCTGTTCGCCGTCCTCGCTCCTTCTTATACTGAGGCGGGAAGTTCAACTCATCGTAGAGCAGTTCTTTCATCTGCTTTGGAGAGTCGACGTTGATACCGAAGCCAAGCTCAGACTCTAGAAAGCCCAACTCCGACTTCGTGACGTCTGGCCAACGCTTGAGGATGGTGACGATGCGGAACATACTCGCTTGCCAAGGGGCTTTGACGTTGGGGAGTAGGTCGTTCTCGCTTGTGATGATTGCACGCTTCTTGCAACAGTGGGAGGAGAGCAGGTCAACCACGGTGTCCTTGTCCTTCCCCTCCAGTGAGCGACCAAGGCTGACGTTCACCGCGTGCTGCATCTCACCAATCGCTTCGGTGAGTTCCTTCCCGTGCGCCTTTACCGCCTCGCGGTCGAACAGCGTCCCACGAGTCTGCATATAAAGGAACGGCGTGAGGAGGTCGACGTTCATTCGATAGTGCGTTTCCGCTTTACCCTTCAGTCGAGGGATGATTGCATCGCGACATTCGTATGTGACCGTGCAATCGGTCAAGCAATACTCAAGGTGTTCTAACCCTGTCGCTTTGCGGCCAGCCTTGTAGTAGGGCTGGAGTGTGTAGATGCTGCACTGGAGGTCGAGAGCCTTGGGCAACTCGGGGAATAGTTCCCAGTGCGCTAGCATTGTATCGTCGCGGAGACCGCGAACGTGGCAACGTGCCCACCAGCCGAGCACGAAGGAGTCGTAGAGGTAGTTCTGGAGAATCTTGGGGACGCTCGCGTCCGCAAGCGTCTCCGCGAGGGCGCACCAGATGGTGTATTCCTCATCCAAGGACCAATAGCGTTCTCCGAACGGGATGATGAAGGCGTCGACTGCATTGGTCGCTACGCCTATGCAGGTGATGTTGCCTACACCGCCTTCGATGTCAATGGAGATTTCGAGGCGCTCTTGGCGAATGCGTGCAAGCTGGCTAACGATGTAGCCGACGGTCGGTTGCACCTCGTACCTCCGCTCAATGACAGGGAGCGTAGACGTTTGCGCCTGCTTCGCTGCACGAGCGACGTCAAACTTGAATAGCGGCAAGTCGCCGTAGCTACGTAGAATCGCTGCGGGGTGGAGAGAGGCGACAACCTTTGGCGCGAAGGGGTAGAATCCTGGCACCACGCTTCCGCGGTAGTTGCTGATCTTCAGCGGCCAGTCGTGACCGCGACGGTTAGGTGGGGCAACGTTGCCCTGCGTGAGTAGGTGGAATGCGGCATTCCCGCACGCCAGCACTACGTTCGGCTTGACCGTCTCGAGTTCTGCCAACGCTGTGGCGACGCCAAGCTGTACCTCAGGGTCGCTCCACTCAAAGCGATTGAAGTCGTTTGAGAGTGGGCGGTGTTGGCTGACGTTGAGGATCGAGACCTCGTTACGGCTAATGCCGTTGCTTCCGAGAACGGAGAAGAGGAGTTGACCAGCGAAGCCGACGAACGGTCTGCCTTGTTCTTCTTCTGTCTTGCCGGGAGCTTCGCCCATCACGGCGAGCTTGCATGGTTTAATTTCGTTGGGAGTCATGAGCGTATCTTTGCGCAATGTATTTAACTGTATCTATTGCTTTCTTGTCTGTGCGCTGCGTTTTCTTAAAGTAGTCTAAGCAATATTTTACACGTTGTGCCAACCCACTCTTTGTTTGTTCAACTAAAGCAATTAACTTATCGCCCTCGCAAAACGCTGTTACTTTAACTAGCTGTTTCATACCTTCTTCCCGTGGTAGTGGTAACAGTCTACGTTATCCGTTGACAACGGAAGCTCAATCTTATCGCTTCCGCTGATACCTAAGCGCAAGCGTCGGCCTGCGTGACATCTGCTGTGGTTAGCCTCCCGGTCCATGCACTGTTGACAGACCGGGCCAGTGTTGTCGATTCTTGTCGCCTCACTGCCGCAAGGGCAATGTTGAACAGCGCCGACATAGCGTTTGTGTGTGCTCATGTGCGGTCTTTCGCTTGCTGTCGTTTCGCCCATGCGACGCCTGCAATCCAACCGGCGGCATGTCCGCGCATAACATCACATTGCACGAGGTGATGCGCACCTTCTTCAGCCAGTTTGCGCTGGAGTAGTTCAGCACTTTGCCACTGCGCCTTCTGCTGTTTGCCTGCTCGATGGATGTTCATGGCTGGCCTTTCTTGTTCGGTGCTTTTGGCATTGGCATCCAGTGTGTGACGGGATAGTCGGGGTGAACCAGCCATTCCCCACATGGAAGGAATTGGCAGACCCACCCGTTAGGTCGGCATTGTCTGGATACCAGATACTCACCCGGCTCCTCTGGCAGCCAGTCATTGCAGTCAATCCACGCCGAACCAGCCGGCGCAGCCAATGACGCCTTGGCGTCGCAGGTTTCGTTGGTGGTTTCACTCATCAGGCGTCAACCTTTCACACAACGTTTCCAACATATCTTCAAAGTCCCCGCCAACGTCAGCGGGCTCGATAGGCGTGAGGAGGTTCTTGTGACGAACCCATACGCCTGTGATTGAGTAGTCAAAGTCGTCGATCTCGACGACGTAACGCTTGCCGGAGTAGTTAATGTTGAGTCGGATTGGAGACATAGGAAGGGGAGTAGTGCTCGCCCGATGGACCGCAGTCACCGCCGAAGGAGCGTTCTAGACAACATTCGGTTTCGATAAACGCACCGTCGACTGGGTCTTGGGCGCGAGTGCGTTTGCACGTGGGAGGTACAGCTTGGTGCACTTCGTGGAAGTGCTTACAGTCTTTACAGAATTTCATGCTAGGTGTTGCTGCAACGCAGCGATATGAGTTTCATCCATTTCAACCATGATAGCGTCGTAGTGGGAGTCGACGCACGCCAACGGTATGCTGCCGCAACCGCCATAAGGGTCGACGACAGTCGAGCCCGGCACAGCGATACCGGAAAGCACCCATTTGTGCAAATCCAACGGTTTGAAGAAGGGGTTGGTGATCCAGTCGGGCTTGTCATTCCCGCAGGTGTAGACGCTCTTGCTCTGCGCACTGATGAGCATGGTCTTGGGAGTGCGAGCGACGAGGCACGCTTCCGCAGACTTGGTCCAGTTGTAACTCGCTGCCATGTTCTGGCACATGGAGGTTTTGTTCCAGACCAGCGGCCAACGCTGAACTGCGAGGCCAGCTGCTTCACAGCAGTCT
>FUWD013177847.1_pt1 | contig 11141 bp, 13 predicted proteins | sample 1063281 | NCBI WGS metagenome assembly FUWD01 (sample SAMEA79048168, study PRJEB19326) | metagenome | biome: marine
ACCAGCGAAGTTTTCGTGCACCCATGGCTGTAGTTGTCTCGTCGAGGACATGAAACAGCGAACCGCGCTTTCTGCCCCCCTGTATGGTGGCAAACAGTTCAAGGTTCTGCTTCGCTGTGTCATCCAATACCAGATAATTTTTTATGTCGTAGCACAAAACTTCATTTATATGCTTCAGCCTGTCCTTCTGTGTATCCTTCACATATCGCAGAACCGCCCCCGCGGCGCCTGTCATGGCCGGGTGTCCTTCAAAATCAACTTCTTTCCCGCCATTGAAGAATTCATCAACAAGATCCAAAGCTCCATCCACTGAGAAATAATCGGAAGGAAGAAAGCTTATAGTGCACCCGCCGGATCGTAATGCAACCCCCTTTATAAGGTTACCCTCTTTTAATTCTTCGCATACAACCACTTCTCTGAAATCAAGCCCGGCTATCTCATCGAGGAATGCCTCTTTATCCTCGGACTGGGTAACGCGAAACTCGCCAGTCGAGATATCCACAAAGGCCAGTCCGAAGGTGTCGTCCAGGACTGAAATACCCGCAAGAAAGTTATTCTCCCTCGCGGAAAGATTATCGGAATCGACGACCAGTCCAGGAGTTACGATGCGCACGACCTCTCTTTTCACTATTCCCTTCGCATCTTTCGGGTTCTCCATCTGTTCGCAAACGGCAACTTTGTACCCATTTTTAATGAGCTTTGATATATAAGACGACGACGCGTGCCATGGCACCCCGCACAGAGGGATCGCGTCTTCCCTGCCTTTATTCCTGGATGTCAGCGTAATTTCCAGTACCCTTGAGGCAACCTCGGCATCTTCAAAGAACATCTCATAAAAATCTCCCATCCTGAAAAAGATGATACAATCCCTGTGAGCTTCCTTAATCTCGAGATACTGCCTCATAGCCGGTGTAAGATTATTCACTCGTAATTCCTCTCTTGTAAACACCACAATTTCTCTTTACCCACTATCACAAATAACCATCGTTTAACAACCTGGGTTGAATAATTGTGAATAATTCTTGCGAGTTCTCCCATTTAGTGATAACGTTCCCGGTGCTGAAGTCAGCGATTATTACTCCAGTCAACACCTCACAACTTATAATATTAGCGGAAAAACACTGTATGAAGAAATACTACTGCAAACCAGATCTGACCAATATGACCCTCGAGGAGATCGAAGAGTTTATTGCTCACCTTGGAAAGAAAAAATACCGGGCGCGCCAGATCATGAAGTGGATGTACCAGTCAGGTGTCTCGTCCTTTGATGAAATGACTAATCTTTCAAAGGCATTCAGGAATGAGATCAAAGAACTGGCCCGCATAACATTCCCTTTGATAGATGAGATCCAGGAGTCAAAAGACGGTACGAAAAAAGTCCTCTTAAGGCTGGAAGACGGAAGCCTTATAGAAAGTGTATTGATACGAGAAAAAAATCACTGGACCCAGTGTGTATCCACACAGGTGGGGTGTGCAATGGGGTGCAAATTCTGCCTCACCGGGAGATATGGTCTGAAGAGAAACCTCCTTCCCTCGGAGATTGTCGGACAGATTTCCGCACTTCGTTTCAATACACCTGAGGGAAAAACATAAAGAGCATCGTCATGATGGGAATGGGGGAGCCCCTGTCCAACTACGAGAACACCCTGAAGGCGATAACGATAATCACTTCCGATGTGGGGCCGGGGGTTTCAAAAAGAAAAATAACGGTTTCCACATGTGGAATAACTCCGATGATACGCAGACTGGGCGAGGATGCTTCTGTTAATCTCGCAGTTTCGCTGAACGCCCCTGATGAGAAAATGCGAACGACTCTGATGCCGGTAAACAGACAGTTCCCCCTAAAAGAGCTCATAGATGCCTGCCGGGAATATCCCATGCCGAGGAGGAGGATGATAACCTTTGAATACATCCTGATGGATGGTATCAATGATTCGGTAGAAGACGCAAAGAAGCTCACCTCGCTGCTCAAAGGGGTCCATTGCAAATTCAACCTCATACCATTCAACGAATTTCCGGAATCGGATTTCAAAAACCCTCAGATAAAAAATAAGGGCTTTTCAGAATGTACTTATAAAACACCACTACACAACCATGGTCCGCCCGAGCAAAGGCAACGACATACTGGCAGCATGCGGGCAACTGAGTGGTCGTAAACACGAAAGCAACCATCACTCCTGAACCCTCCGGCAAATCCCTTGCCCGATTCGTATCCTTGTGATAACCTCCTTTTACGACAAGATAATAATCGCCGAGGTGGATTATGAAAAAGATATATCTCGCTGTTTTAATCGCTGTCTTCATATCGTGGCTGCCGGCCACAGTCTGGGCACAAGAGGCGGCAACATGGGTCGAAAAGGGCGATACCCTCGAAAAACAGGGAATATATGCTGATGCGGTGGAAGCATACACAGAGGCAATCGAATGCGATCCGGGTTTCGCTGACGCCTATCTGAAAAGAGGGATTGCACTGTTCCTGAAAAAAAAGACCAACTGCATGGAATCACTCGATGATCTCACTGAAGCGATAAAACTTGCACCCAGAAATGCCGACGCATCTTACCAGCGGGGCATCGTCAACTATTACATGATCAACAATGAGCAGGGACGGAAAGACATGGAGGCCGCTGCGGCCCTTGGACACATGGGCGCCCTTGAATGGATTGCCTCGAGGGTAGAGGCGAAGTCAGGGTCAGCAATAAAAGCAGAGGCCGTACTGACCGAAGAAACACCATCACCGTCGGGCGTGGTGAAACCCGTCATCTATTTTGACCTTGACAGAGCTAATATAAAACCACTTTACCGCACGCTCCTTGATGATATGGTCAGGATGCTGACAAATAAACACCCCCGGGCATCCATCGTGTTATCGGGTCACACTGACAATACGGGTACAGAAAAACACAATAACGCCCTCTCACTGAAAAGGGCAATCACTGTAAAAGAATATACCGTGAAGAATTCCAACATCTCTCCCGATAAAATTGACGTGCGGGCTTACGGAGAAAGAATGCCTGTAGCGTCGAATGACACCGAAAAAGGACGTGCCCTTAACCGCCGGGTGGTAATTGACATTTACCCAGCTATCAGTTTAAGGACAGGGACCTTCTGAAGGACAAGAACCTGATCCCGACTCGCCTGACTGTGCGTGCTTGTACGCAGACAGGTCGCGAAGGCCTGTCCGTCTCTGTGAGCATTTATCGCTCAGCTTTTCCAATCACGAACCAGTCATCGTCCGAATCGGAGGCCGTGTCAACCAGGAGATGTATGATTTGCAATTCGGGAAACAAATCTTTCAGGTCGTCGAGATCCACCGTTTCAAATTTGTCCTTGTTGTTCAAGTAGGCCTGTTCAGTCAGAGCATTGGACTCGTAGTTTTCTCTGGTTCTTCTGGAAATCTTATTCAGTGAATATTCCTGCGGGCACTGTGTCTGTTGGATGATGAAGGTCTTTCGATTTCTCGCAGCCACCCCGGCAGCCCTCTTCCTGAGCGACTGGGTGACGAATGTAGCATCAAGGATTACCCCCCTGCCCTGTGAAGAAAGTTCATCGGCCAGGGAAAACATCGTGTCATATACAAGCGTCCTCTTGTCCATATTGGATGCTACTTTTTCATCGAAGATATCCTCATCTTTAAGTACTTCGCGGCGTATCACGTCCGTCCTCAAAATCTGATAACCTTTCAGACGAGCTATAATCTCCGTGGTCTCGGTCTTGTTGGTTGCCGGAAGTCCGCAGGCAATCAAAACAGCATTGTTTCCTATTTCTTTATCGATAAATTCCTTAAAGGGTATCTTCAATGAATACGACTCCTTCTAAGAGGTATTTGCGCTTCATGCTGGCCATGCAGGTTACATCATACGATATTATCATGGAACTTGAATCCGGGCAGATTCAGTCACCCGGAGGCTACCGGGCACAAAACAGCGGCAATTATTCTGGAGTCCAGATCTTGATAAATGCTGACTATCGCATTGAAATGTTAATGAGGCATACTTTCAATCATTGTGCCTGCCACATTATCGGCCAGGTCAGCGAGATCAGGCTTGATGAGCCAGTAATCCTCAACCTCGTGATGTCCAGCTTCCCACATAATCCTCCCGGTCTTTGCCTCCACCAGTTTTACAGCGAAGCCAACTTTTGCCACCTTATCTTCACCTTCCGTTGTATAATTCCAGAAATCCACATTTATGACAAGGAAGGCATCAATCTTGTACTTTTCCCCAATCTCCCTGGTTAGTTCAGGATCGGAAAAGTTTACTGTTTGCAACTTGGTCAGGCAGTCGACCACAGCTTTTCTCACATCGGGGTTATAAACCATCAGACTTTTCATTCTTTCAGGTGACGCAACATCGGAAAACCATCCCTTATCAACAAGAATTCCAGCAAAGATCTGATCAACAACACCCCTCGCTTCGCCGTATGCACCCACATCTACGGGAAGAATACCTATAGTCTCGGGATGAAAATCTTTTGCATTCGGGTTGACCTGTGAATAACGAAGTCCACCACATGAAGACAGTATCAATGTGAGTGAAACAACGAGAATAAACAAAGACAGTACTTGAATTTTTTTTGGCATAACTATACTCCCTCCCGTGTTCTTTAAGCTGCGCATTTCATTGGTATCAGATACACACTAACACTAAACCAGGCAAAATTATTTTCCCGGAAATCTTTCAGACTGATACCGGAATAATGAATTGGTGTGATTTGTATCACAACGGTTTATACAAATCTACATATTATAAATACGCGGTTGCCAGGCATACAGCCTCACAGATCGACTCAATCCTTACATTTTGATTAAATTGCCAGGATCAGCGATTATGCTAACGCCTTTCATTTTTTAAACATAAGCACTTATTATCAGGTGGATTTGCCTTGAACGGATTAGGCAACACACTATTTTTTGAATATATCGGCTCTACAGATCAAACTGTTCCGCCACGTAATCGGGGATTGTGATATCACCTATAATTACAGGGCTTTGATGGCAGTCTGATCCACCTGTTACCATTAGCCCTTCTTTACGGGCAAATGCAAGGTATGACTCGATTGTCTGCCTGGTGTGCCTAGAATGCCAGCATTCCACGCCATCTATATACTCCAGCATGGCTTCACGGATGATGGCATGCTGCTGGGCTACAGAAGGGGTGAGCGACACGAGAGAGGACCCATTGGGGTCATTGGGATGGGCGATCACCAACCTTCCACCGGCGCTCCGTATCAGTTCGGAAGCCTCTTCCAGACCCAGCGACATTTTCGGCATATCACACTTCACAAGATATTTGGAGAATGCCTCCTTCTTGCCACTGACGATACCCTTCTTTATCATGTAATTCGCAATGTGCGGGCGACCGAATGAGCCGTCAACACTTGCCTGTATTTCTTCCATATCGAGCACGGAGAAGCTCTGCCTACCCTCTTTCTGGAATTCCCGGTTGATATTAAGCAGTATCTTTTTCGCCCGATTCTCTCTGAAATCACGCATCTCAAGAAGCCTGTTCGTAAGAGGTTCATTATGGATATCATACTCATATCCCAGCAAATGAAGCTCAACACCCTTGCCATCCCTGTATGCGGGATGAGCAAAGGTCACACTGAGTTCAACACCGGGAATATAGGCAATTCCATACCGGTCGGCGAGGGCGATCGCCTCATCCTGGCAGTGGATCGCATCGTGATCGGTGATTGACATAAACCGGATATTTCTTCTGGATGCCTCGGCAAATATCTGATCTAAAGTCCAATTGCCGTCCGAACCGTTTTTCGAGTGAATATGGAGATCAATCTTCATCGGTAACATACTTACAGGCGAGATCATAATATTGTTTCGCTTTTTGAAAGGCCCCGCGCCGGGAAACATCATCAAGTCCGTCGTCATCCAGCATGAATGATGTGACCTTTGCCCGGACCATGGCCCTGTAAACCTTGTAAAACAGAAGGACATCGCGCAGAGTCGCATCATCAGATTCGTCTATATAGGTATTTACAAAGATATCGCCGAGTTCACTCCTGCCGTTAAAATCAAAGTCCATCGACAAAAACGCCACATCCGACGCCACATCTCCGAAACGAAACCGTTCATTAAATTCTATACAGTCAAATACAGAGATTGCATCATCCTCAATGCATATATGCTGAAGATGGAGGTCCCCATGGCAGTCTTTGATACAACCCTGACCTGTTCTCTTATCGAACAGGGCCGAATGTCTGTCCAGGAACGACCTGCTCCATAACTCGAGTGCATTGAATGACTCTTGACTGACAGGACCTCCCGTATATTTTCTTGTCTGCTCGAAATTTTCTATCACATTGGTGGAGATAACATCCAGTGTCCCGAATGCTTTCGACCTTTCATCAGTCGGGATATTTCCATAGACACGCGCAAGATGCTTCCCGACACGTCTTACATCATCTTCTGTCAGCCTGCCCGCCTCCATGAGGCGGTACAGCATTTTCTCTTCTGGAATCCTTTTCATCTCCACGGCATACTCAACAACTGTATCTCCATCGCCAAGCTGGAGATTCCCTTCATTATCCTCAATGATTCCGATAACACCGTTATATACGTCGGGTGCAAACCTTCTGTTTAACAATACTTCCTGGTCGCAGTAATATTTTCTTTTCTCAAGGGAAGTAAAATCGAGAAAACCGAAATCAACGGCCTTTTTGACCTTGTAGACAAGATCACCGGCAATAAAAATAAAGGAAATATGGGTCTGGAAGAGTTGCACAGTGTCTGGTTTATGGGGATAAAAGTCAATCTTCGACATCGATTCGACAAGACTGGGATGATTCATTCGTTTTATCTCTTCTTTCACGGTCACGCAAAATGGCTAAAAGTACCATTTCGTATCACTCCGGCGAAATCCGGAAATCAGTAATTCCAATATGTTCGTTAAGCTGGATCAAATCCGGCATGACGGGTTTGGGACTTTTTACAAATGTATCTTCTTTGATTGTTATATCAATCAGCTTCTTCTATTTTCTTCTCCTCCTCCTCAGCGAGACGTATTTCCGCCTCGCGTATGTAGTAAGCGGTCTTATAGTCCATACCGAGTTCCGAATATCTCGCTTCAACGGTTTCAAATCTTCCCAGCGCGGCGCGATATTGCCCGATATTGAAATAAAACTGTCCCACATAAAATTCATGTTCGCCAAGCTTCTTCATGCATTCCCTTAATTTTTTTTCAGCGAGGAAGGAAAATTTACTGCTGGGGAAACGGGAAATGAGTTTCTCAAACGATGTAACAGCCATACGTGTTTCTGTCTGATCTCGATCTATCTCCAGCGTCTGTTCGTAGTGACATAATCCTATCTGGCACATTACATATGGAAGATTCTTGCTGGTTGGATGAAACTCCATAAAATCAAGGTAACTTGCCTCCGCGGACATATAATCCTTATCACTGAAATATGAATCACCCACCCCCAGCTCGGCAAAAATCGCACATTCACTGAGTGGATATTCTTCTGTCACTCTCTGAAATATTTCTGCAGCATCCTCGTAATCACCTTTCTGATACGCCTCCTGTCCCCTCATGTAAAGGGCTTCTGGCGTTCGTGTACCGGAAGTGGGAGTATCCCACCACAGACAACCGGTAAGAGAAAACATAACAACAATCGTAAGGAATATTTTTGCAAGTTTCATGTCTATAATACCTTTTTAAAGGTTACGCCAGTTGATCCCCGGACACGAGACCAAGCAGCATGTCTCCGAACTCATCTTCCCTGGAAAAGAGGGTCGCGGGCCTCCCCCTTATACCACAACTATCTGCTATAATCGGGCTCTCATCGTCCGGAAATATCAACAGACCGTTCCCCGTCAACCATTGCTGCCCCGCAGTTTTATCCTGCGGCTCAATCTATTTGCTTGTCTTCTTAATGTCAAACACTATTTCGCTGCCAGTCAAGAGCTTTGACATGCATTCTCTAATTTGATACAGGTACAGTCGGCTCAGAGAGTATGAGTACTATCATTTCAAGGAAAGTTACGATGCCGTCAGTTGGAATAATCTCCGGCACAATCCCCCTTCATGAAGAGGAAATATTCCGGTACATGAAGAAGACCGTAGTTAAAACCGAATTCGGCAACGCGCTGATCTTCGTCTCGGAGATGGCAGCATTTATTCCAAGACACGGTGTGGATGCGGACCGCAGCATTCCGCCTCATATGATCAATCATCCTGCAAATCTCAAGGCGCTGCAGGACATGGGCGTGAAGGAAGTAATAGGAATAAACTCCACTGGCTCACTGAAGAGAGAACTGAAGCCTGGAACAATTATCATACCGGACGATTATATTTCCACCTCTGTAACTCCAACTATATTTCACGACAACGCAATCCACACGATACCGATCATCGATGAAGGAATCAGGAAAAGGCTGATTCAGACATCTGAAAACCTCGGAATAAATGCACTGAAAAATGGCGTTTACTGGCAGACTGCCGGGCCAAGACTGGAAACAAAGGCCGAAATAAGGATGATATCACAATTTGCCGATATCATTGGAATGACTATGGCAAGCGAGGCAATAATCGCGGCGGAACTGGAACTTTCCTACTCAGGGATCTGTTCTGTCGATAATTACGCCAACGGTATTGTCGAAAAGCCACTTGTCCCGGATGAAATCAGGAAGGGTGCACGCAAAAATGCACGCAATATGATGGAGATTGTAAAAAAGTACGTAAGTGAGTTTTCCGGCAGCGGCAAGGGGAAGACTGGATAATAACTGAAATGTGATCGGACTCGAATTAATTCGCCGGTGATGCTAATCTCACGACAGTACGGTGGCTGCGGTTGCCGTGAGTAAGCACATTAAAAGGCCCCCAACTGGCATGAAAATATCCTGATTTCCAGCGCTTCGCAGGCGCTGGCCACGTCCATTTTGGCGATCCCGAACCGTTTCGCAATTTCCCAGCATGAAAGGCACGATATCCTGCCGTCAACCAGTACATTTCTTATGGCCTCATCCAACTCGGATGACACCTCACTCGCCGGCTTTACGATCCTTCTGTCGGGGGTATATCCGAATAGTCCCATTTGGCATTTGTTCAAACGCGCTTCTATCAGATCCACAGCCACCCCCACCTCGGCGGGTGTCTTTTTCAAATCGCTTGCGATCTTGTGCATGGCGGCACAGGAAATATGGCCGTCTTTGATTTTATCCCTCACAGCTTCCGTAATCTCGGCGGCCGGCTCGGTTCCCACAGTGTGTTTGGCGGCATAATGTCCCGCATCTTCGTGTGTCATATCATCACCCAATTTCTAACAGTTATGAATTTGTAAAAAGCTTCTCTACGCCGGCGTAACGGAATCATCAATACTTCATATAGTGAAAGGGTTCTATAGCTAAGAGAGTATGGGCGTCTAATGTTTCAAGGCCCGCATCTTCGAGTACCTTCTGGGTCTTCTCCAACTGATCCACATCAACCACAAAGACCGCCTTTTCGCGGCTTTCCAGAACAAAACCATAGGCGTTCTCAATATTGATATTCTCATCGAGAAGAAGCTGAATCAGCTTATCGAGCCCACCCGGCTTGTCCTCAATCACAACGGCGACGACTTCTTTCATGCTCACAGTCAGGCCCGCATCCTCCAGGAGGGAACGCGCGCCCTCCGGATCATCCACAATCAGATTGATCATCCCAAAGCCATCGGAGGTGGCTATCGTAATGGCGCGTATGTTGATCTTGCCTTTTTTCAGAATGCCGGTAACCTTCGCCAGCCTGCCCGGTTTGTTTTCCGCAAATACAGAAATTTGATAGGCCACCATTCTTTCTTACTCCTCTCTGTTGTCAATAACCCGTACCGCCTTCCCCTCGCTCTTGGGGAGACTGCCGGGCTCAACAAGTTCCACTTTCGGGGTTATCAGAATGTCACTCTTCAACTCTTCAACAATCCTGCGTCTCAGGTTCTCTAGCTGCTTCAGGTCGCCGGAGAAAAATTCCTTCTGCACCTCAACTCTGACCGTCATGTGATCATTGAAACCCTTTCTCTCGAGAATAATCAGGAAATTGGTTCCAACCCCTGGCACATCCATAAGTTTTTCTCTATCTGAATCGGGAATATATTGACTCCCTTCAGAATCAGCATATCATCGGTTCTTCCCTTTATCCGCTCTATACGGGCGTGTGTCCTGCCACATTCGCACGGCCCCGGAATAATCCGCGTGAGGTCTTTCGTTCTGTACCGCAGTATGGGCATCCCATCTCTCAAGAGGGTCGTCAGCACCAGCTCTCCCTCTTCGCCGTCCGGAACGGGTTCAAGCGTGTCCGGATCAATGATTTCCACAATGAAATTATCTTCCCAGATATGCATCCCGTTCTGATACTGGCATTCAAAGGCCACACCCGGACCATCCATCTCAGACAACCCGTACGAATTGTATGCCTTGACGCCGTAAAATTCTTCAATCTTTTCCCGTGTCTTCTCCGAATGGGGCTCCGCTCCCAGAAAGGCGATCCTGAGCTGTGTGTCCCTCTTCGGGTCAACCCCCACCTCTTCAAAAACTGAGGAAAGGTGCAGGGCGTAACTCGGAATAACGTGTATTGCAGTTGTCTGGAAATCCTGCATAAGCTGTATCTGTCGTTTGCTGTTACCCGCGCCTATGGGGATAACCAGCGCTCCCAATTTCTCCGCGCCGTAATGAAATCCCAGTCCACCGGTAAAGAGGGCATACGTCATCATATTCTGGAACACGTCACTCCTGCGCATGCCGGTCATATACATGGAACGGGCCACGATATTGGTCCACTCATTAATGTCGTCAAGGGTATGAAAGATAACGGTCGCCCTGCCGGTTGTTCCGGAAGATGAATGCATTCGTACCAGTTCATCTTTGGAAACAGCGAGAAATCCATAGGGCCAGTGTTCTCTGAGATCATCCTTTGTCGTAAGAGGAATTTTTCTTATATCTTCCAGAGACTTGATTCCGTTCGAATCTAGACCTGTCTTTTTGAATAGTTCCCCATAAAAAACGGAGGCTGATGCCTTCTCCACACTCTTCTTCAGTCTCGCAAGCTGCAGTTCTTCCAGCCTGTCCCCAGGCATTGTTTCAGTCTCTTTTTCCCAGTACATCCTGTCAACCTCCACTTAGAATCCGCGTTATATATACCCCGGAAAATAAGATA
>FUWD013023954.1_pt1 | contig 11130 bp, 9 predicted proteins | sample 1063281 | NCBI WGS metagenome assembly FUWD01 (sample SAMEA79048168, study PRJEB19326) | metagenome | biome: marine
AGTTAAAATTAATTTGCACCCTCAAGCTTGGGTGAATGAGAAGAAGGGTCCCTGGATACCAATCATTAAGAAAAACCAGTACAAAAAAAAGATGAAGGAACAGATAGAAGAACTAAGAAAAGCTGGTCTGGCAGGGCTGGAAGAGCTTTCCAAAACCGAGCAACTTTCGGAATGGTATCGAGATTTCCTTGGAAGAAAAGGGGAATTGACCCAACTACTGAAGAAACTGGGGGAACTCCCTGCCGATGAGCGCCCCACGGCAGGAAAGGAAGTGAATCAACTCAAACTCGAGCTTCAGGATGCCTTTGATTCAACTCAGGACCGTGTCAGACACCAGCAACTGAAGAAAGAACTGGATTCAGACGATCTTGATGTCACTCTTCCTGGAAGGCCCTGTAAGCCTGGACATCTCCATCTGACGACACAGACACTGCGCAAAATCTACCGGATTTTTCAGGAAATGGGATTCCAGGTTTATGAAGCACCGGATGTAGAAACCGATGAATACAATTTTCAATTGCTCAACATTCCGGAATACCATCCCGCCAGGGACATGTGGGACACCTTCTGGGTGAGTGATGAGGTGGTTTTGCGAACTCATACTTCGCCTGGCCAGATCCGAGCAATGCGTGAATATCACCCGGATCCGATCCGGGTCATCCTACCAGGCAAATGCTATCGTTACGAACAGATTACCCCGCGCTCTGAACATCAGTTTTTCCAGGTTGAAGGATTGGCCGTGGGACGCAACATTCGACTGACAGACTTGATTGGGGTGATGACTGAATTTGCAAAAAAAATGTACGGGCAGCAACGAGAAATCCGTATCCGTGGGAGCTATTTTCCTTTTACCGAACCGAGCATCGAAATCGACATGAGCTGCAACTGCGAAGGTTCCGGTTGCAGGCTTTGTAAGAAAACAGGATGGCTTGAAATCGCTGGAGCGGGAATGGTCCATCCTGTCGTGTTATCCAATGGAGGCTACGATCCTGAGCAGTGGAATGGGTTCGCCTTCGGCATGGGGGTCGAAAGGCCGGCGATGCTCAAGCATGGGATCGATGACATCCGTTACTTCTACAACAATGACCTGCGTTTCTTGAGGCAGTTCTGATGTCTTTGTTTTCCAGGTCGAACTGATGACCTCTTTAAGAACCTAAACACGATTTCCCCCTTTCTGTCATGCTCGACAGTTTCGATCCGAAAGAAAAGAAAGCAATTCTGCTTTTCATCGCGTTACTGATTCTGGGAGCAATTTACCTTTCCACCCATCGCATTGACTGGAGTCCCGACTCTTCCCAGCGACAGATCGAAGTAGATAGAAGACTTCCCTCAGTAGAAGAGGAACCCGCCAATTCAGGCCGTTATTTATAGAATCAAGGCAGACAGGACTCGGGGCAGGGGTGGTTTTTCTTGAATTCCCCCACCGATTCGATGCGTGATCCACGGACCGGGCTGGACTGATGCTCCTTCCCCACCATGTGCAGGGAAAGGACACGTCTCCTCTCTGGAATCAGATAGTTCCGTATCAGCCGTCGCAGGTCATCTACAGTAAGCTTTTCCAAGGCTTTGATCTCTTCACTGTTGTAATCAAAATGTGCCTCATGCTCGAAGGCGATGTTGTAAAGTCGCCCTGCTTCTCCTGAAAGGGAAGTGCTTTTTTGCAGTTTCGAGTTGATCACAGATTGTTTCAGGGTTTCCATTTCCTTTTCAGGCAATTCCGCCATTAAGTTTAAAAATCCAGGCAGGAAGTCATTGATCCGCTGTTCCAGGGTTGCCGCATCGTATTTGCCGGACTGAACCATAAAAATCATCCCCAGGGTCTTTTCCAGTTCGGTCATTCCGGAATTGACAATGTACCCCAATTGTTGCTGGGTCCGAAGATCATTATAAAACAGTGGCTGTAAGGCCGTATCGAGAACCATCAGTGAGACTCGGAGCTGAGGGTCATGCTGATCCAGCTGGACTTCGATGACTGCGGCAGAATTTTTAACGTTCATTTTTTCCACCAGAGAGTATGTTTTTCCGGGTTCGATCTGGATCACACTTTCCTGGTATATATCTTCGCGAGCGAGCTCTTTTCCTCCGAGATTTTTCAAAAGGGTAGAAACCGCTTCGCCTGCTTTATCCTTCCAGACGTTTCCAAAAATAAAGCCTTCGACGTAATGACGGTCATAAAGCGCTGCAGCGAACTTTTTCAGATCACGCAGCCGGATTTTTGAAATTTCTTCGGCATATTCCCAGATGCTGTGTTTTTTTGCCTCAAGCATTAGGCTGCGATAATAGAAAGCCTGCTGGTAGGGCTGCTGAAAGCTGAAGTTTTTGTAACGCCTTAACCTTCTTTCCTTAAGAGATTCAAAGGTTTCCTGGTCGATTTTAATTTGTTTCAGCTTTTGGGTGACCGTCTTGACCAGTTCTGAAATGCGGTCTGAATAACCTCCAAAGCTGAGGCTGATGCCTTTTTTATCAACTCTGATGCTGTATTCCAGACCCGCCAGTTTGACAGGATAACCGAGTTCATTCAGTTGTTCGGTGATTGCATCAGTGTAGAGCTGCGAAAGCACGGCATTCTTAGGATTTTCATAAACCCGGGGGCTGTGAATACGGAACATCAATCTCGATTTTGGTGTTCGGAAACGAAAATCCTGCTGATACCAGATGCGGCTTTGTGAGTCATTGCGTAACAGAATTGGTTGGCCCAGCATGTGTTTGGCCAGAGTTTCCCGGAAGGCCCTTCTTTCGATTTCTTTTCCCTGAAATCCAACCGCTTTAAGCATCTCATCCAAATCCGCAAAGCTTTTTCCAGCCAGATCTTCCAGTTTTTGCATCAGTTTTCCATCCAGCCCCTCACGCTGGAGTCCCACCAGCGACTGGTAGCTCAGATTCAGCGTTCCCTGGAAAGGAAATACCTCCAGACTTTCTGGAAGAAACGGGTTGGGTTCAGGCAGAGTCAATTTCGGATGGGTTTTGGCCTTCTTCCATTTTTTGATCAGATTCGGTCGGTGTTCGAGGTAGGCGTATTCCGTGCCGTAATAGTTTTCTGTCTGATCCGTTTCCAGTTCACGTGCAGCAAGCAGGGCCAGCATGTTTTCTGGAATCAACCGAAAGAGCATGCTGTCAAAAAGCCGCGGACGGTAATCAGAAATCAGAAACGGGGAACTCTCGACACTGCGCAGGGGATAAATCTGCATCAGTAGGGAAAACATGTTGACGAGCCGTGTGCCTCCTGTTTTTTCAGCAAAACGGTAGTCGATTTCCGCCATCCTGCGTACTTCTTCATAGATGTCACGTGGGAGGCTTTTTTCACGAAGCAAGCGCAGGTATTGGAAGACCCTTTCGATCACATTTGTGTAACGTTTGAGGCCTTTCTGGGTGAGATGGATACTGATTTCGAAAGAGGTATAGGAAGAAGTCGAATCCCCTCCGCCTGCGGAAAGTCCACTGGCCAGTCCTTCCTGTTTCAGCAGGGAAAGAAGGCTTCCTCTTCCTTCATGCCCGATTAGGAACCCAAGCATGTTGAGGGGACGGCTTCGGTAGTATTTTTGGGTTGCAGGAAGAGGAAACACCAGTGTCAGAGTGCGGCTGTCCTTGACGGTTTTGATGCGCATCAGCCGAAATTGTTCTTTCTGGGTAAGGAAGGTTTCAGGAAGTTTCAATGCTGTCAGATGCCGATTCTTAACCTGATTGAAACGCCCTGCAACCCACTCCTGAAGGGTATCCAGATCCTGAGGGCCTGCGACTGCAAGGGTCATCCGGTTGCTTGAGTAATGCTTTTGGTAGAAGTTGAGCAGCACTTCCCGTGTGACTCCAGAGAGGGTTTCAAGATTGCCAGTGGCAAAATGCAGGGCAGGGTGCCCTGGATCATAGGCTTCACGTTTAACCTGGAAGATCCTGCGGAAGTCGTTGGAGATGTTTTTGGAGTGTTCTGAATCGACCGCCTTCATTTCACGCTGGACGAGTTCCGAGTTGAAGAGAGGACTGACGAAGAATTCAGAAAAACGGTCGAGGGCCTCGTCCAAGTGATCAGGAGCGATCTCAAAATGGTAGTTGGTTTTTTCCTCGGCAGTAAAGGCATTGCTGAAACCGTCATGAATGGAAACAAACTTCTGGTAACTTCCAGCATCAGGATATTTTTCCGTTCCCAAAAAAAGCATGTGTTCCAGAAAATGTGCGAGTCCCTGAACATCATGGGGATCATGAATCGAACCGGTACCTACCGTCATGGAAGCCGCTCCTCGTTGCAGGGCAGGGTCCGATATCAAAAAAACCTTCATCTGGTTGGGGAGAAGAAACCTGCGGTACTGACGTTGAGGGTGGCGGCTGTCCGTGTTGTCCAGGCTGGAAGCCATTGTCGTGGGGTGTCCAAAGCTCAGGAATACAATGGAAAGTAAAAAGAGATTCAGGATATTCATAGCCCTTCTTAAAAAGTCGGTTTTGATTTGCATGACAAGACTGTATTGGAGGATTCGGGTCGGTTCTGATTTTGATGAAGGATGCCGCTTAACTTGAAATACATCTTTAATCATGTTGGCTGATTCCAGAGTTTAAGAATCATTCATGAAAACGTAGCATGGACGCAGTCAGGATAAGCCTTTAGTAGACTGATGATTCATCCGAAAAAGTGCAAATCTTAAGCAGGTCATTATGCTTGTTGGATTATTTTCGAGTTGAGGGTCTTTCAAGAAGATTTACCCCTTTCTTAAATCTGGACCTAGGTAAATACAAATTTTTGATTCTGATGAGAATATTATGTTGACTCTAAGACTGCAGGGGCTAACACTAGACCCTCTTTCAGGTAGATACTGCAGTTCGAGAACCTGCTTGAATTGCCTCAATCAATGGACAAGAAGTAGGGTTACGATTTCTCCAAGCTTGGTCGCTTTTCATCTATGGCTGTTGAAAATCTGGTTTGCCTTTAAATGGAAAGCTTGGAATCCTGTAGCCTCCCAGGGATTACGGACAACGCATTAATCTCCTGGACTTGTTGCCCGTGGATCTCCAAAGCTTTTCCCAAAACGTTTTGGGAAAGGGGTTGTATTCTAATGTCCAATTGCATCCGTAATTGGAAAAAGTGTTGACCAACCCTTGTTTCTTACTTGGAATTTTCAAAAAATGACAATCAGTCTCAAAGAGCTTTCAAAACGGCTCAAACATTCTACTACGACGGTTTCTAGGGCGCTTGGTTTAGTAGAGGTCACGATCGGTTTAGTGCTTTACCCCAACCAACTGCAAAGGAAGGCTGCTGGTGCTTTAAACGATCGCTGTATTCCCTTTATTTAAAACAGTAAACATGGATTCAAAAGCTTACATCCGCTACGCAGATGAACTTTTCCGGACAATTGAAGACAAACTCGAAGAATTAGAGGATGAAGTCGATTACGATCGGACATCCGACAAACTGGAGGCTACCATCGAGTCTACGGGAAAGAAAATCGTTGTTAACACCCAACGTGCGATTCATGAGATCTGGCTTGCTGGAAATTCTCGAGGTTGGCACTTTCAATATGACGAGGATAACACCTGCTGGTTTGCCCTGGCCGAGAAGGTCGAGTTTTATTCCTGCCTTTCAGAACTTTTGAGTACCAATCTTGGACGTCGGGTTAATTTCAATTGAAGACTGAAAAAGAAACCACTTGTTTTCTCGAACAAGATCTTTTATAAAAATAGGTTTACTTAAAAACAATCTTTCCGTTCTGAAAGAGTCATGAAACGAACTTTTCAGCCGAACAATCGTCGCCGCAAGCGCAACCATGGTTTCCGTGCCCGGATGGCTACCCCCGGAGGGCGCAGGGTGATCAAGCGTAGGCGCGCAAAAGGACGCAAACGTCTTAGCGCCTGATGTCCGGGCGGAAATTTCCTGCTTCCGTCCGCATGCGCATTCGCAGCGATATCCGAGAAGTTTTCTCTCAGGGCAGTTATCGCCCGCTGGGTCCAATTGGGGCAAAGTATATCCGGACCTCCCACCAGGAAAGCCGTTTTCTCGTTACCGTCAAAAAAGCCGTGGGCCATGCCCCCTTTCGCAACCGGATTAAGAGGATTCTGCGTGAGGGACTACGGCATCATCGGGATCAATTCAGCATTCCTCATGATGTTTGTCTGATGGTGACACGGACACCAAAGTTTCCGTTGAAATTCGGGTATGTATCCGGGCTCATCAGACAACTGGCGGAAGACCTCAACCCCCAGCCGAATCGGGTGAAACCTTCGCTTCAGAATGCTTAAGCTCGTCCCCTCTTGGTTGGAACCCATTCAGGAAGACCATCAAGCTCGTGGAGAATACTGCTGATGGGTCTGGAAAACATCGAGCAACAATTTGCATCCCAAAAGCGTCATGATGCCAAGCCTTCGGGGGTTCCTCTTTCAATAGCGCTTTCATTGATTAAGGCATACCGTTACCTCATTTCTCCAATGACTCAGCCTTCTTGCCGTTTTTTCCCGAGTTGCTCTGAGTATGCACTAGAAGCCCTGCAGCAGCATGGGCTTATCCGTGGGGCGATGCTTGCAGGATCAAGGCTACTCAAATGTCACCCTTTTCATCCCGGCGGAGTCGATCCAGTTCCGGATCATCCAGCCTGTCACCGTTTACACTAACACCATGGATAAAACACCCTGATCGCAATCGGTCTCTCGGCGGCGATCCTGATCGTCTGGAATGTCCTCTTTCCACCTCCACCTCCTCAGCAAGCACCTGAGCCAGTTGCAGAAGAAGAGCAGGTGGTGGTTTCACGTTCACAGGAATCCCATGAAGAAAGTGTTGAAACAGCGGAAACACTGCCTTCGTCATTGAATGGCGTTCCCAAGGTCAGCGAATCACTACTTTCCCGTGAAGTTGTGGTGGAGACCTCGAAATACGTGCTGGTTCTCGATACACGCGGGGCTATGGCGAAGAGTTTTAAGTTGAAGCAATTTAATCACACCAAACCGAGGCTGACACTGAGCACCTGGTTTCCTTTTCTAGAATCGATCTTAGGGCCGGATTTTAACAATACCGATCAAGGGGAGAACCTGGTGGAGATGTTTGGAGGACAGATTGAGGATGTCCGACCGTTCAAGATTGAATTTGAAGATTTTCCAAAGGCGAACCAGTTGCTTTCTGGAACCGTCTATTCCTCAGACCAGGAAGAAATCATGCTCCTTGAGGATGGTGAAACAGCAATCCTCAAGTTCACCTCACCCGTCGTGGAAGGCTTGCAGTTGATCAAAACCTTCCGTTTTGAGGCGAACAACTATCTGATTGGCTACAAGGTTGAAGTGATCAATCGCTCAGACCAGCCTCAGCCACTCAAGATCCGGCATTATTTTGGGGAAACCCGGATTGCTGATAGCCAGCGTTTTCAGCAGATTGCCCATGAAGGCCCGGTTTATTTCATGGATGAAAGCCTGGAGACAATCAGTTCTGATGATGTCAGCGCGGAGGAGTGGGAAGTCTCGCGGAACATGCACTGGCTTGGAGTAGAGGACCAGTATTTCATCAGCGCCGCCACTGCTTTGACTCCACTGCGCTATGGCTTTTTTGGATCGGAACAGCGTGTGCGGAAAGGGGAACGCTATTTTGTGCCCTATTACGGTGCGCGGTTGCCCAAAGTACAGTTGGAAAGTCAGCGGATGGTCGAATCGGAGTTCGAACTATTCATTGGTCCGAAACAGGAAGAAGAGTTGCTCAAGTTCGGACGAAACCTGAAGCAGTCCCATGACATGACGCTTGAGGTATTGGCAGCGCCGCTACTGGATCTGTTACGTTGGCTTTACAAGTACATCGGAAACTATGGAGTGGCTATCATCATCCTCACCATCATCGTCCGGCTGGTGCTTTTCCCGCTGACCCTGAAGGGAATGAAGAGCATGAAGCGCATGCAGCAGCTCGCTCCACGGATGAAGAAGCTTCAGGAAAAATATAAAAATAACAAGGAGAAGCTGAACCAGGAAATGATGGCCATGTACCGCAAGAACAAGGTTAATCCTCTGGGAGGGTGTCTGCCGATGCTGTTACAGTTGCCGGTGTTTTTCGCACTTTACAGTTCCCTCTCCAGTGCAGTGGAACTGCGTCATGCACCATTTTTGTTTTGGATCAATGACCTTTCCCAGCCCGACGGTCTGGGTATCACACCATTGCTGATGGGGGTCAGCATGTTTTTTCAGCAGAAGCTCACCCCCCAGAGTGCAATGATGGACCCGACCCAGGCCAAGATCATGCAGATGCTGCCGATCATCTTCACCTTCTTTACCTTCACCTTTCCGGCTGGGTTGACCATCTACTGGTTGACCAGCAACTGTCTTTCCATCCTGCAACAGCAGGTGATCAACCGGATCAAGACTCCGGAATTACAGGACTGAACCGAACCTGCTTGGCTGCAGGAAAATGTTTGAGGCCGGATGATGCTTCAGTTGCTTTATCCCTGGTGGATGTTGGCCCTCCCTCTTTGCGGGCTGCCCTGGTTCTGGCCAGTGATCCAACCTCCGCGTGGGGAACCTCTTCCTTTTTCGACACTGTTTCTCTTTCCTCGGGAAAATCTTAGCCGTCATTTTCAATGGTCCTCCAGGGAGTGGCCTCTCAAGCTACTGCGATCACTGATGATTCTGTTGCTGGTCCTGTTGTTTGCTAAACCGTATTTTGGAACCCTGGAACCCCATAGAGAGGTCCGTATCCTCGATGATACCCCGAGTGCAGGGCTTCACTTGAAAGCTGCCACAGAGAATATTCTGGACTGGGAGAACACATTCCAGATATCAGAATTGCTTCCGCAAGATCCCCTGGAGCCCATTTCCTTTCAGCAGGACTTTCCAGGATATGCAGCAGGGAGCCCTTCCCTTGCGACCCTCGCCTCGGTATTGATGGACCGTTTTCCAGAAGAGTCACGTCTTAAGCTGACTCTCGTTTCGGATTTCCAGCATACGCAATACTGGTTCTACCCAGCTGCGGTCCAGCCCGTCAACTGGAGTTTTGAACGTCCGGAAGGCCTGCAATCCTCCCCAAACCTGGCGATGCGAAATCCAAAAATCAAAACCGAAGGGCTTTTTGAACCAAGGCTATTTTTAAAGTCTATGGAAACATGAAAGCCACAGGAGATCTGCGCATCACGGTTTTGCAGCAAGACCGAAAAGTCGGCGAAACACGGATCCAGTGGGAGGGAGAGACAATTCCTGTCAGTCTTTCCCTTTCGGATCAGTTTCGGCGATTGCAGCCTGTGAAGATTTTACTGGAAACCGAACTCCCACAAGCGGGTTTCGATGACTTGCTTTATTTCCAGGAATCTTCTCTCAACGATCTCTGGGTGGGAATCATGACTTCCGAAGGTCCGGAAGGAATGTTCCGTCATGGCCTGCATGCACTCAAATCCGCACTCAATGCTTCCGAAACCTTCTCTTTCCTGGTCCGAGATCTGGAACATCTCAAGGATCATGTTCCGGATGTGTTGATCCTGCTAGGGGATCATCCCCTCCGCTGGAAAGCACTTAAAGATGGCCCCCCTGCCCTCTTCATTCCAACCCGGCTTGGAGACTGGAAGGAGTATGCTCGGCAGTACCCAAGATCGGAAGGTTCAGAGACCCAGGATAATCAATCTTTGTGGCCCCAAGGACAGTGGCTGGTGGACTGGACTCAGGCCCCTTTTGCCGAAGACTGGCAAATCCGGAGAAATGAATTTGGGAATTTTGAATCAGAAACCAGAGGGATCGTTCTTCTCGAAACCGGAATTTCCGATCCCTGGGGTTCCCTCTACCGCATCGATGAGTTTGCAGAACGCTTGCAGGGATGGCTTCAGCAATTGGAAAAACGCATGCACTCGCGTAGGTTGGGGAGTTTTTATTCCGGAACTCGAAAACTGAATTCAGCGATAGGATACTCCCGCTTGGGCTCAGGAAACTATCAGACTCCGGAGAATTCTTCATCCAAAACAAATTCATCTTCCAATTCTAAAAGGACCAAGTCGTTTTCCGTCAACCTTCCTCCCTTTGAAAGTGAAATGCGGTTGATGAGCGATGAGGAACTTCAGCGAATGCAGACCTTCTTCGATCAACGGAAGCCTCCTCTCCAACAAACCGAACTGGGGTCTGCGGAAAAAATCAAACAGTGGTTGCTCTGGATTGTCCTCCTCATTGCACTCGCTGAAATCAGCATGATCCTCCTCCGTCGAAACCCTGACAATCCTGCTTAACGATTGCATCTTAACCCCCTTTCTCCTATCATCAATTCCACTTTCCTCTGCCGTAGTGGCGGAATTGGTAGACGCGCTAGGTTCAGGGTCTAGTGTCCTTATGGACGTGGGGGTTCGACTCCCTTCTACGGCACCAATACGATATATATAATAAATAATATCAATAGTTTAAAAAACGAAAAACACTGATATAGGAGTATTTTTAGCCTGACTGTCACACTTGATGTCACACTCAGGTCATGAAAAACTCCCCTTCCTTCCTTGTTAAACCGTCTTCGTCCAGTTGTTATCATTTCCGTTCCGTCATTCCGAAAGATCTGGTAGCCAGGTTAAAGCAGACTCAGTTTCAAATTTCACTAAAAACTGGTATTTTCCGACAGGCAAGGCAAAGAGCGTCTGTTCTTTCCTTACTTGCGAAAACTCTTTTTGAAACGATTCAGCAGAATACATCGATGGCCAATCTGAGTCTCAATGAAATCAAAACCATTCTCAAAGCAGAGCTTGAGAAGTATGTGCTTGAATCCAACGAGGACATGCTGAAAATCAATCCATACTCAAAGAAAGAGGTTGAGGAGGAAATTGAGTTCACAAAGACTTTAAAGAACCTCTACAGGCTTGGTCTTGAATCAGGAGATGAAAAACTCAACAGGATCATTGACAAGCAGCTTGAGATGATCTTTGAGAAAAACTCCATTGAAATGGACACAAAGTCTGTTGATTACAGAATGCTACGAATGAACTTCGTCAAAGCACTGGAAAAGCAGTTCGAATACAAAATGGAGTTGTTGTCTGGTGAGCAACAGTCAGTTTATGACATTTCCGACTCGATTCATGATGAACTCATACAAAAGAGTGGTGAGGAAAAGGAAAAAGAGGAAATTCAAGAATCAAAGAAGCTGAAAGAATCTACAGACAATATCAGGATCAGTGATGCTAAAGAAGCTTACCTAAGAGAAAAACAGCTTTCTGGTTCCTTCAA
>FUWD013188320.1_pt1 | contig 11129 bp, 13 predicted proteins | sample 1063281 | NCBI WGS metagenome assembly FUWD01 (sample SAMEA79048168, study PRJEB19326) | metagenome | biome: marine
TTACTTTTTCCAATAAATTATAATCTTCAATTTTTTTATTCATATTCCTATTATAATAGAATATAATTATAAATGATTATAATATAATGTATATATATAATGATTGATACTTATACATTAGAAAAGTCAAAGAGAACAAATAAAAAATTCGTAATTATTATGAATGGAATGACACACCATTTTGGAGATAGTAGATACGAAGACTATACTACGCATAAGGATATTGAACGAAAAAATAGATATATTAAAAGAACATCGAACCAACCACAGGGTAATATACATACTCCAGCATTTTGGAGCCTGAATATATTATGGAATAAATCAACATTAAAAGGAAGCATTAAAGATACAGAACGAAGATATAATATTAAGATTATTAATAACACCTAAATTGATTACATTATTATTAGATTGATTACATATTAAATATATTTTTAGAATGTATAGATTATAATATTTTTTTCTTAATCCTCTTATCTATATTTTCTTCTTTATTAGGTATAAATTTATAATTAGAATATGATAAACTACTTTCAGGTGATCCGTGATTTAAAATTTTGGTAATGTATCCATTAATATTTTGGTCTTCTTTATTATTAGTCTCATACATATAACGAGCATACATGCCTCGTAATTTATGACTTGACATATTAGAAATCTTAGGGAACATATTTTTAAGTTTTAAGTTAATTCTATTAATATAATCTTGGGTTGAAATATTTAATTCTTTATTCAGTTTATTATATAGAGTTTTGAATTGATTACTATCTAATGTATTAGGTATTAATTCAATAACTTCAAATTTATTATTATTTTTTTTATGTAATGTAGAAAATTTAATAAGAGTTGGTTTATTCTTAATACGATCTACTTTAATTTTATCGTGTTCGTTAATATGTTGATAAATCTCACTCGCTCTTCTACCAGATATAAATTGTAGATAAATACCAATATCATATAAATCATTACTATCTTGTAAAGAAAGAATATCATCAACAATTTTCTGATTAAACATAAAATTAGATTTTAAACTTCTCATCTCCATATCATCAGCAAGTATTTTCTTTGTAATCTCTTCTGGGGGTTTAATTGATTGAATAAATTTTTCATCAAAACCATCAAAATTCTCCTTAATATTTTTTTTAATTAAACTATAACGATTGGATATTGTTCGTATAGTGGGATTATCTTTATTTATAACATCATCAATAAATTTTTTAATCTCATCATTATCGAAATCATTATCTTCAATATAATCAATAACTTTATTAATTAATGTTTTACTCATATTATATTATATATATATATATTATTTTATAATAAAATACTTATTAATTAATAATACATTAATAAAATGTAATAAAAGGGACTTAATAAGTAAAAAAACGCTAAATAATATATTTAAAAAATATTTTTTAAATATATTATTACTTAAAAAATCATTTATTATAATAAAAATAAGATAATATTAATTATTATTTTAAGTTATTATTATATTTTTTATATGTTATATATAATATAATATGTTCTTTGATATTAATGATTTTATTTATGATGATTTTAATTATGATTTTATTAATAAGATTGATATTTTAAAAGAGTTGCCATATGAAGTTCAGTTTAACAAAGATGATTTATATGAAACATTTTTAAATTTATATAAATATCACGAACATAATAAAACATTAATATCTGAATTACCAAGTCCTTTTTATGAGGATTGCCTTGTTACCGAAATTGAAAAATATTTTAATATTAAAATAAATGATGAAGAATTTTATAAAGATTTACATAATTATATTGAAGATAAATTATATAATTAATATGTATATATATAATATATAATATGGAAACCAAGTCAAATGTTATGGGATTACGAAATGGAATTATTACAAGAACCAATAATGATAATAATAATTTTCTTATTAATTTTACATATGATAGAAAATATAACTCTAATTTACTATATAATAATAATTTTTATTATAATCCTTTTACTGATACATTAACAGTTGGAAATATTGTCGCTAATATATCAGCAAGGAATATAGATATTACAGATACATCTGATAATTCTAATTTTTATTTAACTTTTACGGATAGTTCTGGAAGTGATAAAATTTTAAGAACTTATACAAGCGGAGTATATTACAATCCTTCTTTAAATAAATTAGTTTTAAGAGATATCTTTTGTTCTGGGTTCGGTCAGTTTAATTCTTGTATAGCAACATTATTTACAGGTTCAGGAAATAATTTAACAAATTTACCAACTAATCAATTATCTGGGCTTCTTCAAAATAATCAATTACAAAATGATGATATTATAATTGATGGTAATAATTTAGAATTAGGTTCAACATATTCACAGTTAGTTTTTGATTTAGTAAATTCAACAGGTTATTTAACTTCTAATTTATCTGGATTGGTTCAAAATATTAAATTACAAAATGACAATATAACAATTGGTTCTACTAATATTCAATTAGGAAATACAACGACAACATTAACAGGATTAACTTCAATTACTTCAACAACTTTTAATGGAAGTTTAAACGGTCTGGCTTCTAATTCAAATAATATTAATTTTACAGTAAAATCAGCATACTCATATGGAGTTTATGATTATATATTTTTCAGTGATTTAACTGGAACTCCTCCTTATGTATCTCCAAAATATTATACTGGATTATATTATAATGGTTTTGATGGAGAATTAACATCACCAAATTTAAATTTAACTTATGGTGTATGTAAAATAGGAAGTAATATAAAGTTTGATAATACAGGTAATAGTTATATAAATACTGGAAATGTTGGTATTGGAAATAAATTATATGTAGGAACTAATAATATTTTTAATGTATATATTTATAACTCAACTACTCCTATTAACGATACTCAAAATTTTTCAACAAGCATTATATCACAGGACGATAGCACACGGAGATATGGTTTGGTTATATCAAATACAAACAGTTTAGCAACAATTAACAAGACATCTGCGATTGGTTTTGGTCATGCTGATACTGCTAGTAATGTTAAGATTGGAAACAGTATAGAGAGTATAACAAATGGCGAAAACGCAGAAAGTGCTGATTTAGTTTTCAAAACAATTGGAACTAATAATGGATATGACGCAAATACCGAAGCGATGAGAATAACGAGTGCTGGAAATGTAGGTATTGGAACTCCTAATCCACTATATAAATTAGATTTAGGAGACAGTTATGGGACTGGTGATGCCGCACGGAAATTAGCAATTTGGTCTGGTGCAACCAGTTTTTATGGTTTTGGTATATCCGCTTCAACGATGGAATTTTCGGCAGCTGCAACAAACGGACAAGCACCCCAGATGGTTTTGAAGTCTTCTGGATATGTTGGTATAGGGATTACAGAACCAATAAAACCTTTTCATGTATCTAGCGAAGCGTGGCCTCAGTCTATTATTGGTAATTCATCTTATTCAGTAATAGCAGGTAATAATTCTGGTGTAGCAACATTAGGAGGAAGTACAAGTTCTCTAACTGCTTGGTCTAAATTACATATAAATGATGCGGCTGATGTTGCTATTTGTAGGACTAGCGGAAATGTTGGTATTGGTGTTGCTGTTCCTTCTTACCAACTACATTTAAGCACTGATAGTGCAGCTAAACCTTCTACGAATACTTGGATTATTTCAAGTGATATTAGAATAAAACAGAATATCACGACTATATCAAAGGAAGAGTTATTTAATATATCAAAGAAGTTTGAACCAAAACGCTATAAATTCAAAGAGAATTACAGGAAAGCACATAACATTAAAGATAAATGTTTCGTTGGAATAATTGCCGATGAAGTTGCCGAGTATATGCCGTGTTGTGTTGATAAAAATGATTTGAAATTTAAAATTGGAGAAGATGACGAAGGAAATGATATTAATGAAGAAATTAAAGATTGTTATTCTTATAATGGTAGTGAATTACAATTCGTGTTATTTGGTTGTATTCCACATCTTATTAAAGAAAATGAAGAACAACAAATTGCTTTGGAAAAGCATAGCAAAGTTATTAACACCTTATTAGAAAGAATAGAAGTATTAGAAAATAAATAAATATATATATATTAATATATAAGATGGAAACTGTTTTAATTGTTCTAATTGCTAATACTATACTACAACCAATACTTACATATATGATTAATAGCAGATGTGTTCGTATCAAATGTGGTTGTATAGAGATTGATAGAGAGTTGTTGCCGATTGAAACAAAAACAGAAGAAGATAAAGATAAAAATAAAACTGAAAATGTGTAAAAATTATATATTATTTTTTATATCTTTATTATATTATATAATGAATAATTCGAGAGAAGAATGCGGATTTGGATGTATGTTAAACAGATATAAGACCCCATTAATGATCGGAGGAGGGGTTTTAACCGCTCTTGCTCTACCTTTTGTTGGCCCAGCTCTTGGTGCTAGTGCTATGGCTCTTGGTGCTAGTGAGGCTCTTGCTGGTGGTGTAGCGGCGGCTGGCAGTTCATTATTAGGAGCGGTCCCATTTATTGGCGGTCAAGCACTTGGGTTGATCGGTCAAGAAGAAGTTAAATATAATGATAATACAGCAGGAAATTCTAACTATGGAGATTTTTATGAACCAAGACCAGTTTTTGGGAAACAGGGTGTATATGAATAAAATACTAAATATAATAATCTATAATCTATAATCTATAATATATAATCTATAATCTATAATCTATAATCTATAATCTATAATATATGAAATCAATCTAACATACTAAAAAAAATATTTAATATGTATATAATCTAATTAATAATTATATTCAATTGAATTCTATTATTATATTTTTTTATGATACATTATAAATTTTTTATTTGATACATTTTATTTTTTTATTTTATATGTTTTAACTTTCACTAAATAGTGCTCCAAAGCTATCGATCATAACGACTAACTCTTTGATAGCATATGTATCAACTTGGTAATCAGTTACAATTTTAGCGTTCTTTTGAATGTTTAGAACAACAGGTAGGGCATTAGAAGCGGTATTAATACCAGAGCTTACAGAACCATCAGAATAGCTCATTAAATCAACAGCAATTAATCCACATCCATTATTTAAAGTAGATTGGGCGTATTCCTCAGCACCAATTACACACGAACCCATATTAGAATTTAAACCACCGAATACACGGAGGCATTCAGTATAAGCTTCACTAATATTCATAGTAGAATCAGAAGAAAGTCCAAGTCGAGTATTCGCTGTTGTAAAAGATGTTGAAACATCAGTTTTAATTTTTACCTGATTTACTGGATATTGTGCCGATCCAATTTGATACTGATAATTATCAATATGTTGGACTGTCCTTTTAGATAGTTTAAATTTAGTAGAGTCCGAAAGGTCTGCTTGAGGTCTGAATACACTAATTAGTCCTTTTAATCTTAATGACCTATCACCAATTTGTAGAGAAGATGCCCCAGCACCAGAATTGAGAGTATTTACATGATGATTGAACGAGGTGCATTTATACGAAACACCACGAGCAATTCGCTCATTTAATCTATTCATAGCACTTGCGTCAAGAATATTAACTGATGGAACAGATAAAATAAAATTTGTCGCTTCGTAAGCAGCTGTAGCACTTGTAAAAATACAAGAACCAGCAGGAGCGAGAGTTAATTCAAGAACAAACGAAACATTAGGAGGGAGCATTTTTGCCGTAGATGGGGAGAAAAACCCTGATTTTAATCCAACTTGATAATCACGAGATACATTATTATCAAGACTGTCCGCCTCCTCTTGTAAATATCCCTTACCACCTAGAGGATTAGCAATAGTAATAGAACCACCGAGCGCCCCAGTTACGAACGTTGTTCCATCACTTAAAAGTCCTGTGCTTGAAGCACCAACCGCTACACTTGGTTGTTTAACCGAAGAAGAAACACGACGAGCACCCCCATCCATCGCACAGTTAGAGATTAGAGAAGTTAAAGACCCTGCATATTGGTCGAGAATTGCGTGAAGTTGTCCGTATTGGTCTAATCGTTCGATTTCATTACCCTGAACCGATAGAATACGAAGACGCTGAATAATACAAGCACAAGACCCATCAAGTGTAGCGACTTGTCCTGATGTATTTTTTACTGTAAATCCTAATACAGCATTTTTTAAATCTAAAAACGACCCTGCTGAAACTGGAATTCTTACAGAGTTATTATTTAAACCTGTAAAAGTGGAAGGATTTTCTGCTTGGAATTTGATTAGATTACGAGAACCAGCAACTCCCTCACTAATACCAATATTATACCTAACACCTAGGGGATAAGAAATGCTTTCTTCTGTTTTTGTTTGTTCCATATTATATATATATTATAATATATAAAAAAAATTTTAAATTTAGACTTTTAAAAATACTTTTTAAAAAAAAGTATGTCAAAAATTTAAAATGATAATATAAATTCACCTCGTTTAATAACGATATATTTTTCAATTTTATATGTTTTATTTTTTGCTTTTGTTTTACAATCATCTATATATTTAATATATTCAATTTCGTTATATTTTTCTTTAAATTTTTCAAGTTCTATTAAATGTTTTCTTGTATTTATATGCCGTTTATAATAATAATTATCATATGTAGTATTACATAAATCACAATACATATTTAATATATCATATATTTTTATTTTTGAAAAAAAAATAATTAATTATTTATAATACTAATCGCTTTTTGCTCTTCTTTTTCTAAAAGAAGTTTTATAAAAGAAGTTTTATGTAATCATATACATTATATATATTATATTCAGTTCTTAATATATGTCTTTTTTCATTATATTTATATTTATAATATGTAAATAAATATTTATTATTCGTTTTTCTCATTAATATATAATAAGTTTGAAGTAAATATATAGTCGTTAATTTATAACACATATATATATTATGTATTATTATTTTTTAAGTTATTAATTTCATCATATCCATCTTTTACAATATTTAATAATATTCTCCTCGTCCATTATATATATTATACATTAGACTTTATATTATCTATATTTCTTTTTTAATACTTCCTTATACATCGTTATAGCATCAGTAGTATATAATGGATAATCTAATTGTATGAAACCTTCCTTTTTAGCATCTTCTAAATATTCTTCGTTTGGAACTCCTCCATAATTACTAAATAATACTATAAATGTTTGTTTTGTTTCATAAAATTCTAAATGGTCTTGATAAATATTAGGACGATTATTTAATTCACTTTGTCTAAATAAACAATCATACATTCCATTAAATAATGTTTCCTTTATCGCATATAAAGGTAGATGTCCCTTATACTTTATTATATTATAATCTTTAATAAATTTGTTTCTATTTTCAAATAATATTTTATTTCCCCCTGGTCTTGTTTCTTCAAAACGAAAATATCCCCAATATGTATTCTCATATATATTTGGGTATTCGGTATTTTCATAATTATAACTCATCTTAATATATTATATTATATTATATTAACTTTATATATACCGAAAAAGTTATATTAAAAATCCTCATTTTCTTCATTCTCTACATAATTAATTAATACATTTCTAATTTCATTTTGTTTATTATCTTTTGTATATCTATACCGTTCCTTATAATCTCTCTTTAAAAATTTATTCGAACTTATTAATTCTAAAAATCCTGATTTATTATATTTTGTTCGTTTTCTTTCTTTGGGGGCTTCTTTATAAAAATCTGTCATTCTAAAATTATCATAAATATCACTAATCTTAATATATTCTTTATCTTCTTTATCTTCAATTTGTTCTTTTGATAATTTGGTGTAATTTTCTTTAAACCAAGTATAGAGTTCATCACTACTTTCTAAATATTGATTTGTTCTATCTATAATACTCTGTGGTAAAAATTCATCTATTTTTTTAGATTTAATATATTCTGGTAAATAATCTTTTAGTATAACATTCATTAACGAACATTTATATTCCTCTTTAAACTCCACTGTCTTATAATATTCATTCGCTTCATATATATAATCTTCATCATTTCTATCATCTAATAACTCTTTATTATTAGTAAATGTGCTTCTAAAATAAATATCAATTAATCTCCTTAAAATACTATTATCAATAGTCCCACTAATTAATAATTTTTGATTACATTCTAAAATTAAGGTAATATAAATATAAATTCCAATTTGATTTGATGTTTGGTATAAATCTTTTACATTATGATATGAACCACCTGTGATTTGTTTAATAGTTGCTCCGTTAATCTTTGTCTGTTTTTCACCATTCCCTTCATCTGGTTCTTGTGATACTACAAAACGCTTTTGTTTTAATAAGCATAATTCTGGATTATTTCCTGATTGAATAGGTTTAAGTAATACTGAACTTTGAAGTGTTGTTCCATATTCTCCTAACGAAGATAAAAATAAATCATTTAATACTCCTTTACCATTACCCCCTGACCCATTTGCAATAATTAATTTTTCTAATACTTCACCAATACAACCAGTCCCTAAAATTGTCATATAGGCAATCCGTTCTTCTTCTATTGGAAAAATTGTTTTTAATAAATCACGAATAATATTTTCTCGTTCTACATTATCAACTAAATCATAACCAGTTGTAAAACTCATATAATCACTCTGTATTCCTTTTTCTAATTTTCCATTTTCTAAATTATACACTCCATTATTAAATACTAATTTATAAGGTTTAGCATTCCACATAATTTTATTATTAACTGATATTAGAGTATAAAATGCTTCACAAATATTCTTCATTGTTTTTTGAGTTTTAATTGATTTAATTATTTTATTGTATTCTTCAAATTTCTTACTATCATTAGAAAATTCCTGAAAACATACATTAAATATATTTGTATAAAATTTTAATAAGCAATCTCTAATATATTTCAAAATTGATAATTCACATTTCTGTTCTTCCCAATATATCCCATTAAATTTATAAATTCTCTTTTCATTATATAACCAATTATCACCACCATTCAACTCATTAAATACTCGTGCTAAATCGTGGTCTGTATTACTCATATAATCCTTAAAATATTCTGCTCTAATTTTTAAATATTCATCTTCATTTGATATTCTACTATAATAATATAATGTTCCTATATTAATTGACCCATTAGTTTTCATAAATATATCTTTATAATATTCTTCTGTTTTATATAATGGACTGGTTTTTGTAAATTCCAATCCTAAATCATAATATAAACCATTTAAACTCCAAATTATCCTCATCCAATCGTTTAAATTATCTCTATATTCTGGTTTAATTATTTCTAATAATTTTTTAACCAATTCTTCATCTTTATCTTTAATATTCATATTTAATTTAATAGGTTTATATTCTTCTACATTCTTAATATGTTCTTCTTTCTTTTCTTTCGCCTTAATCTCTTTTAATTCTTTAATATTAATTGGTTCTACATTTACAAAATTTAAATTGAATACTTCATATATATTAGTTTCTAATGGTTCTTTATCACTATTTAACATTAATGTATTCTTATGAACCCACGCCCATTGACCGCTCAATAATTCTATTGAAGCAACTTTTTTATTAATTGTTGATTTGATTAATTCCTTTCGTGTTCCATAATTCTTTCGTGATATATCATTAATAAATATATGTTTCAATTGTTTAGTGATTGATAGATAATATGGAAAATCTTTATATTGTTCTAATATATCATCGTGTCCTGTTTCATCTACATCAATTTGATATGTCTTATAAGTATCAACTGCGATATATTCATAATCATTAAATATTTCTTGTCTTGCTTTTAATTCCTCATCTGTTAGTCTTGTAAATTCTGTATAATTTCCTTTTTTATCTGGATATAATTGATGATGATTCTTATTCATACTAATTAAATTTTTCGTCTTCTTGATTGATAGGTTGATAGGAAACCATTTGATTTTATGTTCGTCGCAGTAGTCAATGATATTCATATTATATTATATATATATTAATTATATAAATAAACCTTATATATACCGTAAAGGTCATAATATTTTATGATTTAAATTAATCTCAACTTTCTCGAGTGCTGGAATTTTTACTCTTTCAATATGTAATTGTTGTAATGCTTTTGTTTTCTCTCCTGCTAATTTTTTTCCAAATTGCTGTCTTGTTGATCCATATTCTTTTACTATTTCTGGTAATGATTTATAAAATTTAATTTCGTTTAATTCTGTATCAATTAATTTATAATTAAAGTATCGGCACTTCTTTGGCATCTTATATATTATATATTATATATAAATTAACTTTATATATACATTAAAGGTATTTTTCAATTAGGGTAATAAGGGCAAATTTTGCCCCCGATTTCATAACTTTTTTTTATTTTACTCTCTACGGCAACTTTCAAATCAGGGGCAATATTTGCCCTTTTTAACCTAGTCATTTTTTCTCTCTCCTCTCCTCTCCCTATAATATACAGTATCTTTCTACTCTCCCAAAAAAAAATAATAAATAATAATAAATAATAGTTCTAATAAATAGTTCTTTGGAGTTCTTTTGAATTCTTTGGAATTCTTGGGGGAAAGAAAGATACTATTAATAGGACGGAAAGGAAGGAAAGAGGAAAACAAAAAAAATATTAATATGTATCAATCTATAAATCTGGATCTAATAATGGGTTATATTTAATAGGTGCTGGTGCTGGTGCTGGTGCTGGTGCTTGTTGTTTTGTTTCTTGTGCTTTCTGTGATAATGTTTTGATTGTTTGTTCTACTGCCTCCATAGTCTTATCTTTTAACTTTTGATCTCGTTTCAACTTATTAGATAATACCAACCGCTCGGTTGCTTCAATCTGTTTTTGGGTTCGTTTTGTGGTCTGCCTACGATCTACTTCACCCTTTTTTGTTCCTCTTAATTTTTTACCACTAATTACCTCTAACTCTGTTAATTTTTCTTGTAATTTCAATAGTTTAAGTTGTTTTGCATTTAATTCCTTAGTATGTGTTAAATCAATCTCTACCTTATCGGCGTTTAATCTATCATCTACATCTTCATTCTTATAATTTTATATTTAATAATTTTATTTGTTTTGGTCTCCCTGCTGTCTTATTTTATATACATTTCA
>FUWD012878855.1_pt1 | contig 11115 bp, 29 predicted proteins | sample 1063281 | NCBI WGS metagenome assembly FUWD01 (sample SAMEA79048168, study PRJEB19326) | metagenome | biome: marine
TTATTGAAAACCAAGTGCCGAAGAATACGAATCAAAGATTGCAGTTTTGATGAACGAACATGGAGAGCATTCATATTCGTATCATCTTGAATATCAACAGATGTTCCCAGCATTGCATTTGAAAGAACGGGCAAAGAAACTAGGTTTTAATGAAACAGAAACAATTAAAAACGAGTATGGAAGCGAAGAGGTATATGCGTTTACAGAATCAAAGGACGGATACAAGCCAATGTCCATAAACGGATTTGATGAAATTGTTGTAAATAGTTCGGAACATGAGATGGACAACTACAAGGCAGTGATAGATGACGACGGAAATCCTCAATTGGTTTACACAAGACGTGATGCCTACGACATAGTTGAAAGGAAAGGAGAACTTGTATTCAGGGAGAAAATAAGCAAATGGAGTTAAAGGACAAGGAGACACAAAGATTTGAAAACTTTGTACTGATGATTGAGGACGAAATATTTGCAGAAATTCAATCACAGTCAAACAAATTCACGTCACCGGAACTCAGAAAGGAACTTCAAAGGGAAGCGACAAGGGCTTTGGTAAAGGTGATTGTTGTCAAGACAATGGTCAATCTGCAAAAGAAACGTGCATACAATCCGGAGTTTATCAACAGCATGTTCGGGAAAAAGTTGCTATGAAAGTAATGGTAAAAAAGATAGTTACAACCTACGAGTTTCAGTTGGTTGACTACAAGGTGCCAGAGCATGGAGACCACGTAACAGATGATGCCATATGCAAATGCAGTAACTGTAGAGGAGAGGCAATATGTATCGCTATAAAAAGGGATGACTGGTATTGCAATGACGATGAGTATGACACAAAGTATGAAACGGAGATCGACTGATGTCAGTACAAGTAGGCCAGAGGATAAGACTCGTAAAGACAAACGACAAATGGACTGACCTTAAAAAAATGATTACGTCGGAACCGTATACGAGATAAACAGGGTAGACCTAGACGGTGGCTTTACACAGATATGGTGCGCGTTTGAAAACGGAGCAAACTTTGCAATCGTTCCAGAGACGGAGGACGAGTATGAGATTCTATCATAATTAACAATGAATAAATGCGTAAGCAGACACTGTAACAAGAATGTAATCACTGTGGGTTACACCAGGTCAAAGTATCCCAAGGGAACCACAATCAACAGAACAAGCTACAAGACAGCCCTGTGCCAGTCATGCAGAAAAAAGGTTGCAAACAAAGAGGCACTGTATGTCACATGCACTGTTTGTAATGAAAGCATATTTGTAAAGCACATGCTGGGAGGCGTTAGACTGACATGCAGTCCTGAATGTGCAAAGCAAAGAATGAGCATGCTAAGCAAGAAAAGATATAGAAATGCAAATCCAATAAAAACAGCAGCATGCTTGACCTGTGGCAAACAGTTTACAGCGAGTAGAAAATACTGCTCAAGACTGTGCTATCCAAACTCAAAACAGAAAGGAAGCTTATGGTACAAGATAGAAAGATTTGAAAAGTTAAAAAGGAATTAAAGGACATGGGATATAGAGTTTAAATGAACAGTAAAAAAATAAAGTTAAAAAAGGGAACAATATTTCAGATGATCAAAGTCTACAAGGAGTTTGAATCCATGAAGGAGGCAATGCCGTATATCATAAGCCTTTCAAATCCGTCAAAGATGATGACATACGGATACAGTACTTCGGCACTGGACTGCAAGCAGGGTGGAAAGCTAAACCTTGTTGAGGGATCGGTCTGTCACAACTGCTATGCAAGAAAGGGAAGATATGTTTTTCCTTCATGCCAAAAATGTCTGAACGCTCGCATGGATAAAATAAAGAACGAGCCATACTGGGTGGATGCAATGATATACGTTCTGAATAATAAAAGAATTAACAAAGAGCCGTTGACACTGTTCCGCTGGCACGACTCCGGAGATCTTCAGTCAATGGAACACTTTAGAAAGATAATAGAGATCGCAAGAATGACACCGACAATAAAGCACTGGTTGCCTACCAAGGAAGTGAAACTGATGAAGGACTTTATAAAGACCGGTGAGAAGCTGCCAAAGAACCTAAACGTAAGGGTGTCGGCATTCATGGTAAATGGAAAACCTATCAGACTAAAAGGAATGACCACAAGCGTGGTAGTTACCACTGATAAGTTGGGCAAGGCAAAGGGACTTGACTGTCCGGTCTATTCGGATCCTGCACACGGAAAGACATGCGGTACGTGTACTGCGTGCTATGATAAAAGTATAAAAGTAATTAACTACCAACAACATTAAGATGAACAAAGATTTAGAACTTTACTACGACGAGGTAACCCAGGGCATGCAATGCATAAGATGCAAGGACATATTTCAATCGGGTGACATTGTAATGCTGCACAAGCACATTTCAAACAGCGGATGCTGGCTTGGTATGTATAGACCAGACCCGTTGGCACTGTTTGAAATACCATGGATGACACTGGACGAAGTAGGCCAGTGGGAATGCGGATGCGGATTCATATCAGAGTGCACAAAGGAAGACGCATTCGAACACCAGCTGCAACATGCAAAGTATAAGTTGGACATTCTGTCAAAGACAGGATTCAAGGTATGAACGGAAAAGAGATACACTACTGCAAGGCAGATCTGAAGACAGGGACCCCGATCAATGTTACCGACAGCGTGACAAGGGAGGTCATCAAGACAGACCACTGGGAGTTCGAGGGATTCGACAAGGACATGAATCCGATAAAGTTCGAGATAAGATTCAACAACAGCACGGGTGCAGCAAAGAGATCAGGTGCAAAGGCCGTGATGAAGTTGAGGTATGTTTAAATGACTGAAGACATTAAATGCCCTGATTGTGGCTCATATGATATGGGGGAAAACATCCTTGAAGATATACAACATTGTCATCAATGTAAAGCATATTGGAAAGAAAGATGGAACTATAATGATAAAGGATATAAAATAGGCACACCTAAATTAGAGAAAGATTCAGGCATATTCTACTAATAGAAAAAGATTGATCTTTTTTTTCATTACAACTTATGATTAATATGGCAAGAAAAACAACAGACGACATTTCGAAAATGCCGGCACAACCGGATCTGTTCTATAAAACAGAATGGAAGGGATGGCAAGACTTTTTGGGAACCATGTATCCTTATGATTGGGAGATAGTGGAGATTATCAAATTCAATTATGATGGTCATGGAAGTGCAATAGCACTCTGCGACGGTCGAACGACATACGTTCACCCAGTGGATCTGAATGTTATTCTGTTTGGTGATCAGCATGGAGGTATCCATTATGAGACGGTTGCTACTGATGGAGACAGGGTTATTTTGAGACGTTCAAAGTTTGCAAAAGAATCCCCAGTAGTTGCAGCAGTCAAACCAAAAAGAAAACAAAAAGAGTATTAAAAATGTTCGGACAAAGAAAAACAAAAAGTAGAAGGTCACATACCCTCAAGGTAAAGAAACCCGTGACACGGTCAAGACTTGACAAGGTTATTGACATCCTGTCCGCAGCAGCGGAAAAAGATGATCGACCTAAAACAAAAAAAGCAGTGAAGCATAAACCCAAAGCAAACACATCTGACTGGAACCCAACTATTAATTGGTAGCCATGTTAAGAATACTTGGTTTGCTTACTTGCGTTTCACTTGCTCTTATTTTTCCTATACTTGCATACGAACTGAACGAAGACGTGTGGTTTGATGCAATTGTAAGTACCACAGTTGGCACCATAGTAATTTCATTGGTGTTGAAATAGTTAACTTTATATATTAGTATACTTTACGATTAAAATGGTTCAAGGTATAGAAAGAGATTCAAAGGATGAAAAATGTGGGAGATGCAACTCACCGCTTGTCACTACAGATCACGAGATAGTGTGCAGCAAGTGTGGCGTTGTAATTGCAGAAAAATATGTTGATGACTCATGGGATTATGATATTAGTGAGAGGGGTACTGGAAGAACGGGACCTCCAGAGAATCCAATGATGCAGTCAAGTACTATCATCGCTCCAGGTAACAGGGACGCATCAGGAAAGTACCTGAAAGGAGAGGCCAGAGACATGGCAAAAAGAATTACCGTGTGGGACAAACGTCAAAAGTCAAACGGAACGAAAACACTTAACATTGCAAACACCGAAATAACAAGACTGTGTCAGGTGCTTGGCATCAGCGAAAATATCAAACAGAGAGGTGCGGAAATATTCAGAGAATGTGAGCAGTATAAAATGATGAGAGGCAGAACCACCACAGTTTTTTCTGCAGCGTGTCTTTATGCAGCGTCACGTGAGGAAGGTACGAGCAAGACATTGACAGACTTTACAAACGCATGCTATGCAAGACGAAGTGACATCAGCGCATACTACAGACTCATAATTAAGACACTTGATTTAAAACCAAACATCATGTCACCAGTAAGTTACATATCAAGAATAGGATCAAACACAATACCGCCAATAAATGTTCAGACGCAGCAAAGGGCAGTGAAACTGTTAAAGGAACTGAATGGAAAGGAGGGAAAGGATCCTGTAGGTCTTGCTGCAGCAGCATTGTATTACTGTTGCTGTCTGAAGGGATGGGACTATACTCAAAGAACCATAGCGCTGGCAGCAGGGATAACAGAGGTTACGATTAGAAACAGAATAAAGGACATGTTGAACCAGTTAAAGAAAACACCAGACTCGGAGTTTAATAATACAAAATGAAGATACTTATAGCATGCGAATGCTCTGGCAGGATACGAGACGCGTTCAGAAACAGGGGACATGATGCTTGGTCATGTGATATAAAACCTGACGAGAATGGAAACACTGAACATCACATACAGGACGACGTGCTGAAACATCTTGATGACGGATGGGACATGATGATAGGACATCCGGTGTGCACATACATGTGTAGAAACAGGGCCCAGTTAAACAAGAAGGAAAAGGTGAAGATTGATACGAGTCTGTTTATGACAATGCTAAACGCGGACATACCAAAGATATGCATAGAGAATCCTGTGCCTTCACTTGCTGCAGGACTTCCAAAGTACACGCAGATAATACAGCCTTACCAGCACGGACATGATCACTCAAAGAAAACATGTCTGTGGCTAAAGAACTTGCCAGAAATAAAACCTACACAGATTGTAGAACTTACTTACATTACCACGGACAACGGTCACACATATACCAGAGGATGGTACAAGACCCCAAGAAATTCAACTGACAGAAGCAGGACGTTTACAGGAATCGCGACGGCAATGGCAGACCAGTGGGGAAAATCAGACTAATGAACTTTAAACATCTAATTGATAACAACATATCATACATCAAACATTGGGAAAGAGCGATGTCAATGAGTATGGCATTGTTTATACACGCATGGTTGCCAGACGTATTGGAAACTTATGCAAGTGATAAAATGAATGAGGATAAACATGACTGAAACGGAAAAAATAGACAAGGAAGTTGCAAAGACTTTTAACATTCTAAGAAAGCAGGGACTGATAGTGGATGTTGCTGCACCGCACGGCATTCAGACAATGCTTACGGCAAAGGGATTTGAGCAGCACAGACTGCTAGGTCTTTTTGTTCAGGTCAACCAAGCGGATCCAAATGTTAAAAAAGAAAACCAAAGAAATCTGGACAGGAAAAGATGGACAGTGCGATTAAAACGATGGTCACTATCGGAGCAGGCATATCACAGATGATGCAGGGCATCGGAAGTCTCGCAGGGGATCCAGTGAAGATGGACATGTCACAGGCAGGCATAGACATCGGTCAGGGAAGACCAAAGAAAAAGCGAACATATAAAAAGGGGAAACAAAGGAAGAATAAACGATGAAAGGTTTATGTCAAAAATGTTTCTCAAGTAACGTTGAGCAAATACTGTGCAGAGGTATCCCAAAATGTTTCTCCTGTTACAACCAAGAGAAATGTGTTGAGGATTACAAATGAGATGCAAGACATGTCACGTCAGTGTCAAGGAGGCAATGAAAGTGAAATGCTATGTGGAGTTTCAGAAGTGTGCAAGATGCACGATGAACGAACATCCAGGATTCTTTGCGCCAAACACTCTGATCAGACTTCACAGGAAATTCAACTGATGGTAAAATGGAAAATAAACATAAAGGAATATGTTCCTGGTAAGACAACCGATTCAAAAGAGTATTTTAAAATATTTACACTTGCTGTAAGAAACAAGTTTGTTAATAACAACGGACAGTTGCAGGAAAGGGGATACAAGATATACTTGTCATTACTTGGTGTTATTGGAAAAAATTCAGTGTATGGATCACCAATAAGAAAATCATATATATGGTTTGAAAAAATAGAAACCTTAAAAGACCAAGAATTGGTGGTATATAATGACGTTAAATATGAATATGTTCTTACAAACAAAGGAGACATAATGATGGAAGTACTGGCAAGAAGTCTTACAAATAAAGGAACACCAGTGATTTAACTAATGAGAGAAACAGGTAAAACCAAAAAGATCAAGGGTTATAGGGAAGTAGTAACATATGGATTGCATCCATATAAAGTCCCCATAACGGATGCACGTGGAATAACTAAGGAAGTCAAGTTTGTAGCCACACTAAAAGAAATGGTGCCAGACCATGTACCATGTGACAAGTGTGGTGTATATCTGGGAGACCTAGAACTATCGATGTCCCAGTACATGATATCATGCGATCATACAAAATGCAGAGAAACCAAAATAAATGAACTAGTCATGACTTTTGACTGCGATGATTGTGGCGGACATTGGAATGCAAAACCAGACAAACCTTACTGGACACCATTCAAGACACAGGAACACGTGTGCTTTGAATGTCACGAGGACATGATGCTACTATGATGAACGAACTAATATCAGCAATCATCGTATCACTGGGATTCATTGGTGCCATAATGGCAATGAAATGGAAGGGTAAAAATTCCAAACCCAGAATACAGGATGAGGAACTGGACAAATACAACAACAGTCACGCAGACATCAAAGAGTGACTAATTTTTTCTTAACAAATATTTATATACTTAAAGATATGAGGATGAATATGGAAAGACCAGAATGGGAATGGTTGACACATGACCAGGAGGACATAGACAGAGAATGATATGTGCTGCCTGTCAGAACGGTACGTTGGAACAAAAGTATCCGTCCAGCATCACATGCAACTCATGTGGTAGCAAGTGGAATAACATGTCACTGGGATCGACGAACACCAGCAGGAAATCATACTATGCTGCCAAATATAAGGCCGGTAGAAAGTGACATTTTGGCTAAGAGAACCGGAAGAGAATCTTATGAGTAAAAAGCCGGAAACCCCTTCCCCTACAACCCCATCCCCGAAAGGGGATTACTCCTGCGAAATTTGCGGAGAAAAAACTTTTGACCACACAGAGGAACAGTTGAAAAACTGCATAGCAAAATCTATAAATAACAGTATTACAAAGACTACTTGGTTTAGATAAATGAATTTCGACACTTATGAAAAACTCGCAAACGAAACAGACCTGGTACATCCAATCAACTATTACTTTCTTGGATTGGTGGAAGAGTCTGGCGAGGTAGCAGGACTACGAAAAAGATACCTCAGGGACGAGGGCAACACAGACCCGGCAAAGCTCACAAAGGAACTGGGTGATGTTCTATGGTACGTTGCAATGATTGGAAAACAGTACAACATCAGCATGGATGACGTCGCTGTATCCAACATACAAAAACTGACCGATCGCAAAGAACGCGGAGTCATAACGGGGACGGGTGACGAGCGTTGATTACAAACGAACAGGGCTACATCAACTCGACAGACAGATGCATGGTGTGTCTTGCACCGTTCACTGAGACTCTGGAGAACCCGATGGTTATACATCACATCAGATACTACCCAGAGGCAAGAGCATACGTACATTCAAAGTGTCATCAAAAAATACATGACCAACAGAACCCAATGACAACATTCATTCAATATGAAAGTGGTGATCCAGAAAAGTTTCAATTAGAACAGAAGGTACTTGATTGAGATGCAAGTCCTGCGGTTTTAGGGCAAAGTCAAGCTGTACCACTCACGCACATTGCTGGGTACAGTCACAACAGTGCAGCAAGTGCCATTACCTGGGGAGTCGGGACCGCAAGACTTTTAAGTTTAGTGATGATGATATAAAAAAGAGAGAACATGGAGTATTTAATTAAATGAATTTTAAAACAAACCTAACAAAGGACAGATTTTCTACATGGGAAGACTTGAATGACAAGGACTATGAAATAAAATATGATGATGAGTTAATCATTCGTGTAGAGCCAAATGAAAGAAGTAAGGATATAGCAGATTATATCTTATCGTTACAAGATGATTTAGATAGATTACTAATCAAGTATGATGAAGTTAGGGAAGAATTGGGAAATCTAAAACTTAAATTATAATGGATTTTAAAGTACAAACAAACAATGTCTGGTGCAAGGTGTGCAAAAAAACAGTACACTCTTTGTCAGAACATATGAAGGACCACTTCACATAATGTTTATATGTAAACAGATATGTGCCATGGACCGCAACATTAAGAAACAGCGATACTCATTGGGACTGCACGTGTATTGTGCAATATGTGAGAAGATGTTTTTAAAGGTAAACAACCCTGGTGTATTTTGCAAGTGCTGCGGTTGCAGAACAAGAAACAATCCAAGAACAAAGTCATCCACAAGATCAAGGAAATATTCATATTGAGATGTCTGGAATGTGGCACTACGCAAAGTAAGACTACCAATACCATGTGTTGGAACAGATGGCAACTCTGTGGTATATGCGCTCCGGCAAAACATCCTGAAATGTATGGTCCGCGACAAAGGAGTGTGCAGGGAAAACTGTTAGCAAAAAAAACATTGCTCAAAATGAACAACAACTTTATATATAACCAATTATGATAAAAACATGAACAGAAATACATATCAAATTACAGAAGACATATTGGATACCATATTACTTTCTGGAGAACATGGCATAACTATCACACCATTACTTAGACAGTCAAACTTACCTTTTACAAGAGGCAGTGGATTCATATCAAAATTAACTCAAAGTAATTTAGTAAATACAGTACTTGTTAAAGATAAGAAAACTTTTATCATAACAGAAAGAGGTAAAGTGTATCTTGAAAAATATAAACAGTTTAACAATATTGCTGAATCATTTGGATTAGAATTATAGATATGTTAGAACGAAGCGGAGGAGAATATTATGTCACATGGTTACCTAGAGAACAATGTGAAGAATTTAGTAATCAACTACAAAAATTTGAATTAGGTATAAGTCCTTTTATTCAATGTATGGTCTGTGAAGAACAGTTTTTTGATAGGAATGAAGCTGATATACATTCTAAAGATATACATCCAATAGGTGTTGCATCTAAAAACCATAAACCTTATTCTATGTCAACTACCAAAGCTTTTACATTAACAACTTGGACTTGTAACATATGTGGTTATGAGAGTGAGGTAAAAAGACACAGATGTGGTAATTGTAATGCTGTATTTGGTGAACCTGTAAAGATAAAATGACTGAGGATGTAACAACAAAGTAACATCATATTTATATATAAGGTATTCTATACTTTTTTATGGGCTGGCTTCAATGCGGTAGGATATATAAATTAACCAAGGATAATCTGGCTAAGGTGCCAAACTCTGCTGGAAACTATACTCTGTACAACAAGGAAAAACGTCCGGTTTATGTCGGCACAACCAAGGGCAATGTCGGAGCAAAATGGGGCAAGGAAGAACACCAGAGATATCGTTATGGCCTGAGACACAGACTCGGATCATATCAGCAGGAGGACGACTACAAGGAACACCCTACAAAAAAATCACTCAATGCAAAATACTTCAAGTATAAGGGAATAAGCAATGACAATAAAAGACGTGCCGAGGAAAAGAAAGAAAAGCAAGGCATGTATCACAATCACGGGTGAGACTTGTGAAGATAACAAAAGACATGTTCAAAAGCTATGAGGGTATCAACGAACTAATCATAACGCACAATCAGGGCATAAGATCGATTGACATCGCGCAGCACATACTCGACACGCAGAACGAGGTTGCTATGTTAAAAAATATAATAGAGGACTTTAGACAGAAGGAAAAAAGGAGCGAGAAGGTACTTGACATTACAGGACGAAGTTAGGGCAATCAAGCTGGAACTTGCCGAGAGGTACTATGACGGTGTATGCTATGTCTGCAAGAAGGACAGGGGCATGAACAGGGGAAAAAAGTCCAAGGTGCCAGGAGGATCCATGACGTTTCACCACAAGAAATACGTGCCAAACGACGTGGTACATTCCAGCTATCCCAAGAACTCAAGTGGCACGCTGCAATACTATAAGGATCTTGCACCGCTGATTCGCAAGAACCCGAGACGCTTCATATACCTCTGTTCCGCTCATCACCAGGCCTTGGAAAGGCTGCTAAGGTATGGCGACTCAACGTTGAAAAGTTTATTAGCATGTGTTAAAATGAGTAAGCAATGAATGGCATGTCGTGTGATGACTGTGGTGCAGCAATGAGGTCTGATACACTTTCATTATTGTGGATGAAAATCATAATGACTGTTTTACTATGGAGAAAGTTACTGGTCTGCTCAAAATGCAAAATGGAATTTTGTAATAATTGTTACATATGTCATGGCGATAAATTTCATGCTGTCAGGGATCTTCCACATTGAAAAGTTTATTAGTATGTGTTAAAATGAGTAAGCAATGAATGGCATACAGTGCGACGAATGCGGAGCAGGCTACAGACCTGGCATGCTTGCTGACTGTCCAAAATGTAAAATGGAATACTGTGACACATGCATCAGGGGACACGCTTGCCAATGAAAGTCTTGGATGAAGAAGAAAAAGCGATATATGACAGTCTAGAAATACAGTTCGAATCCAACAAGATCTGCTGGGACGTGGAAGTTCCTGAAGGCTGGAAAGACATTAAGGTAACAAAGTTTGAGTAGAGCAATATGTACCAAGAGGGGCTGCATTATAAAACAGCACAGGTTTGGACTTTGTGCAAAACATGACTATGCAAAAAACAAGGAATGGTATAGCGAGTACCAAAAGAAACAGTACCCAAAGTATAAGAAAAAGATTCTT
>FUWD013191212.1_pt1 | contig 11114 bp, 13 predicted proteins | sample 1063281 | NCBI WGS metagenome assembly FUWD01 (sample SAMEA79048168, study PRJEB19326) | metagenome | biome: marine
TTTTTTTTTCCCTCATAGATTTTATTTTTTTTTAATTAAAAATAAATATTTATTGCATAATTTTTTTTTTAGTCTTAATTGGTTTTTATCAATCCAAATGAAAAATAATATTTTACAACAAAAAACAGATAATTTTATTTCAAAAAAATTAGATTGGTCTCTTATACAACAAGAAATGAAAAATAAATTTGGACAAGAAATTTATGAAAGCTGGATAAAAAAAATAGAATTTGTAAATGAATTTAATGATTATATTTTAATTTCCGTATCTACAAGATTCATAAGAGACTGGATTACATCGAGATATTTAGATCAGATTTTGCAATTAGTTAAATCAAATAAGAAAAATATCAGTAGGATAGAATTTATTATTAGAAATTTAGAACCCAAAAAAGAAAATGATATAAAAAAATATAATTATGCAGTAAACGAAAATGTATCATTTATAAAAGATAGTTATTTAAAATATAATAGAATTGATCCCAACAAAACATTTGATAATTTTATATTAGGATCTAGCAATAAGCTTGCTTTCGAAGCTTCAAAGAAAGTATCGCAAGATATTTCTCATTATAACCCTTTATATATTTATAGTGAAGTAGGGATGGGTAAAACGCACTTATTAAACGCAATAGGTTTAAGCTTAAAAGATAATAACAGTGTTATGCTTATTCCCGCAGAACGATTTATGTATCAATTTGTTAAATCAATAAAATTAAATGAAATGGTTAAATTTAAAGAGTATTTTAGAAATGCAGATATTTTACTTATAGATGATATTCAATTTATGAACGGAAAAGAAGCAATGCAGGAAGAATTTTTTCATACATTTAATGCATTATTAGATAAAGGTTCACAAATAATAGTTTCAGCTGATCGACCTCCCAATAAATTGTCTAGAATTCAAGATAGAATAAAGTCAAGATTTTCAGGTGGTCTTGTTGTAGATATACAAAGTCCAGATTTTGATCTTAGAAATAGTATTGTTAAAAAAAAATATGAAGAATTAAGAATTATTAATTCCGACCAATTTAAAATTTCAGATGAAGTACAAAGATTCATAAGCACAGAAATTAGAACAAATATAAGAGAATTGACTGGAGCATTAAATAGAATTGTTTCCTATTCAAGAATTTATAACAAAACTGCAAGTTTATCAGAAGCAAAAATAATATTGAGAGATTTATTAAATATATCCGAAAATAAAGTAACGATTGATTTAATTCAATCAACGGTGTGTAAGTTTTTTAAAATTAGTAAAAATGAAATGCTTTCTTCTAGACGATCTAGATATCTTGTTAGACCTAGACAGGCAGCAATTTACTTAACAAAAATACTTACTTCGAAATCATTACCAGAGATAGGTAGGGAATTTTCAAATAGGGATCACACAACAATAATTCATTCAGTAAAAACGATCGAAAAATTAATTAAAGCGAATGCTGAATTAAGTGGTAATATAGATAATATAAAAAACAAAATATTATACAACAGACAGAATGAAGTTTAGTGTAAATCAACAAGACTTACAAAAATCACTAAATTATTGCCAAGGTGTAATTGAAAAAAGAAGTACTTTGCCTATTCTTTCAAATATATTGTTAGATGCGAGCAATTCTAAATTAACAATTACTGCAACCGATCTTGATTTAATATTTATTAATGAGATAAAAGATATTGAAATTTTTGAAGAAGGAAAAACTACAACAACTTCTTCAATTTTATACGATATTATAAGAAAATTTTCACCTGGGAAAAAAATTAATTTTTCATTTGGTGGTGAAAATAAGCTTGAATTAGAATCTGAGAAATCTATTTTTCATTTAAACTGCATTGGTTCGTCTGAATTTCCAATTACAGATGAAAATTTTAACGAAAATCAATTTTCTATCAAAGCAAAATCTTTGCTTAAACTATTGAACAAGTGTAAATTTTCAGTATCAAATGATGAAACAAGACACTATTTAAGTGGTATTTTTTTTTCATCAAACTCAGATTGAGGGTAAGAATTTTCTTACAGCAGCTTCTACAGATAGTCATAGAATGTCAATATCAAAGATAAGATTAAACAATAAAATTGATTTTGAACCAATAATATTACCAAAAAAAACGATTTTTCAATTAGGTTCTTTATTAGAAGATTTTGAAGGTGATGTAAAAATTTCAAATATTAAGTCTAAAATAAAATTTGATTTAAATAATAGTGTTTTAATTTCTAAATTAATTGATGGTAAATTTCCAAACTACATTCAAGTTATACCAAAAAATAATCAAAAAAAATTAGAAATTGATCTTAATTTATTTTCAAATTCAGTTGATAGAGTTGCTTCGGTTTCACTAGATAAAAAAGATGGAGTTAAGTTCAATTTAACAAAGGACAAATTAAATTTATCGGTTAACAATGCTAATAGCGGAGATGGAAAAGAAAGTTTAAATGTAAAATTTGATCATGAGTTAGATATCAGCTTTAATTCAAGGTATTTATTAGATGTGGCTTCTCAACTTGATGGAGATAAAATAGAAATGTTTCTTAATGAAACTGGTTCTCCAGCATTAATAAAAGATCCTTCAGATTTTGATAGTATATTTGTGGTTATGCCTATGAAAGGTTAATTAATTTTATCCAATTCAGAATAGATATTACTTTCTAATATATTTAAAAAATCATTTTTATTTAAACCAGAGTTTATTGGTTTTAAAATTGAAATACTAATTGTTCTATTACTTGATAAAGATTGATTTTTTGGCCAAACAAATCCTGAATTAATTGCTATTGGTTGACACTTCACTTTTAAAGTTTCATAAATTCTACCGGTTCCTTTTTTAAACTTTGGTCTTTCAGATGGTAGCACACGTGTTCCTTGAGGAAATATAAGCAGAGGTCTATTTGAATTATTAACTGAATTTAATATTTTATCAAAAAATCCTAAATTTTCTTTTGTAGTTTTATTTCTATCAATTGATATTGAGCCAATTTTTTTTAGATAAAGTCCAAAAATTGGAATTTTTAGAAGTTCTTTTTTTAATATAAAAATTGGTGAATTAAATATAGTTTGCAAAAAAAATGTTTCAAACATTGATTGATGAGAACATGCTATAAAAAATTTTTCATTATCTATTATATTTTCTTTACCTATTATATTTGTCTTAACTGATAAAAAAATTTTTAAGCAAAATTTTGCCCAGTATCCCATAATTTTACCACCTATTAATGTAATTTTCTGGGGCAAAACCAATGCTGGAAGAAATAATATACAAACACTAACAATTCCAGAGAAAAAAAAAATTTTGAATAATATATTTCTAATCATTTAACTTAATATCTAAATTAGATCACTAAGCTTTTGTCTACTTCTAATAATTTGTACTCTTGAGTTTTTAACAAGAATTTCAGCAGGAAATGGTCTTACATTATAGTTTGAAGCAAGAGACATTCCATAAGCACCCACATCACAAATTATAATCAGATCTTGTTCTTTTAATAACTGAAATTTGTTTAATGTTAAAAATTTATCTGTGCTTTCACATATAGGTCCAACAAATTCAATTTTCTTATGTAAAATTCTTCTATTTTTTATTGATGGAATTATTTGATGGTTTGCTCCATATAAAGCCTTTCTCATAAAATCATTCATAGCTGTATCAAGAATTATAAAGTTTTTGTTTTTATTTTTTTTTATATAAATAATCTTTGATATTAATATTCCTGAATTTCCTATAATAGACCTTCCTGGTTCAAAAATAATTTTAGAATTATGTTTTTTCAAAAAAATGTTAATTAAATTGTTAAAAACTTTGAAATTAAAATTTTTATTATTTTTTTCATAGGAAATTCCTATTCCTCCTCCCAGGTCTATAAATTTAAATCTATAACCTGTTTTATTTATTACCTTATCAATAACTTTTAACATCTTTGCATAAGGTTTATGACTAAGAATTTGACTGCCTATATGAACACTCAAACATTTTAATTCGAGAAATTTTGACATTTTTGAATATTTTACAAGATTAATAAATTCATTTTCATTAACTCCAAATTTATCACCTTCTTTTCCTGTAGAAATTTGTTTTAATGTTTTTGAACTAGTATTTGGATTTAATCTTATTCCTATATCGACCTTCTTTTTTTTTAGTTTTGCTATTTTTTCAATAATTAAAAGTTCATTTTTAGATTCTACGTTAATTAATAAAATGTTCTTATTTATTGCATATTCTAACTCCGAATATGTTTTGCCAACTCCTGAGAAAACTATTTTTTTTGCTTTAATTCCTGCTTTTAGGGATTTCATCATCTCACCTTTAGAAACAACATCAGCTCCTAGTCCTAAATTCTTAATTTCCTTTAATATTTTTATATTTGAATTTGATTTGACTGAAAAACAAATTAAAGGATTAATTTTTTTAAAATTATTTTTATAATTGTTAATATTATTTTTTATTTTTAAATAAGAATAGCAATATAATGGAGTTTTAAATTTTTTAGAAAGTTTTTCAGTTGAAATGTTTTCAACGTAAAAAAAATTTTTTTTATAATTCATTTATTTTTAAAATATTTATTTTCAACTGGCTTGCCATCTATCATAGGATTGCCTTTTTTACCACACGAACTAGCAACAATTAATAAGCACACTATTATTATTATTTTTTTCATCATTTATAAATCTTTTTGTATTTTTTTATCATTTTTTTTATATTATTGAATGACGTTCCTCCAAAAGATTTTTTTGAATTAATTGAGTTTTTTAAGTCAAAAATATTTAAAATATTACTTTTCAAACCAGGTTCGATTTTTTGTAGATCTTTTAACTTTAATTCGTTTAATTTTATTTTTTTTCTCTCAGCATAATTAACTATGTTTGCTGTTATTTGATAAGATTTTCTGAATGATTTTCCATGATATTTTACTAAATGATCAGCTAGATCGGTTGCTGTAACAAATCCTCTGTTTGCTAATATTAACATTTTAGTTTTATTGGGTTTAAAATTATTTAAAACTTCGTTGAGTATTGAAATGCAGTTATTTATTATATCAAAAGATCTAAAAACTATTTCTTTATCATCTTGAAGATCTTTAAAATATGATAAAGGCAAACCTTTTAAAATTGTTAACATTGAAAATAAATTTCCAAATGTTCCACCTGCTTTACCTCTTAAATATTCTAATGGATCAGGATTTTTCTTTTTGAGGCATAATTGATGAGCCAGTAACAACCTTGTCAGATAATGTAATCAAATTAAATCCATCAGAATTCCAAATTATTAATTCTTCAGCAATTCTTGAAATATGTAGAGAACAGACAGAAACAGAATATAAAAAATCAATTACAAAATCTCTATCTGCTACAGTATCTATAGAATTATTTGTTGGTTTTTTAAAGCCAAGTTTTTTTGTTGTATAAAATCTATCTATATTAAAAGAGGTCCCACTTAGCGCAGCTACACCCAAAGGGTTTTCATTTAAGCTTTCTAAATTATTAAAGAATCTTTTTTTGTCTCTTTGAAACATTTCTACATAGGCTAGTAAATAATGAGCTAAAGAAACTGGTTGAGCATTTTTCAAATGTGTAAATCCTGGCATTATTGTTTGAATATTATTTTTTGCTACTTTTAAAACAGTCTTAATTAGAATATTTAATTGTTTATCTATTTTATTTGTTGAAGATTTAATCCAAAGTTTAAAATCCGTGATAACCTGATCATTTCTGGATCTTGCAGTATGAATAAATCCAGCATCATCACCTATTAATTGAAAAAGTCTTTTTTCGATATTCATGTGAATATCTTCATGCTTTTTACTAAAAAAAAATTTTTTTGTAATATTTCTTTTTCAATTTTTTTAAGTCCTTTGCTTATTTTATTCTTAATTTTTGGCGTAATAATTTTCTGTTTACTTAACATTTCGATATGAGCTAGAGATCCCATGATATCTTCTTTAAATAGCCTTTTATCAATATTAATGGAACTTCCTATCTCTTGAAACAACAATGAAGATTTTTTTTTTATTCTTTTACTCCAAACTGCTTGATTGTATTTATTTTTGATCATAATAATTAATTATAATAATTAAATGACATTTAGTTTAAACACAACAATAATAAATCCAGATGAAAATAATAAAATTACTAGTGCAATAATATTATTGCATGGTTATGGTGGAAATGGAAAAGAAATAAGTACACTTACATATAATTGGAAAAGGTTTTTACCTAATACTGTTTTTTTATGTCCTGATGGGAATGAAGTATGCCCAATAAATCCAGGTGGGTTTCAATGGTTTGATTTAAGCAAAGATGATCCAAAATATATTCTTGAACAGTTCTTAATAGCAGAGAAAAAAATTAATAAATTTATAGAAGAGGTTAAAGAATTATATAAGTTAAGTAATTCTAAAATTTGTTTATCTGGTTTTAGCCAAGGATGTATGATGTCAATAAATATTGGTTTAACTAGCGATGAAAGTTTTAATTGTGTAGTCGGATTCTCTGGTAAAATAATTGATAAAGATAACCTTTCTAAAAGAATTTTCTCAAAAACAAAAATGCTTTTAATACATGGGGAGCTAGACACGGTTGTTCCTGTTAATAATTTATTAGAAGCAAAAGATTTTTTATTAAGAAATAAAATTAAGGTAGAAACACATATGATTAGCGATTGTGATCATCATATTTCTATAGAAGCCTCAAGTATTGCACTAAACTATATTAAAAAAACTTTTTAATTTAATAAAAATTTTTGTAATTATTGATTAATTATTTTATTTAAGTTAGTCTCAAAAAAATAAAATGAATTTTATTGATCAAAATATTTCTTTGGAGAAATGTCCAGCTTTAGTATTAAATGCTGATTACAGACCTTTAAGCTACTATCCATTGTCATTATGGTGTTGGCAAGATACTATAAAATCTGTTTTTTTAAACAGAGTTTCAATTGTAAATAACTACGATAGAGTAATAAGAAGCCCTTCGTTTAGTATTAAGTTGCCAAGTGTTATTGCTTTAAAGAATTATGTAAACCCACAATCTAATCCAAATTTTACAAGATTTAATGTATTTTTAAGAGATAAATTTTCTTGTCAATATTGTGGAAGTAAAAATGAATTAACTTTTGATCATCTTTTGCCACGATCTCGTGGTGGAAAAACTGATTGGAACAATGTCGTTACGGCTTGCTCAGGATGCAATGTTAAAAAAGGAGGAAGACTTTATCAAAAATCTGGGATGCTGCTTCAGCACAAACCTTATCAACCAACAACTGAAGATCTTCACAAAAATGGAAAAAATTTTCCCCCAAACTTTTTACATGTAAGCTGGATGGATTATTTATATTGGGATGTTGAGCTTGAACCTTAATTAAATCTTTTCAGATATATTTATTGCAATTTTGGAACCAGTTTTAATAATTTTGTTAAATATTGAGTAGAGTCCTTCTTTACTAGCTCCATTATCATATGCGATATTTTTATGATGTATTTCATCATCTCTAAATTTTTTTATTTTTTTTCAAAATTTAAAAAAAGCATAAAAGTTATAACACTTAATATAAAAGAAATAATAGCATTTATTGTAGCAAGAGACAGACCAAGCAAAGTGAACTGAACATCTTTGCAACTAACAACTTCTTTTTGCAATTCTTTAAGAAGATCTTCTTTAGACAAGTTATTGATTTCATTATTTGAAATACACACTAAAGATTCATTAAAAAAACCTTGCTCTATACCAAAATGATAAAAAGACAAAATTGTTGCTGCAGAAAATATTAAAGCTAACGTTATAAGAATGATCTTTTCTAGCCGGCTTACTATTGAACCTATTAAAATAATTATTATTGTAATAAAATAAGGCAATCTTTCAATCAAACAAAGATTACAAGGTTTATAGCCTAAAATATATTCAATAAAGTAAGCAGAGACCAAAGAAATAATGCTTAAAAATAAAATTATATTTAATGTAGTTTTATTTTTCATATTACCTAAAAATTATATAGATAAGTAATACAGGTATTATAATTAAAATTCCAGCAACTGAAAACCAAATACCTCCTCTTTTTTCTAAAAATGAAATAAAGGGTTTTCCAAATTTAATAGAAAAATAAGCTACAATAAAAAATCTTAAACCACGAGAAATTAGACAGATAACAAAAAAAGCAAATATGTTAAAATTTATAATTCCACTCGTTATTGTAAAAATTTTAAAAGGAAGAGGAGTGAAACCTGCAAGAAACAATGTTCCTAACCACAAAGAGTAAGCACTATTTTTAGAATTTAATTGATTTTTTAATTGTAAAACTTGTTCTTCATAGCCGTAAAACTCCATAAGCATGATTGCCTTATCTGTGAATAATGAACCAATAAAGTATCCAAATAATCCTCCCAAAGAAGAAAATAAAGTAGCAATAAAAAATATTTTTAAATATTTTTCCTTTTTTGCTAATGACATTGGTATAATCATAACATCTGGTGGAATTGGAAAAAAAGAACTTTCAATAAAAGAAATAAATGATAAATAAAAATTTGAATTTTTATGTGCTGCTAATTTTAAAGTTTTATCGTAAATTTTTTTAAGCATTTTAAGGTTTTATTATAAATCACATTCTTATACTATTTAATTTATTATAAAAAAGTGAGGATGAATGGTGGAAAAAGAAACTTTTGCCCTAGCATTGCAGCATCATAAAAAAAAAGTTTTAAAATTGCTGAAGATCTTTATGAAAAATTATTAAAAATAAATCCTTATCATTTTGAAGTAATTTTTCTCTTAGGGTCACTACAAATACAGACAAAAAATTTTATAAAGGCAATCCAACTTCTTAAAAGGGCAACTCAAATACAACCAAATCATAAAAGTGCACATAATTATCTTGGTATAGCATTTTACAAATTAGGAGAGCTTCAAAAAGCAATAGGTTGTTATGAAAAATCAATTCAAATTAATCCTAATTTTGCTCAAGCCCATAATAATCTTGGAATAGTATTTAAAGAATTAGGAGAATTTCAAAAAGCGATAAGCTGTCATGAAAAAGCAATACAAATTGATCCAAATAATCCAGATGCATGTTGCAATCTAGCATTTTTGTACAAGAATATTGATAATTATGAAAAAGCTCTACAATATTGTGATCAAGCATTAAATTTAGTTTCCCACATGCCCAAAGCTGCAAGTCTTAAATCAGACATACTAAGCAAAAATGCCCCAGCTTGGCACGCACCAATGATTAATGATAATGATAGGAATAATTTTTATTACTCCGCTTTGAAATCTGTGATTAAAACTAGCTCTAGTGTTTTTGAAATTGGGACAGGCTCTGGTTTATTATCAATTATGGCTGCTAATTTAGGAGCCCATGAGATTAATACTTGCGAAACAAATTCAATAATGGCAAATACAGCAATGAAAGTTATAGCAGACAACAATCTTAGTGAAAAAATAAATGTTATCCCTAAAAAATCAAATGATATTAAAGTCGGCGAAGATATAAATAAACCAGCTAATATTTTAGTATCAGAAATATTTTCAAGTAGTCTTTTGAGTGAAGGTGTGATTCCAAGCTTAGAAGATGCTAAACAAAGATTAATTTCAAAAAATGCAAAAATAATTCCTGAATATGGAAGTATTATGATTTCACTTTTTGGAGGTGATGATATTGGAAAAAATATTTATACCGAAAAATTTGAAAACATAAAACTTAAAAAGTTCAATTCTATTGTACCAAAAAAACATGTTCTACATAGACAAGACCTAGAGATAGATTTAATGACCAATGCGCTTGAAGCTTTCCGTTTTGATTTTGTTAATAAGAATAATTTTCCATCTGAGAGTAAAAAAATTGAAATTGAGGCAATTAAAAAAGGCAGATCCTATGGAATAATTCAGTGGATTAAATTGGAAATGGACAATGGTTTAAAGTACGAAAATCACCCTGCGAATTTTACAAGTGCTTCTGGTTGGCAAAAGATTTTATACGTATTTGATGATCCAATAGAGTTATCCATTGGACAAAAAATGGTTATTACTGCAAAACATGAAAGAAATAATGTTTGGTTTTTTTTAGAGAAATAAAAATAAATTTAGTTGCGTATTTGATAATTTAAAACATAATGTACACGTAAACATTAACTAATTAAGGGAGGGGCGAATGGCGGAACTGGTAGACGCGTTGGACTCAAAATCCAATGGTAGTAATACTGTGAGAGTTCGAGTCTCTCTTTGCCCACCAAGCTCACCAATATTTTTATGAACTTAGATAATTTTAATAGCTTAATAGAATTATTTTTTTATCAGGTAGAAAAACAAGATAATAAAAGTGTTTTTTTACAATGGTTAAATCCCACTAATAAAAAAACATTTACATGGGAAGAAACAAAATTAAATATATTCAAACTTTCAAAAATAATAAGAAAAAATATTAAAGAAGGTGATAGATGTCTCCTAGTATCAGAAAATAGGCCTGAATGGTTTGTCTCTGATTTGGCTATTATGTTATCTGGAGGCATTACTGTGCCCGCATATACAACTTATACAGAAGGTGACTATAAATATTTAATTGAAGACTGCGAACCAACGATAGTTATCGTTTCAAACAATGAAATGCTTAAAAAATTAAATACAACAATTAATGAAAAAAATTTTATAAAAAAAGTAATTACTTTTGATGAAGTAGAAAAAGCACATCATAATTTGAATATAAATAATAAAGAAAAATATTTAGATTTTAATTCAATTATAAAAAATGATTTATCTGAACAGGATAAAATACAAAATACAAATTTAAAAAGATCATCAGCAGCTTGTATAATTTATACTTCAGGAACTGGTGGAAATCCTAAAGGAGTTATTTTAAGTCACGGTGGTATTTTAAATAATCTTGTTGGAGCATGTGAAATCATGAAACCATTAATTGATTCAAGGCCAGTATTTTTAACTTGGCTTCCTCTTTCTCATTCATATGAACATTGTGTACAATTTGCACAGATAGCTGTGGGTGCCAAAGTTTTTTTATGCAGAAAAAATAGAAAAACTTTTAGACAATATATCTGAAGCAAAAACCAACAATTATGACAGCTGTTCCAAGATTCTATCAAAATCTTTACAATAAAATTAACATTAATATAGAAAAAG